>Ga0255763_1003225_pt1 | contig 14823 bp, 41 predicted proteins | sample 041ome_2_FD_179963 | JGI IMG/M metagenome (GOLD analysis project Ga0255763, IMG submission 179963) | Coastal salt marsh microbial communities from the Groves Creek Marsh, Skidaway Island, Georgia - 041406US metaG (version 2) | ecosystem: Environmental > Aquatic > Marine > Intertidal zone > Salt...
AATTGTAGGTGCATGGTTTGCATTTGGTGTTATTGAAAGATTAAATAAATTAGAAACAAAGAACCAATTATTTGAACAAGACTTACTTGAAGCTAGTAAACAAAAACCAATCGACCAAGAACAATTCATGCTTCTCGAACATATAGCAGAAGGATTAGAAAAATTAACAATTAGAGTTGACGACATGATGAATAATAAAGTTAATATTAATAGACTACAAACTGATGTTGAAAGACTTAGAATTGATGTAGAAAAATTAAAAGATTCAGTAAGAGCAAATATAGGTAAGTTAAATGGTAATTACTAAATTAGTATTTGCACTATGTTTATTTATTAATGGTGAACTTATAGAACATAGAATACAAGATGATTTATCTACTTGTTTAAAAATGAAAAGAGAAGCCACTAGAAATATGGATATGCAAAATAAACAGTTTATGTGTGGGGAAGTAGAAGCTGAATTAGAAACTAATATTGATGGTAGTAAAACAATTAAAAAAATTATAACATCTAAATAAATTGGATTTAAAAAGATTGACAATACTAGCTAATGATTTAAGAAGTAATCTTCTTAATCCATATGCTAAAGAATTAAGTAACCCTAAGTATAAACAAAAGGTTATTAAAAATAAAAAGAAGTATAATAGAAAGAAGGTTATTAAAGATGAGTCGTAGAACAGAATTGATATTTAAACTTAAAGATTTAATTAATGAGTGTAGACAAAAAGGAAATATGTCAACTGCAATAAAACTTAAAAAAGTTTTAGAAAGCATTTAACATGAAATTTCTTTTGGTATTTTCTATTTGTTCTGCTGTTACAGCTTATTGTAATAACCCAATGAAAATTGAAACACAATATAACTCTTGGTCTGAATGTGTGGGAGCAGGGGGATTGTTAATAAAAGATTTCTCTGTTAAACTAGAAGATAAGATTAACAAAGATAAATTATATATGAATTATTTTTGTAATGAAGTAGTTGCAAAAGGAACTCCAAGTTAATTAACTTAATTCTTTTAAAAGAATCTCATACAAATCAGTTATCTCATCAAACTTAGTTTCTGATTCTCTTAACATTGCAGTTACGATTCCTGAATTTTCTTTTTTAAAATGTAAATTAATTTTATCTTTAGGATATAAAGATTTCTCAACAATAAATTGTCCAGTATTATTTATAATTAATTTAAATGTAGCTAAATCAGCTTCAGTTTTTTTCCGTCTCTTATTATTTTTTGGTAATTTTCTGCGAATCATTATCTATAGATACATTATTATTGTTAATCTGTCCGTCATCATCTAACAAACTATCAATACTGTTAGTATAAATCTCATTTAACTTTTCATTATTCTTTTGAATCTTTTTTTTAAGATGGTCTTTCAAAGCTTCAATCTTAACAAACAAGATTTTATCTATAGTAGGGTTTATACCATACATAGGTAGGTCATTAAGAGAAGAGATAATTCTTCTAAATCCTCTTGCTCTTTTTTCTAGCTGACTTATTGTACTTTCATGAATCATAATCTCTCTCCAATATCATTTCAAGATAGTGAATTGCTTTCTCAATATCTTTTCTTTTTCCTTTTAATTTATGTCTACAAATATATTTAATTGCATTACCTTCAGCAAATAATAAATTGTTCTCATTAATAAATTGAGCAGGTTGAATCTTCATTCCTTTATAATGTGTTCCATCTACCTGCTTATTTAAGCTATCATATGATAACCCATTAAACAAACTTTTATCTGTCATTTTATAAAGGTCCTTTCTCAATCATCTTTTGTCTTCTTAAATCTCTTTCAGACGGTTGTAACATATCATTTAAATCATCATATGTCAACTGTTGGTTGTGTTTTAATTTCTTAACTACCCACTTATATGACCATGGTTGTAGTCTTAATGTAGTATCTTGCCAATAGTGAGTTTGATTAGGTAAGAATTTTAATACATTCTTATAGTTAATTTTACTAGCCTCTTCTTTATTTAACAAAGAAGATAACCATTCAACTAAAATATGTTTAGCTTTGTTTCTTATTTTACTCATTGTCTTTGCGTTCATTCTTCTTCTCCTTCTTGTGTGAAAAGACTTCATACCATGTATCACATTCATCACAGTTATACATACTAACTATATCGTGTTCTGAATCTGGATAAGTATCTTCAGTATCATAATCTTCGTTCCATCTTACTTCAGCATTACAATAAAAACATTTCATTATTTTATTTCTTCAAAATTATTTTCTCTATCAAAATATTTATAATCAACTTGTACTGTTTTAAACTCTTCTAAACATTCTAATATATCAGACTTCTTAAAATCTTTACATGAGTATACATCAAGTTGTATTAAAGCAGGATTGTTTTCATCCCAAGTATGAATAACAACATGTGATGTTTCTATAATAGCAACACCAGTTATACCTGCGTTACCTGTCTTAGTAACTTTAGTTGCATAAGGACCTGCAAGTATTTTCATATCTATTTTTTTAATTAAATTCTTTAACCAAAAAATAATATGTTCTTCTGATGCAGGTGGTTTATTTACTTCTGCTCTAATAAGTAAATGTTTATGCTTGACGTTTTCCATAGGTTTCTATTTGCTCCTTGTATTGATTAGTTATTTCTTCTACGTTAGGAAGTTTAACAATATGAGTAAGGAAAACATTTTTATTAGCATACTTAAATACTCTTAAACCTTTTCCATTATTACTATCAGAGTGACATTCCCATTTATGTATACAGAATTGACAGCCTGTTGCTAAAGTTTTGTTACCATTCTTTTCTTCTTTATCTTGATAACATTTATTAGGTGGTGCTTCACTTTCTAATGTTGTTTTTAAAGTAGATATTAAATCAGGTATATTTGGTTTTGCCATATCATCTGGTTTATAAAAACAAATATCACCAGAAGATTTATCAACAACAAGAAACCCACCTTCCTTAGTACCCATAGCAGTTTCATATCCTGATAACTGGGCATGATAACCAAAAGGGTCGTCATTAACTATCTCACCTGATGCAAACTTTTTAAAACTAAATGGTGATGCTGACTTAACATCACATACTTCTCCATCTATCTTACTATCTATATGTCCAGTAATACCATCTATCTCAACTTTCTTTTGTTGGTCTTCAATCTTATGACCAGACAATTCTGCAAGATATAAAATAAGATGTTCAATAATATGTCCATATAAAAACTTTAATGTCATATCAGAGTTATCTTCTTTAGATTCTTTAGGACTATTCTTATCATACCAAAGTTGTCTAGGTGGTTTACCTAACACAGACATTCTTAATTTACCTTCATACTTTTCTTTGACTGAAGGTTTGTTCCATGATAGTAAAGCTTCTTTAATACTATCTAAGAATCTATTTAGATTCTCTTCTGTAATAGGTGCAGGTTTACCATTTGATACATCTGTAATTAATTTTTTAATATCTGGTACTAAAGTACTAATGTGTTTCTGACCAGTTGTTTCCGATTTTATATTCGCCATTTAATGGACACCTCACTTTCAATTTATTTCCTGCATCTATAATTGCTTGTACTGCAATCTTTCCAAACTCTTCTGCCTGTGATTCTTCAACTTCATATTGAAATTCATCATGTACATTTACAACTGGAAATGCTTTGATTCGTTTATTATTAACATATTCTTCTAGCAATGTCAACGCATACTTCATAACTATTGCACCTGCTCCCTGCAATAATGTATTCAATGCAGCATGTGGATGTCTAATAATTATTTTTCTTCCGTCAAGTCCTTTGACCCATCTTCGTTGAGCCACTCTATCCACTTTTTCTCGTAAGCTTCTAAGACTTGGTGTTGCTCTAAGAAATTTTTCTTTAACTCTTTCTCCATCTCTTTCCGTACCTCCAATGATACTTCCGATTTTTTTTGAACCTGCTCCATAGATAAATGCGTAGATAAAAGTCTTCGCCTTATCTCTTGATTCCAAACCAGCAGCATTTTGATTTGCTGTGTGTATATCTCCATTAACGACTTCATTTATATATTCCTCATCATTCATGTAGTGTGCTAACATTCTTAGCTCAAGTCCAGATGCATCAACACCTACTAGTTTAAATTGTTTTCTTGGTATCCATAATGCCCTACATTCTTTACCATAAGGAGAGTACACAGCAGGTATCTGAGCCATGTTGGGCGACTGGTGACTCATTCTACCTGTGACTGTACCATTAGTAATCACTTTTCCATGTACTCTCCCATCTTCTCTAATCGCTTCAATCCAAGAACTGACTTGAGCAATCCTTTTCTGTAGCAAGAGAAACTTGTTTATTAATGCAGCCTCTGGAATATTTTTTATTTCAGATAAAACTTTCTCATCAACAATGACATGTCCTTTATCTGTTTTCTTTTTTGGTTTCCAACCTAGCTTCATTAATCGTTCACCTATTTGTTGTCGTGAACCTAAATTAAATTCTTTGTATTTTACTTTTGTAAACGGAACTCCTTTAACATAACCTCTAGCTTTATTGTTTGCTTTAGGTATAAATGTTTCTTCTATCTTTTCTGGTGGAAAAGATTTTCTAACTTCAGTAGTTAATTCATTCATGTCTTCTTGAAACTTAGCTTGTAATCCATATGCATTAACAACATCAATAAGAAATCCATTGTCATGTTGTTTCTGAATTATCTCAGCTACCTTATGTTCTAATTCAATTGACTCACCAAAGTCAGTCATCTTTCTCATTAAAAATTTATAAAGCTTTTCTGTTAATGCAACATCATTACGACAATACTTTAACATGTCATCACTAAGATAATCAAACTGTTCAAACTCTATTTTGTTTTGACCTAGCTTTGTTCCCCAATTTTTTAATGAGTGTCCACCATCTAATATTGGATTAAGTAATCTTGATAATACTAATGTATCTGTAAGTTTACAATTCTTAAATATGTCTGCACCTAAAAACTTTTTAACTACTGGTACATCAAACCCAATAATATTATGTCCAATAAATTCTTTAGTTTGTTTTGCAAACTCTTCAAATCTATTTAAGTTTTTACCTTCTACAAATTGATAGTAAGTATTCTCATGCTTACAAATGATACACCAGATTTTATCTGCTGTCATTGTAGTTTCAATATCAAAGACTACTTTATTAAAGGTCATCTACTTTAACCTCTTTCAATCTACCAGTATCAACATCATATCTTAAATCACAACAAGGTCCTGTGAGCCCAGAAAATCTATTCTTTAATACTCTAACTCTTGTTGTATTTCTAATCTCTGGGTCATCATTCTGTGCATCTCTTTCTAATCCAATAACCATATCACTTAGTTGACCTATACTTGCTGAACCTCTAAGCTGTGATAAAGATGTTGCTGCACCTTCCTCATGTCCTTTACCGTCTGGTCTTCGTAAGTGTGATACAACTATCATTGATACTCCAGTCTCTTGAACTAGTGTTCTTAACCTAGTCATAATCTCATCTAATGCTCTTCGTTCATCACCATGAGATTGGTCTGATACAATAATACTAACATGGTCTATCACTACATACTTACAATCTAAACCTTTAGCTAAGTATCTTACTCTTGAAACTATATTGTCAATAGAGTTAGAACCAAAATGGTCAAACATATAAACTCTACCAGTACCTACCGTTGCATCAAAGTAAGTTTTTAATTCTTCTTTACTTACATGGACATCAGGTAAATGTAATCTTTGATTAGCTTCAATACTCATCAAACCTTTAGAAGTAATGACTGGTGTTTCTTCTAACATAAGTAAACCAATATTATCTTCAGTAGATTTTAACATATGATATACTACTTCTCTCATTACTTGTGTCTTACCTAAACCTGAACCTGCTGTAAATGTAACTAACTCTGCAGGTCTAATACCATATGTTATTTTATTCATACCCTCAAATGGATACTGAACAAATGCTCTTGTTGTTGGTTTAGCTATCTCTTCAAATAAAACATTTGCATTTATAATACCATCAGGTGCATATAACTTAGCATCCCAAAAAGCTTTAGTATAAATTTGAATTTTATTTTTAGTTAAACAATCAGATGCATCTTTATATTCTTGAGGTAAATACATAATCTTACATTTACCTGGACTAAATAATTCTGCAACTTTTAGTGCACCTTCTTGACCATGTTTATCATTATCAAAATTAATAATAACATTATCAAATTGTTCTAGATAATCTAAACTATTTTTAATATCCTTAACTGCTGAAGTAATTCCATTCTTAATACTAACAACAGGTGTGTCATACTTATCAGTCTTAAACATTTGATAAGCTGATAAACAATCTAACTCACCTTCAGTTACTATAATGTATTTACCTTTTGTAAAAAGATGTTCACCAAACAATCCAGAATTTTTTGTATTACCTTGTATACTAAATTCTTTTAGCTTAGTGTATCTAGTTTTTGTGGCTATCTTTGCACCTTGCTTGTCATGATAAGGGTAGTAATGATGTGTTATACTACCAACAGAATCCATCTTAACTGTAACACCATATCGTTTACAGGTATCTTCTTTTAAATTTCTGTCAATGATTTCTGCAAAGTTAGATTCTTTTAGAAAGTCTTTTACTTGATATTCATTTACTCTATTTGTTGTTTCATGATTTGTTTCCATATTGTATTCCCTAATGTACTGCTGACATGAGAAACAATAAGCTGACCCATCTTTGTTTAATGATACTGCATCACTACTTGCACAAAGTGGACATGGTAAATGATATTTAACAAATCCGTTCTTGTCTATGTTTTCCATTGTCGCCCTTTAAAATTTTAGTTATTTGTGAGAGAGCCAGATGGAGGTATCCGACTCTCTCGTAGGAGTTAAGTATAATGACAACTATGAACATTATATCTTGTGGTTTTTTAGACTATTTAAAAATCACTATTAATAGATTCACCGTCAGAAGATGTACCTTCAACTGTGAAATCCTCATTAGGAGTGTACTCAACTAAGTCTAAAACTTGTACTGCTTGTAAGTCTAAACCTTTACCAGTCTTACCTTTGTAATTCCAGTCATAAGATTTATACATTACTTTTACTTTACTGCCGTTACCGACTATCTTATCTAACGGTTTCTTTTCTGCATCAACTAATTGAGGCTGTTGATTTTTATCACCGTTAGCCTTAGATACTTTTCTTTTAAACTTAATGATGTTCTTAATTGTCTCATCATTAATTGTTGTTTCACCAACTGAGAAACCTTGCTTTTGAAATTCAGATGCTGTTGCATCATCAACTGCTAAGTCTATTCTCCACATTGGTTCAAACTTTTCATTGGGTCTAGTTATAGATGCCCAATAAGCTGTTCCTTCTACTATTGCCATAATATATTTCCTTTTATGTTATTTAATTTATTTGACATGACAGAATCTATATCAAATTTTTTCATCCATGTCAACACTATCTGACACTTTTTTTTCACTTTGTTCACTTAATACTTTATCTATTTTCTTAGATAAATCTTGCTTTTTATTTAGTTTAGTTTCTAAGTCATTAATTTTTCTACCCATAGATTGTATATCATCGTTAGCTTGTTCTAATTCAATTAAGATTTTTTTAATTCTTAAATCTTTATCCTTAATTGTTTTAAAGTTTTCTTCCTTCTCTTTAGTTAACTCAACTATTGTATCTTTATACTGTCTAATTAAATCTTTATCAGCCATAACTATATACTGTAACAATCCTCCTTAAATAATTCTTTGATTGGAATAACAACACACTTACTTGCTCGGTAATCTCCTATACATTTAGTGTGTGTCTTTTTATATTTCTTAACTATCTTTTTTAATCTTGATACTCTGAATACTAAAATGCAATGTTCTTTTTTATCTAGTTCCAAAATATGAAACCACCATTTAGCTTCAGTCTTATCAATACCAGATGGGTTTCCCCTGTATTCATATTCAATTGCTATGTTACCTGTCTTTCTCCACCAACTCCTTTCAGTTTTAATTTCAACTTGTTCTTTACCAAGAAGATTTGCTACTCTCTTCTCTCTAATTTGACCATACTTTAAATCAATGTCAAACTTTGATGTATTATTAAACTTCACTATTGCTCACCTGCAAATGAACAAATATATTCTAAAAGAAATTTGTTTAGATTTTTATTTTTAAAATGTTTCTCTGCATTATTCTTTTTAATTTTCTTAATTAATCTTAATACAAAGTCACATTCTAAATCAGCATAGTCACAAGTTAATATAAAGTCTTCATTGTCTTTGTTAAACCATGCATTAGAATCTTCTATTATTCTTTTCTTAACATAACCCCAAGCATGAATGTCTACTCCTAATGCATCTAGAATAACTCTAACAAGAACAGACCTCCATAATAATATCTCAGGTGTTATTTGATAACCAGAAGAATCTCCTAATGGGTTAACAAATGATTCGGTTTTAATTATCATGACTTAATCCTTTTTAATATCTTTTGTAGTGACTGTTTTATTTTTGTCGCTAACCTTTTTAATTTTTTCTTTATACGTTTTAGCATCTATCTCCTCTATCGTTGCTCTTGTTTGTTTAACATCTTTGTTAATGATAATAGCATTCTCTGTAAAATTAATTTTCTTTTTTAATTTTTCTTCATCTTTTACATCTTCATAGTAATCCTCAATTTGTAAATCTAAACTAACGTAAGATTTTTTTAATATATACTTGCTCATAAATTATTTAATGTAGTACTTCCCTTTTATTATGTATCGTTTAGTTTTATATGTTGTATCTATTTCTAATATTCTTAGAGACAAATACTTTTTGATTAGTCTTTGTATTACACCTGGATTAACTTCAGGAAACTTTTCCCTTAATGCTTTTATTAAGTTTCTCTTTTTATAATTATCTTTTTCTATTAAAGAAAATAGTGTACTTGATATTTCTGCTTTAACAGATTTCTCAACAACTGGTTTTTCTTTTTCAAACTTAGAAACATCTATCTTATATTTATTTAATAGAGTATTAAAGTCTTCAGTTGTGCTCCAACTATAACACATCTTAGGCATACTTAGGTTAGCTAACAGCATACCTAATTTTTCTGTCTCCAAGTTATCATATTTATCTAGATATGTAAACACTTCACTATCTAATGGTACATCTTTATATTTTTTAGACTCATCGTACATCATTATCTATACTCCTTTATTATTTCTAGTGCCCTTGCTCGATAAGGCAATCGTTTAATATAACCTTTAAACTCTAAATGTCCTATCATTTGATGAATACTATTCTTAGATTTTACTCCCATGTATTCTTTCATTTCTTTAAATGAAGGCATATAGTTATACTCCTTTTTATATTTCTTTAAGAAATTAAAAAGTTTTACTTGTCTCGGTGTTAGCACATTTTCCTCCAACCATTTATAGTTTTTACCCATTATGATATTTAGCACCTGCTATTCTTAGTTCTCTCTCATACTTAATATCATCTTTAAGATTTTTAATCTCTTCTCTTAAAGCAATATTTTCTTTAACAAGTTTTAATCTAACTTCTTCAGCATGTTTTAAGTCTGCTATCCAGTCATTAGATTTATATTTTAAATTAGTAAACTTAACTTCTAAATCTTTAATCTCTTTTATAAGATTAAAATTATTTTCTGAAAGTTCAGAAGTCCAGTCTAATAATTTAGAGTACTCATCTTTATTTTCTTTGAGATTTTTACTTAACTCTTCTAAGTAAACATCACCATAAGATGTAATATCATTAGTCATTTTTTTCCTCATAGTTGTAGTCTTTCGACTGTTCAAATAAAAAGTATTCATAATCATTATACTCACTATTCTCTTTCATAATGTTAACATAATCGTCAGCACTATGTTTGTTTATGAATTGCTTTTCTAAAATATATCTATCACTAAATTTAAATTTACCCATGACAATATATTTTCTTAATTGATTTTCTTTTTCTTTTTTACCAAATCCAAACATATGATTTCCTCCTTAGTCTGTGTATTGATGTTGTTTAATTTTAATATCTAACTCTAAATGAGTTCCTTCATGAGCATCACATAGTTCTTCTAGCATTGCTATAAATTTTTTGTGGTGCACACCATCAGTTGAATTTAAAGTTAACTTAGTTAAATCATTATCATACTTTTCTTTTTTAGAATTGTACTCTTGACCTATAACTTTTATATTATATTTATCTATAAACATTTATATACCTCCTTGTAAAATATTTAATATTATTGATAGTGATAATATTGCTAACAAGATAAACACTACACCAAAGATTGTATGTCTTAGTGAAGGCTCTTGTTCTTTTTTTATTTTCTTATGTCTTCCCATATACCAATCACCAGGTTCATAGTTCCATCGTTTACCATGATGTCCTCTCCAATCAGCATACTTCATTCTTAGTTTAACTATTATTGTTTTTATATTTGTCTTCATATCTTTTCTTTATCACATTTAAAATATTTGTCAAGCATTTTATTGTAAGTTTTTTTCTTTACATATTCCCATGTCTAACAAATTCTGTGCTTGTCTTCCAAACCAACCCTGTAGTTTCCAAGCCATGCCTGTATCAATTAAAAATTGCCAAGCTTTAATTTCATCTTCTGCTTTATCACATCTAATATAACCCTCGCATATTCCAACTGCTTGATGTAGTTCCATTACTAACTCCTTTTGTAGTTTTAATTGTTCATATAATTTATAGTGTTGTAATTCAGACTTATTACTAAATACTTTCCTACCATAAATAGCTTTTTTAATCCTCACTTTTTTCCTCATAATGATTTATTATTTCCTTTGCTGTGTTAATTCTTTTTTCTGTAGTTAAAAAAGGCAACAAAGATTTACAAGCTTCATAGCATTCCTCATTCAAAACTACCCATGTTTTTTGTGGTTTAGTTATAGTTCCTATAGCTGATACTCTAGGTTTCCTATCATAAATTTTACCACCAAATAATTCATGTAGTATTTTTATTGGTGTGAAATCTGTATTACAAACTTCTATTCTTATTCTTTTATAAGGTTCTTGTTTGTATTGAAGATAACCTTCACCATCTATAAAACCACTTGCCCATTTAATCATGCTATCAATATTGCTTTTTGTATTCATATAATTTTTCTTCCAGTATTTTTGTTATTGCTCTCACAATAGCATCGTCTCTTTGAGACCATGTTGATTTATTATTTTGTTGTATCTCTTTACTCCATACAATCCAGTTATCTAATATTTCTTCCATCATTTCTTCAGTCATTTTTATTTTCCTTATCAGTATATTCGTCATAACATTCCTTTTCTTCATTCCATTTTAATCTAATGTTATCACCAACATAATAGACACCACACAATTGATAGTGTTTAAAGTTTTTCTTTTTAACTTCAATCATACCATCGAACCTAACTATTCTACAACCATCACCAGTCCAATAACCTGACCCATCCTCATCATCTTTTTTTATATTCTCAATAAAAAAATGATTAAGTATTCTATAGTCATGGTCATCACCCTCATGTCCTATATCATCAAGTTGTTGGTCGTTGTATATATGTTGATATTTATATTCATGCTCACCATTCTGCTCATGAAATTCACACATCCAATATTTCATATTTGTTTCCTCCAATCTTTATCAACTAAATAAATTCCATCATATCTTTCTGACCATAATGTTTGATAAGGCTGATTAGTTTCTTCAATCCAATCATCAATCATTTCAACATCTGTCATACACATTCCAGATGAATAATCATCCCAACTTTTTATATTAGCTTTTTTTATAATCCAATCTCTATAAGGTTTATGTTCATTACCAAAGTGTTCATCACTATGATAAAATCCATAATGTTCTACAGTTATGTCAACACTAATTGTTTCTTTTTGTTTTTTCATTTTACTTCCTCCTCTAATTCACTTAACCACTCATCAATTGTTGATGCTACATCATCAGGCATATCTAATAAAACTTCTTCCTTACCATTGCTCCAAGTAATATTAATATTCCAACCTGTTATTCTTAAATCTCCTCTTTCATCTACACTCATTTTACTACCTCCAATATAGGAAAGTTTTTATCATACTCTCTTAGAAAAGTATCTCTCTCATAGTCTAATGTTTCGTACCACTCTTGCTTGTATCCTTCTTCATCTAATCCCCATCTTAAATGTATCTGTATCCAAGTTAGATTACCTTGTTCATCTTTATTAGTATCAATTACTTTGCTCTCACACCAACCGTCTTTGTGTAAATTACTTGACCTAAAACATTCAGCAAGAAATTCACCGTAGTTTGTCATGTTAGCTTCAGTAAATTCTCTTCTTAATTTTTTTGTATCATAGAAAAAACTAACCATTATATTTGTACCTCCGTTTGTTCATTATATATTTCTTCAACTAAGTTCTCATCAATAAAGTATCCATTAGTTTTATCAACAAAGAAATAATAATTTCTTAATGTTTGTTTTACTTCCTCTAAACTTATATCATCATTGTCATAAAACAAATCTGATACATGCTCTCTTACTTCTTCAACTAGGTGCTTGACTTTACCCATTTAATTATATCCTCCCTTGTTATTCTTAAAGCTTTTGATAAACCCCTTGTCATTGGATTGTCCTCATATATTAATTGAGCAACCGTCTTCCTATCATCTGCTGTTTGTTTTCTTTTTTTGTACTTCATATTATACCTCCCATTTCTAAATCAAATTCTAATTTTTCTAATAAGAATTGTTTATCATCTTCCTCATCAATAAACTCATACTCATCAGAATAAAAATCTTTTATCTCATCACCCATTACATCAAAGTCTTGTTTACCTTTTACAATTTCTATTAAGATTTTTATTTCATCAGGTGAAAATGTATCTCTTATTTCTTTAACTGTTTTCATATTAACCTCCTATTAAATAATTGTGGCAACATTATGATTAACACCTATGATTTATTAACATAACAGCTATGCAATAATAACATGGTGTATTCTATAAATGTTCTATATTAGATAACAAAAAAATTTGCTAAAGATTATATAGGAATATTTAAGAATATTAATCATATCATCAACATTACAATGTTTAATTATCTCTATAACTTTGTCCAATACTTATTAACATTATCATTGTTATACTCAACAACTTTGTGAACATAACCTCTCTTCATACTCTTCTTACCAAAGTCTTCAGCTTTTTTCTCCTCATCAAATAACATGTTAGTAAACATTCTATATTTCTTATCATCTTTTTTATGTTTAAATAAAACAAAATATAACATCATGTTAACTCCTCTATTCCTTCATCCATTATATCATCAAAAAAACAATCAACCTCTTCATAATTTAATCCTCCGTTATTATGAATTGCAACTGCCTCATCAAGTGTGTTAGCCTCTATGACACACTCTTCTCTTACATGTCTTCTTACATCCCTATAGAATACATATTGTTTTTTCTTATTCATTCTAGTTCACCTCCCATTCCGTCAACATAATTCTCAACATCATCTATAATTTCTGTCATTGTATAGTCTGTTAAGTCTCCACTATTTAATATAATCTCTTTACCATTTTGATTAGTAAGATAAATTCTTATACTATCTAGTGTCCATTTATCTTTATCCATTATATCTCCTCTCTCATTAGTTCAAATGAAAATCTTCCAGTTTGTTTTAAGTAATCAATATCATGTTGAGTTAATGATTGTTGTTTATGTATTACTGGCAACCAAACATCCTCCTGTTTAGTAGTGTAATATAAAACCCTACCCCACTTAACATCTTTTCTTAATACCATATGTATTTTATTATGTTCACTCATTGTTCTCCTCTTGTTTATCTTTTGTACATTTTTTACAAATAGTTCCCTCTTCATAATTATATATTTCATGTCCATAAATATCTTTCAAATATTCATCACCACAACTTATACAAGTCCAACCATTTTCAAAATAATATTTCATTGTTCTCCTTTTGTTCTTATGCTATTTATTTCTTGAAACATACCATTCACTTCAAAAAATTCTGGTCTATATCTGTTATTACTTACAACAGAATAGATGTCTTCAATTCTAGTATATAACTTATGCAAGTCTTCATATTTTATTTCTTGTTTATTCAATAACCTAACCTTTTGATTATGAATTAAGTCTAATGTTTTTAATAATTTAATTTCTATTTTCATTGTACCTCCCACCAATCAGGTATGTTGTTTAGTTTATCCCACTTAGCAAAGTATCTCTTAGCACCTTTGTAATAATTTCTATATGCTATTACATAATCATCATGTTTAAATTCATCAGGCATACATTGAGGAGGTGTTGTTAGTTCGCCAGTTGGTATCACCTCATAATATTTTGATTGGATTATGTTATCAATAATATTAGATGACTTATGTTTTTTACCATATCGTTTTGTATATTCTTTAGATAATTCCTGTCCAAGTTTTAAACCCCACATAAAATTATCTCTAGTACTACCCATCCATATTGTACTTGGATGTTTGGGATGAGCATTTTTATACAACCTACTACTATCAATACCCATTGCATATTTATTGATAGCTGTTGACAACATCTGTGCTGTTTCCAATATCATTTTAACAACATGCTTATCACAATGATACTCAGCACTTTTTTCTGGTGTCTTATCTAAGAAAAATATATTCATATTAAATAAATATTATTAGTGTTGTTAATATAATTACTACTGCAAAGATATATGTAATAGCTTTCACATATCTTTGATGTATTACTTTACCTTTTATTATCATAACTTCTCCTTTATTTTTTCTATTACTATTAATGTTAATGGTGCTAAGATTAATACTTTTAAATCTATAGGTAAACTTAAAAATAATTCAATCATTATTC
>Ga0255763_1003246_pt1 | contig 14784 bp, 16 predicted proteins | sample 041ome_2_FD_179963 | JGI IMG/M metagenome (GOLD analysis project Ga0255763, IMG submission 179963) | Coastal salt marsh microbial communities from the Groves Creek Marsh, Skidaway Island, Georgia - 041406US metaG (version 2) | ecosystem: Environmental > Aquatic > Marine > Intertidal zone > Salt...
TGAGTTTAGTGAAGAAGGTCATGACGACCATGATGATGAAGAAGGTCATGACGACCATGATGATGAAGAAGGTCATGACGACCATAAAGGTCACGACCACGGTGCAGAAGACCCACACTTTTGGTTCGATCCACTAAGAGTTGTAATGGCAGTTGAATTAATGATGAATCAACTAATAGAGCTTGACCCAAGCAATTCTGAAGCATATAAAACTGCAGGAGATGCTTATATCAGTGAGTTGAATGAATTAGATTCTACAGTATCTGCATTAATTGAAACAGTACCTTCTAAAAATAGAAAACTTATAACAACTCACGAGTCTCTTGGCTATTTAGAAGCTAGATATGGTGTAGAAGTTCTTACTACAATTATTCCAAGTTTAACCTCAGCTGATGAAATATCACCTGCAGAATTAGTAGATGTTCTTGATGTCATTGAAGATAACAATATAAAAGTTATTTTTGTTGAATCTGAAGCTCCATCTGTATATGCAGACACAATAGCAGCAGAAGCTAATATAAAAACTGTTACAGGTTTATGGGTCGAGACTCTAAGAGAAAATCAATCATACGGAGATTGGTTAATAGAGAATGTTGGTTTAATTGTAGAAAACTTGGTTGACCTTCCTTAGGATGGTCACAGAAGTGAAAGTTAATAAGTATTACAAATAAAAGTCTGATAGTTTCTGATGGTTGTTGCGTACAGTATGGTGACGCACTAGCTCTTGACGATGTTACTTTTTCAATCTCTGAGGGAAAATTGGTAGCAGTAGTTGGTCCCAATGGTGGAGGAAAGTCTACATTATTTAATGCTATGGCTGGAATAACTCCTTTATCTCATGGGTCACTAAAGATAAAGGGATTGCAGCCAAATGAGGCAAAAGGTTTTATTGGTTACGTCCCTCAAAATAATCAAATAAATTGGAATTTTGCTCTTTCAGTGAAACAAGTTGTAGAAATGGGTCTAATTAATAATAAGACTTTTAATCCATTTTCTAGTAAAAAAAATAATCATCTAATTGAGGACTCCCTCAGTAAAGTAGGACTTCTAAATAGAATTGACGAAAATGTAAACAATTTGTCTGGAGGACAATTACAGAGAGTCCTTCTCGCCAGAACATTAACACAAGGTGCAGATATTTTATTACTCGACGAAGCATTTAGTGCTGTAGATATTGGAGCCGAAGAGGATGTTATGAAAATAATTAATGAGATAAAGCAAGATGGAAAAACCATATTAATTGCAACTCATGACATAAACAATATTGAGGAAAAATATGATGAAGTTTTATGTCTCAACAGACACTGTTGTGCATTTGGCAATCCTTCAGAGGTTTTAACAGAAGAGGTTATAGAAGAAATGTATGGATCTCATAATCAAATGTTAAGAGAACATACACCTGGACACCATGGAGCTCACAATGGGAATTGAAACTTTTATTGAACCTCTAAAATATGATTTTATGGTACGAGCATTAATTACAGCAATTTTATCTGGGGTTATGCTTTCAGTTCTTGGTTCATTTACTATAAATAAAAATATGGGCTTTATGGCGGATGCAATGGCACATTCAACTCTCCCAATTATTGCTGTCGGTGTATTTTTTGGTTTCAGCATTTCTGAACTCGGAGCTCCAGCAGCTGTAGTGATTGCTCTATTGCTGGGGGTCATAATTAAAAATACAGATATTGGGGAAGACACCTCAATTGGAATAATCTTTTCCTCTTTTTTTGCTTTAGGTTTTGTTTTGATATCAGTTCTCGATGTCTCAATAAATTTAGAAGATTTGTTATTTGGCCAAATACTTGCTGTGAGTTCTTTTGATGTTGCTGTAATTTTTGCATTATTCCTAATAGTTTTAAGTATTCTTATTATTTTCTTTAAGCAGATTTTGTTCTATTCCTTCGATCCCATTGGGGCAGAGGTACGGAATTTAAACGTTAGCTTTTTAAATTACTTATTTTTAATCATATTATCTTTATCAATAGTGGGATCTCTTCAGACAGTTGGAATAGTACTTGTTTTGAGTATGTTGCTCATCCCAGCCGCTTCTGCAAAACTAGTTAGTAAAACGTTCATATCTTCAATAAGAATTAGTGCACTTTTTGGAGGCATCGCCTCAGTGAGTGGACTATATCTTTCTTATTACTTTAATCTTCCTTCTGGTCCAACAATGTCGTTAGTAGCTTCGGGACTTTTTGTATTTTCTTTTATTTTCAAAAAGGTAAATGCAAAGCCCAAATTAACAAGCACCTAAATGTATTAAGATTTGTGTATGAGAAAGTTATTAATATTTTTTATTTTTATAAGTTCATGCTCAAGCCAGGCACCAACTTCAAATGAAATAGAACTTATCCCAGAAGAAGAAAGTTCTTTTAAGGCAGTCACAACTACACTTCAACCTAAGGATCCAGATAGCGATCATGATCATGATCGCGAAAACAATAAAGAGAATGAAGAAACACCCAAACCGATTAGTTTGCTTCCTTTTGATTATTACCTCTTCGTTCCAGATGGTGTTCCAGATAAACTCGAAGTTTTAAATTATAACTTAGGAGAAGAAATCTATATACAGTTTGAAGCTAGAGATGTCGAAAAAGAAATTCATGTACATGGATATGACATACATTTTATGGTTTATCCAAGTCAAGATAATATTCTAAAAATTGAACTAACCATAGCTGGTGAATTTGAAATTGAAAATCATGCCAGTGGTTATGAATTTGCCAGACTTATTGTTTCACCCTGAGTTCACTTCTTGGTAGTAAAAATCTATTTAAGCTATCTACTGGGTTTCGCCCGGATAATTATTTTCAGTGACAAACAATAAAAAAACCGGGCGGTGCCCGGTTAAATAAAGAACAACTCAACAAGACACTACTTATGTAGAATCCACCAATGCCAGTTGTTTACTTTATACATAATGACTATTTAAACAACATATAAACAAAAAGTAAAGTTAAAGAATATGTAAATACCGTTATGACTATAAATACAGATATAACACATTAATACCTAGTATTAACCAAATGACAAAAATTATTGAAGCTAATAATCTTACAAAAATATATGGTGAAAAAGAGACGAGTGTTACAGCACTTGATGATATAAATATTGAATTTAGAGAAAATGAGTTCACTGCAATTATGGGACCATCTGGATCAGGTAAGTCAACACTTCTTCATTGTCTTGCTGGACTGGATAGGCCAACTTCTGGAAAAATTTTCTTAAAGGGCAATGATATTGCAACATTAAACGATAAAGAGTTAACCAAAATTAGAAGAGATAGTTTTGGATTCATCTTTCAAGCATTTAACTTAATTCCAACTCTTACAGCTCAGGAAAATATTACCTTGCCTGCATCCATTGCTGGAAGGGAACCAGACATGGAATGGGTCAAAGAAGTTGTGGAGACTGTAGATATTGCAGATAGACTCACCCATAGACCTAATGAACTATCCGGTGGTCAACAACAAAGAGTTGCTGCTGCTAGAGCAATGGCAACTAAGCCAGAAGTTATCTTCGCAGATGAACCATCAGGTAACCTGGATTCAAAATCAAGTAGAGAGTTATTAACTTTTATGAAATCTGTCGTGGAAAATCTTAATCAAACAATTGTGATGGTTACACATGATCCATATGCAGCCTCTTTTGCAGGAAGAGTTGTGATGTTGAAAGATGGAAAAATTGCAAGTGACTTGGAGAAACCAACACAGGAAGAAATTGTTGCAGAGGTTACAGCTTTAACTAACGCATAATGTTTGGATTCACAAAGCGCCCCCTTTTTCTAATTGCATGGAAAAATCTTAAGACTTACCCTGTAAGAATATTTCTTACAACTTCATCAATAATTCTTGGAGTTGCAGTCATCATCGCATCGAACATCTTTTCCGAAAGTAATAAATCAGCATTTGATAACTTATTTTCTGGAATTTATGAGGGAATAGATTTGGTTGTACAACCAGTTCAGGAAGATTTTGCCCAAGGTTTTAGTGGAGATGGTGGTCAAGGTCCTATATCTTTTGAAGTAAAAAAAATTAACGACACAAGAATTCAGGAAATTCAAGAATTACCTGGAGTGAAAGCAGCTTGGGGAGAAGTAGTTGGTTTTGCACAGTTTATAAAAGTTGTTGAAGGAGAAACCGTATTGCTCTCAAATGGTTTTGCTCCTACTTTTGGTACAGCTTGGGATAGTAGTGAATTTGCAAAACAATGGACTCTGTTAGAAGGAAAGGCCCCGACCAACAGAAAAGAAGTCGTAATGGATACTGTCACTGCAGAAAATTTTGATTTCAAAATTGGAGATAAGGTCACAGTATTAGCTGGCGCTACTCCGGCTACTTTTACCATCGTTGGTATTGCTGACTCTGCTTTCGCTGCAGGAGGAGCAACCTTTGCATTATTTGAATTTAGAACAGCTCAACAACTTCTTGATTCAGTTGGAAAAGTAGACCTTATTAATGTTGTTGTTGAAAATAATTTTAATGTTGATGAAATAAAAAACGAGATTATTGGAATAGATAGTGAAAATTTAAACGTTATTAATGCTCAAGAAGCAGCAGCAGAGCAAGCAGACTCAATTAAACAAGGTTTAGATTTTTTTAACACTATTTTGAATGTTTTTGCAGGTATAGCAATTTTTGTGGGTGCATTTATTATTCAAAATACTTTTAGGATTTTATTACTACAACGAACCAAAGAGTTGTCACTTCTTAGAGCATTAGGAACCTCTAAGAGACAAATATATAGACTTGTAATTTCAGAATCACTTTTTATGTCCATCATTGGTTCCGGTTTGGGAATAGGTTTAGGAATAGGTCTAGCTGTAGCTGTGAAGGAAGGATTACAGTATTTTGAATTTGGCTTACCAGACGGACCTCTTGTTTTAACAACAGAAGCTGCAGTAACAGGTTTAATAATTGGCATCACTGTTACAATTCTCTCTTCTCTACTACCCGCAAGAAAAGCTTCTCAAGTTAGTCCTATGGAGGCAATTAGAGACAGTATTTCAACTCCAAAACGTAAATCTCTCTTTAAGAGATTAGTTGTAGGAACAGTTGTGACCGCAGTAGGATTTACAATGCTCTTTGGAGTCCTTTATGATTTCTTAGATATTCCAAACCTATCTTCGCTCCAGCAAGTTGGATTTGGAGCGGGAATAGTCTTTGTAGGGATATCTATCATCACCCCATCAATTACAAAACCTTTTGTATTTCTCTTTGACAGAATTTATAATTTTATTTTTGGAATTTTAGGAAAGCTAGCTACAGAGAACTCCAAGAGAACGCCAAGAAGAACTGCTTCAACAGCCTCAGCATTGATGATTGGACTTACACTTATATCCTTAGCGAACGTAATAACTACATCATTTAAAGCCCAAGCAGAGTCATTAATCAGTGAAGTAATACTTGCTGACTATCAAGTTGGAGCAGCTAATGTTTTTGCTTCACCTGGAATCCCAACCGGATTGGCAGATGAATTAATCGAGCTTGATGAAGTCACAAAACTCTCCCGTACCAGAGCTACTGTTGTTGGTTACAATGATCGACCATTGATACTCGGAGCTGTTGATGAAACTGTTTTTGATCTTGTGAAAACTGATGACATATCAGGTACACGTGATGACTTTCTTAAACAAAATGCACTCGGAATCTTAAAACAAACTGCAGAAAGAGAGGAATTGCAAATAGGTGATGAAGTCTTATTAACAATCCCAGAAGAAGGAAAGCTAACCTTTGTTGTTTCCTATATTTTTGATTGGTCAACACAACCTCCTGCAGAATTTTTTGTTTTACTAGAAAATAGTTCTTTTTTCACGGATGAGTCTTTAGACACTGAGCTTTATTTCAATGTAAATGAGAAGTCAGAAGCACTTGAAGAAAGAATAAATACAATTGTTGCAAAATACCCAGGTGTGGAAATTAGAGATGAAGATGGGTTAGTTGAAGAAGCAAATAATCAAATACAGGTATTACTTAATGTTATATATGGATTCCTGTCGATTTCAATTTTTGTTGCATTATTTGGTATTACAAATACACTTTCTCTTTCAGTTTATGAAAGAACTAGAGAAATTGGCTTAATGAGAGCTATAGGAACTTACAGAAAACAAATAAGAAGAATGATATTTATAGAGTCTTCAATAATTTCTATATTCGGAGCAGCACTAGGAACTGGTCTTGGAATATTTTTTGCTTGGAGCTTGATTAAGACATTAGCAGATGAAGGTTTCACAGTTTTTGCCGTTTCAATTTCACAGACATTTATGTGGATTGGAATTTCAATCGTTGCAGGCGTGATTGCAGCAATACTTCCAGCGATAAGAGCTTCGAGGCAAAATATCTTAGAAGCAATTTCTTACGAATAACAAATAAAATGTAAGTATATAGAATTATAATTATGAATGAAAAAAACACTATTGAAATTCTAAGTGAACTTGTTGCAATTAAATCAATAAGTTCTGATCAAAATCATCAAGAAGATGTAATGAAATCTGCTGAATATGTAGAAAAGTTATTTTTAGAACTAGGACTTGAAACAAAAATAGCTACTTCTGGAAATAGTAGACCAGCTGTTTTAGCTAAAACAGCAATAGACCCTCAGAAAAAAACAGTTTTATTGTATGCCCATCACGACGTACAACCTGTCGGTGATATCGAAAAATGGAAGACGGAACCATTTACTCCTCAAATTATTGATGGAAGATTATATGGCAGGGGTTCTGGAGATAATAAAGCTGGAGTCGTAACACACTATGAAGTCGTAAAAGCTTTAAAAGATAATCTACCAGTGAATATAAAGGTATTTATTGAAGGAGAAGAGGAAATAGGATCTCCGTGCATGGCTGAGTTTTTAGATGAGTACCAAGATGATTTAGAAGCAGATGTAATCATCATTGCAGATTCAGGAAATATTAAAATAGGCACACCAACAGTGACAACTTCTCTAAGAGGTCTGGTAGATGGAGTTATCGTCGTTGAGCAACCAATGAGAGCAGTTCACTCTGGTCTTGGCGGTGGTGTAGTCCCTGACGCATTTATGGTACTTAGTAAAATAATTGCTTCATTTCACAATGAAAAAGGTGAGCTCCAAATTGAAGGATTAACTCCCAGTGATATGGAAGTGTTGGAACTTGAAGAAAAAGATATAAAAGAAATCTTTGGCTCGGCAGATATTAATTTATTTGAACTAGATAGTATTTCTAAGAGATTGTGGCTTGAGCCAGCTTTAAGTATCTTAGCTATTGATGCACCATCAACCAAGGAAGCTGTTAATTTACTTATTCCAAATGCTAAAGCTAAGGTAAGTTTGCGATTACCACCTACTGAAAATCCTGAACATGCAATGAAAATGCTTGAAGAACATATTATGAAAAATATTCCATGGGGTGCAAAGGTTAGTTTTGAACCTGAGGCAATGGGTTCGGGCATTGTTGCAGACCCTAATAAAGAATTTACTAAAACATTAGTTAAAAACTTTGAAGAGGTATGGGACAACAATTCTGCGTATATGGGTGTAGGAGGATCAATACCTTTTGCTAATGACTTTGTAGAGAAGTTCCCTAATGCAGAGCTGGTTCTTGTCGGAGCTGCAGACGAAGAAATGGGTAATGCTCATGCACCTAACGAAAGTGTTCAAATTGAAGATATTGAAAATCTTATTAAAAGTCTTGTGAAAACTTTAAAAGATTTTTCCTAATTAGAAAGAGCTTCTGCAAAAATAGGAATAGCTTCAAGTGCCTGCTTTCCATTTTTAGTAATTTCATATTCAACATGTGGAGGAATAGTTTTAAAATCGTTTCTATTGACTAGATTATTTTCAACTAGTTGTTTCAAAGTCTCTATAAGCATTTTTTCTGAAATTTCAGGTATCTCTCTTTTTATAGCACTAAATCTTTTTGATTCTTCTAATTTAGACAAAACAAGTAGAGGCCACTTACCACCAAGCACTTTTAAAACATTTCTAACAGGACAATCTTCTTTGTACTCAAACGCCATAAATTCATTATAGCACTTACCTTCATGTATGTGTACTAAAAATAATATACTATAAATAAAGTATGTACTATACTAATATAATGTATATAGCAAAAGGAGAAGAATGAAAAACTGGAACTCAATTTTAAGATGGATTCACCTTATATTTGGATTCACATTAAATCTATATTTATTTCAGACAGTATTTCTGGGAAACGATGTTTCTAGTCAATTAGAAAATATCGTATTTATTTCAGGAGCGCTTGCATTTTGGACAGGTGTGATTAAATGGCAGCTACCAAGAATAAGAAAATGGCGTAAAGGAGTTTCTAATGCCTAGAGAATGCAAGTGTGGTAGAAGTCAAACAGGCTACTGCCAAGGCTTTCATAATATATCACCTGAGGAATGGGAAGAAATTCAAAAAAATACCCCCTAGTACCGAATAACCACCACTGAAACTAGAGCGCTCTGAGAGTAGAGCGCTTTGGTTTAATTATTTATAAATTGTCTAAGGAATACAATAAAAGGAGAAACATGGAAATAGGCATAGATTCATTTGCAAAGAAAACTCAAACTAATGAGGGTGGAGGTATTAGTGATAACGCACGAGCAATGAACGAATTAATTGAAAGAATAGTTCATGCTGATAAAGTGGGACTCGATATATTTGGTATTGGAGAACACCATCGAGAAGAGTTTTTAGATTCTGCGGCACATAATATTCTCTCAGCAGCAGCAGCTAAAACTGAAAATATAAGACTTACAAGTGCAGTAGCTGTTATTAGTGCAATGGACCCAGTTCGACTATTTCAAAACTATGCCACGCTTGATCTAATCTCGAATGGAAGAGCCGAAATCGTAGCTGGTAGAGGTTCTTTCACAGAAGCATTTCCACTTTTTGGCCTTGATTTTGCTGATTATGACAACCTATATGCTGAAAAGTTAAATTTATTATTAAAGATTAGAGATGAAGACCAAGTTACTTGGTCTGGTAATTTTCGTCCACCATTAGAGAATCAAACAATATACCCAAGACCACTGCAGGAAAAGTTACCTATATGGGTTGGAGTTGGGGGAACACCTGCCTCTTTTGTAAGAGCTGGTGAATTAGGACTACCCCTCATGGTTGCGGTTATTGGAGGAGAGACACATAGGTTTAGACCTCTGGTTGATCTTTATTATGAAGCGGCAGAAAAAGCTGGTCATGACAGGCCATCTTTAAAAGTTGGTTTACATTCTTTAGGTTTTGTAGCTAACTCAAAGGAAGAAGCAATTGAAAAATACTACCCAGGTTATAAAATATGGTTTAATCAAATTGGTAAAGAACGTGGTTGGCCACCCGTAACTATGGAGAGATTTGAGCAGCAAATAGATGATCTAGGAGCATATGTTGTTGGTAGTCCTGAGCAAGTAGCAGAAAAACTAATTCGACACAGTGAGGCATTAGGTGGAATATCACGCTTTACTTTTCAAATTGATAATGCTGGCTTAACACATGAAGATTTAATGGAAACATACTCACTTATTGGAGAAAAAGTCAAACCTTTGGTTTTAGAGGGCCTTTAAATACTCTAAAAAAATAATAAATCTTATTAACAATTATTTAACACATACCCTCAACATTGAGAGATTATTTTTTGTAAGATTAACTTAACATTAAGAACTTATGAAAGATGGGTTAACTTATGAAAAAATTTTTTGCATCAACAGATAAAGAAAATGCACAACAGGCAGGTTTTTTATTCCTAATAGTTAATATTTTAGGATTTGTAACTACGGGATTAATGGGAATGGAAGCTCCTCCAGGAGAGTTATTAGTAAATTTCTTATGGGGGTTAAGCCTTTCAGGTGTAATCCTTACTATAAAACCTTTATTGGGAGACAATGTACCAGAGAATTGGAGAGAAGGTACAACCTTCTTAGCTGCAACAATATTTACTGCTAACACTTTACTATTAGGAAGTGATGGAAATGAATTTGCTCCATTCTTTTTCTTTATTTGTCTAAACATGATTGCTTTGTATGCAGTATCAGAAGGTGTAATTGGCAATATTTATCGATACAGCCTCTTAGTTGGAGGTATTGTTGGAATGGGTGTTTCAGGTGCAGGCGCTTTTTTTGGGTATGAATTGCCAGAAGAATTAATGCCACTCGGATTAGTTATTTGGCTAGCATTCATTCTTGGTTTGGGCGTTGGACCGTTACTTGCATGGAGAGACAGATAATGTATGTAAGGCTAGGATTAGCTACTCCAAAAGAAGGAATGACAGAGGAAGCTCTTCATTATTTTAGAGATGTAGCAATTCCTGTTTACGATCAAGTAAGTGGACTTCTTGGAGCAGCTGGTTGTATTAACAATGAAGGTCAACTCATGGCCTGGACCACGTGGGCAAATAATGAGGCGAAAGAAGCTGCAATGTCAGAATTTCAAGAGAATTTGTCAGGTTTAGCTGAATTCATAACAGAACCACCAACAATACTAGAAGGACCAATGGTTGCAGGGCAGCAATATGTTATGGTTCCAAAAGACGGTGAAGATGATTTTTTTGCTAGATTTGTTCTTGGTGGGGGCACTCAGGAAGGCAAAACTTATGATGATGTCACAGATTTTATGAGAAATACCGTTTATCCGGCATATGAAAACGTTGAAGGAATTTTTGCTTCAGCTGCTTGCAAGATGAGTGAAGACCAGGGCTTTAGTTTTAATTTTTGGACAAGTCACGATGCTGCTCATGCTGCTGCAGGTGTAATTTCATCTGTAGTAGAAGAGGCAGTAGCTGGCTTAATCAAAGAAGCCCCAAAAGAATTAACAGGACAATGTAGTGTTTGGAAAAACTATGTTGACTTCCCTGTTGGAAAAATGTAAAAGAAAGGAAAGTTATGGATACTTTTAAAGACGAAATAAAAAATATTAAAATGCTGACAAGAGTTATCGCTGTTGCGGTCTTGATAAACTTTGCAATACTTGCTCTGTTAGTTGGACCTGACTCTGTTGGTTTTGATCCAACTTATGGACCAATTACAGCAATTCTCAACTTTGTGATTGCTTTTTGTACATCAGGAGTTTTGATGGGTATATATGTTGTATTTGATGTAAAAAAGACATTTGATCTAGCACATATGCACAGCGTACTATTTGTAGCGGTATGCGTTCAAATGATTTTTGCTCTCGGATCTGTTTTTACATATAACAGTGTTTTTGAAACTGTTTTAGATGCAGACACAATTGGAGCGGTATCTGGTTCAATTACAAATACAATATTTTTCTTATATGGCATGTATTCTTACTTGTTAGTTACTCGTGACCACAAAAATCTACTAAGTAAGAGAACACAAACTGTAGGTAAAATATTTGCAGGAATAATAGTTCCAGTATCTGTATTATCACTATTTGGTTTAATTCCAGCTGTTGTCTGGGGACCACTATTCATATTGGGTGGAGTAATTTTGTATCCTCTTTTTATGATCGGTATTGGCGATGCTATAGGAAACTATACCGAATAAACCTTCGGCACAATTAAATAAATGAAAAAAGTCTTTTCAAGGTAGTATCTCCTTATGGATAAAAGACGTTATGACATAGACGCCTTGCGATCTATAGCAATGTTCCTGCTTATTTTTTATCATCTTGGCATTTCGTTTACCTCTATTGCTCCACAAATCTCTTTCGTTCAAAACAAGAGGGTAACAGATGGAATATGGCCATTGCTAAATCTTATGAACAGCTGGAGAATACCACTCGTTTTCTTAATTGCAGGAGTTGCTTTAAGGCTTTCATTTAGAAAAAGAACCAAGATGCAAATATTTAAAGAGAGAGCAAAAGTTCTTGGGCTTCCGTGGTTGTTTGGAACTCTTGTATTTTCAACTTCCTCAGTTTTTATTGCAGGCACATACTATGACTACTGGTTCTTAGATGAGCTAAATGAAGCAGCCTTGTTTTCCTTTCAATACCAAGGAATACATTTGTGGTTTTTAATAAATATTTTTATTTACTGTTGGCTTTTTGTTCCGATTTTAAATTTTATATCTAAAGAAAATTTTATTTCTTCACTACTTAACAGACCGGGAGGAATATTTATATTTGCAATACCAGTAATAGCAGAGGGACATCTGCTTAATTTAGTTAGGTTTAAAACAGAAACATACGGAGATTATTACACTACCTACGCTCTTACGGAGCATGGTTTTATTCTCGGCCTTATATGGTTTGCTATAGGTATAATTCTTACTTCTCAAGGTGATAGCTTCTGGAATTCAAATACAAGGAATTGGAAAATACATCTATTTATAGGGTTTGTTTTGTATTTTTATAGATTTATTAATAGTTTTGAAACTGGTTTTGCTCTCGATAATCGCTTAATTGCATTTGAGTCATTTAATTTTATCTTTGCAATGCTTGGATTAGGCACAACCTATCTAAACAAAAGCTCACCTCAGCTCACCTACTATAAAACAGCAGTTTATCCGGTGTATATCGTACATCTGCCAGTTCAGATGGGTTTGATGTATTATTTTGCTGATGTCAATTTACATCCAATTATCAAGTTTCCATTAGTTTTATTCTTAATTATTTTTGTAAGTTTGACAATTTATCACTCAATTAAAAATATAAAGTTTTTAAGGCCATTATTTGGGCTTCGAAAATTACAGTAAATACAAATGAAGAAAAGAAGCATAATAAGGATCGCGATATATTTAGGACTAATCACCTACTTGTTTGTTTCAGATAGCTATTTAGCAAGAAGGCTTGTCCAGCTTCCAGAACTATTATTAAATATTTTTTAACCTATGGTTGTTGTATGAAGTTAAAAGATTTCTCAGAGGTGCAATATATTAATCTCGTAACTTATAGACGAGACAATACACCGGTTTCTACAGCAGTTTGGGTTGCCGGGATAGGAGATGCTCTTTATGTTACAACAGGTAAAACAGCTGGAAAAGTAAAGCGAATCAAGAATAATGGAAAAGCAACTATCCATGAAACAAATCAGTCAGGCTCCCAAAAACTTTCAGAAGATTTAGATCTCTTGGCCAAAATCATAGATGACCCAACTGAAAAACAGGATGGCATAAAAGCCATTACTAAAAAATATGGGCTTATGGCAAAAATGATGATGCGAGGACCTGATGAGGGTAGATCTATAATAAAACTAGAAAATCCTGAATAATTACAATTTCACAAGAGTTATTTATTTGTGAAAATAAAATCACAAGCATTTACTATTGTGAACCTATTGCAAAAAGCTCACGAGTAATGTGATTGCTAAAGATATACAACTTAAAAGTCCAAAATATGCAATAGAAACACTGTATAGTCTTTTAGATTTTTCAAGCTTAATTACTGAATAATTTGTTAAGGAGTAATACAGAAGTATAAAAAAAGAACTCAATTTGATCGCTTCAACAACATCAAAATATAAAACCCCTATTACTACCACGATGGATAAAAGAATATCAGCATAATAAGCAGAGTTAAATTTCTCATGTATTTTACCTAAAGTTAATGGAAGATACCTATCTCTTGACATTGCAACAACAACCCTACTTATCCCAGGCATAAGAGCTAGTAAAACAGAAGCGGATGCAATGGTGGACGCAATAGAAATTAAGAATGAAAAACTTGAAAATCTTGATAAGTCAAAAGCTACTTTTAAAGGTGTCGAAGAGTTTTGAATTATCAATGGATCAACTATTCCAAGTGTTGCATAAGTTGTTAGGAAGTATAACGTCACAGTGATGCCGAGACCTGAAAGAATTGCTTTGGGGATTATTGTTTCTGGGTTTTGAACCTCTTCACCAAAAGTAGCTAGACGGGAATATCCTGTAAAAGCAAAAAACCAAATACTACTGCTTAAAAGTAGAGATTCTATTGTTAGCCCTTCCGTAATAGGGATTGTAAAATTGAAGCTCTCTGAGGAGGCAATTGATAACACGTAAAAGATAAGAATTCCTGATACAGAATAAACAAACCATTTAGCTACCGATGCAGTTTTTTTTGCACCAAAATAACTCACTATCAAAACCCCTACAACTAAAGCCGCCCCCGCAATTTTATGCGAAGAAGGAAACAGATAGTTGCCAAACGTTAAAGCAATAGCAACTGAACTAATAATTTTTCCAAATATAAAAACTATTCCTGCGACTAAAGAGTACTTATTCCCAAGAATCTTTCTTGCATATAAATATGTACCTCCAGCTTCAGGGAAGAGCTTTGCTAACTGTGCAGATGAGCTTGCATTCGAAAAAGCTACAATGCTTGCAATTAATAATCCAAAAACTAAAGAGTACGAGGAAACTGCTGCTGCTGGAGCAATATTTACGAATAATCCAGCACCAACCATCGAACTCATACCCAGAAAAACTGAGTTGCGTAAAGTTAAAGTTCTTTTAAAGCTATTCATGACAGGTATTCGTATTACTATTTAATAATATAGAAATTAAATAAATGTTTGATAAATTAGCTCCAGTTCCAATAAAAAATCCAACGCATAGAAAACTATTAGTTTTTTCTATGACATGGTTTTTAGTAGGAACTTGGATTGATGCAAGTGCTCATAGTTATCTCAACGGTGAATTAGAGTCTTTTTTTACTCCATGGCATGCAGTGTTGTATTCTGGATATGCATTTTCTGTGCTTTCAACAATGTATATTAAAAATTCGATAAAAGATTTCAAAATAGACGTTGGAGTTTTGGGTGCTGTCATCTTTGGAATTGGTGGGGGTTTAGATTTACTTTGGCATACTTTTCTAGGGATAGAACAAGGAGTAGAGCCTTTAGTGTCACCCTCACACTTAATGCTTTTTCT
>Ga0255763_1003262_pt1 | contig 14745 bp, 13 predicted proteins | sample 041ome_2_FD_179963 | JGI IMG/M metagenome (GOLD analysis project Ga0255763, IMG submission 179963) | Coastal salt marsh microbial communities from the Groves Creek Marsh, Skidaway Island, Georgia - 041406US metaG (version 2) | ecosystem: Environmental > Aquatic > Marine > Intertidal zone > Salt...
TACGGCGGAATGCAACCGCTGGTGAAGAAAACCTTAGCTTGGTTATTCGGTCTTCGCCTCTTCGGCGTTGGCGCGTGAAATTGAAAATGTATGACCTCTCCTTTGCGCGATTATCTGCTGTAACTGCCTGTAATGAAAATATATGTGATTTATGTTACTTTTATATATTAAAAACGCTGCAATCCAATTCGATCTACAAAAAATCAAGGGACAGAAAAATACATCGCGTTCCTTTGTTCTCCATTCTTCTACAAAGAAGCGCTTTTCGCGCACGCGCACTCGCCGCGATAAATTCGCGCACTTTTGAGATGTTCAAAATTAGTTGATTCTCATCAATACGTACGTGACCATCGATTCCAAGGATCTCTTTGATGGCGAATCCGGGAGTTTGGACAACGCCGCTCGCGCTTTATCCCCCTCTTGCTTTGCCATCGTCATCGCTTTCTCAATCCCTTTCTCTTCGACAATTTTCAGTGCCAACTCCAAGTCTTTCGGGTCTTTAAACCTCGTCTCGATCAAACCTTTCAAGCGATCGTCCGCTTGCAACGCGAACAACGTAGGCGCGGTCAGATTTCCAGTCGCCAAATCTTGCCCGGGTGGCTTCCCTAACTGCTCCTCGGTCTGGGTGAAATCCAAAATATCGTCCACGATTTGGAACGCCAACCCGAGATGTTTCCCGTAGGCGTACATGTCGTCCTTCACGTCCAACGGAACGTCCGAAAAGACCGCAGCAGACTTACAACTCGCCGCAATCAACGACCCGGTCTTCTGATGTGACTTAATGTTGTAATCTTCAAACGTAATATCGGTATTAAACAACGCTGTCGCTTGCGAAATCTCCCCATCTGCGAAATCTGCGATGACTTGCGAGATGAGTTTGATAACCTCCAAATTTTCCAACTGCGCCAACCCCCACGAACTCTGCGCGAACAAGAAGTCTCCAGCCAACACCGCTACTCTCGTCCCGTACAAACAATTGATAGTCGTGCTCCCTCTTCTCACGTCGCACTCGTCCAACACGTCGTCGTGCACCAAACTCGCCGTGTGCAACATCTCAGTAATCTCCGCGATGCGTCGGTGCTTCGCATTGATATCCGGCAACTTCATCAACGCCGCCGTCGCTCTAGCGACCAACAACACGAGCACGGGCCTCAATCGCTTACCACCCGCGCCAAAAATCTGATCCGCCGCCGCAATCAGCAGCGGGTTTTTCCTCCCAATCACGTTCTTCAAGTTCGCCGTCATCTCGTCCAAATCCTGTGCCACCGGCACCATCAGCTCTTGAATAGTGCACGCTTGCTCCTCGTCGTCCGCGGATTTAAAGATGTGTTGCTCCGGGTCTAATTCGTCGAACGACGCGGAAATCGAAGGCTCTTTCACCGCGTCCGAGCACAGAAACTCCGTCCGTCGGTTCTTCGTCGAAGAACGAGAAGGCGACAAGAAACCTCTCGTCGTCGTCCGAATGCTTTTGCTGCTGACGTAAGTCGATTTTGGGACCATCGATCTCGCACCGCTCGTCGTCGCTTTGGTCGTTAAAAGTTCGCCGCATCGCGGGAACGCGGCGGTGGATGCTGCGGTCGCGAAAGAACAACACGGATTTGCCATCGTTTTCGGGTCGCTTTCTCTTTGCTCGTCTGATCCGATGAAAGAAAGTGCGTTTCCCGTTTGATTATATATGCAGATAAAACTCGAGGCCCAAAACCCACGGGAGAGAGAAAAAGCTTTTTATTTAGGGTTTTCGTCATTTTTTGTTTTCTACCTTTTTTTCAAACAAAGCAAGGAGAAGAGAAGACAGACGACGAGCTTGTGAAGAAGGTTGTTTACGGTATTTACACGCGTTCAATGAAGTTTAAATATTTATTGGTAGTAGTTCTTTTTTATCTCAATTCAAGCTTAATGTATCCCAAAAAGAATCACTATTACTTTCGGGTGCGGTACAACACTTTGTCGATGATACCCCAGTCTTGCGCTTGCTCCGCGGTGAAGTGCTTATCTCTGTTGATCGTTTTCCTGACCAACTCGATGTCTTGGTTGCAATTTTTAGCGACAATTTTGTTGATCTTCTCGCGAATAGATAACAACTCTCTCCCTTCGTTTTGGACGTCCGAAGCGGCGCCTCTTGCCACGCCGGACGGATGGTGCAACATGACGCACGTGTTTGGCAACGCCGCGCGCATTCCTTTCTCGCCGTTGGTGAGCAACAAACCACCCATCGCTCGCGCGCTTCCAAACGCCACCGTTCCAACTTTACTCTTCGCGTGATTCATGGTGTCCATAATCGCCATCGTCGGTACGACTTGACCACCTTCTGTGTTGATGTATAAATACATCGGCTTCGTCGAGTCGAGGTTATCTAAAAACAACATCGTCGCGACCAACTGGTTACCTAACTCGTCGTCGATGTTCTGTCCGATCCAAATCAAACGCTCTCGATAGAGACAGTTCCATATATCAACCCACTGCCACATGTTTTCCCCCGGAGTCTTATACGGCACGCGAGGCACGCCGATCGGCATCATCGTCGCGACGCGCTTGTTGCCCCTCGTGTTCGTCATCGTCTGCTGCAAGACGTTTTCCGCAAAGGTTTTCGCGCGAGAGCACGCCGAACCCATCGATCGCGCGTACACCGAGTTCATTTTGTTCAAGCCAGAGTACGAATTAATTCGGTACGAAGAAGAAGGAGACGAGGAAGAAGAACGCGCGCGCGCGCCGAAAGAAGAAGTTGAACACGCGGAGACTAAAGACCCTCTCGATGACGAGGAGGACGATGAAGATGCATTCGACGTCCTTCTCGCGGAAGAAGAAGAAGAAGCAGAAATGGTGTTGCTCGAGGCGATGAAAACGCTCGCGTTACTCAGCGCCGACGTCATTCCTCTTTTTTTAAGTGCGTGTTCGCGCGGCTGTTTGGTTTCTATCTATCGCGCGTTTTGTCTAGAAAAACGCGACTCGAAGATGAGGATAAATCCAATCGCCCAAAGGAAGGAAGAAAAGAAAGGGAGAAGAAACAGAAATTTTAGGGATTAGGGTTGGACACCCTAAATTAGGGGAAAGAAGAAAAAAAGAGAGGGAGCTTTTTTTCCCTCACATTTCAGATACGACGAAGCGCGCGCATAAAAGAGAGAAAGAGATATACACTCGTCTTCATTTAAGAAGAGAAACGGTTGGTCTGTACCTTTCGCGCGGCGTTTGCTTCTTCTTCTTCTTCTTCTTCTTCTGGTGTTGATTGTGAAGAAGCAAGTTTGAGAAATAAGTTTACAAAGTCATCATCATCTTCTCATCTTGCCGTTGGAAAGAGAAACGTATCTCCGGGGGAATCATCGATACGTAAAGAGCAGCGGAGACGTTCTGAATCACCAAAAACGCGTTCAGAGAGCGAGAAAAAGTACCGCGTCGATACGAAAGTAACGCTATGGATTCACCAGCCATCCAGCGATGTTTGAAAAACATCCGCAAACGCAGAAAAGATTTACTCTTGATTCCACCCCCAGACGTGGTCATCGACTATTCGGACCCAACCGCTTTACTCGGCGAAGGCGGGTTTTGCTCGGCGTACCGCGCGACGTACAACAACGAAACGGTCTGCGCGCGAGTGATCGACGAAGACCGCGAACCGAACAAAGAGGAAACGGCGGTTGGAGAAGTGGCGACGATTTCGAATTTACCGGAGATTGCGGTGAAGATATTCGGGTACACGTGGACGCAAAAGCCCGGGCCGACGTTCGATAAGAGGAATCACTTGGCGGTCATATGCGAGTTGTGTCCGCACGGGAATTTGGAGGATTTCATGAAACGAGAGAAGGAACCGCTGACGCCGAGCGTGAAGTTGGATTGTTTTTTGCAAGTTCTGGACGGGTTGGAGCAGTTGAAAGCGAAGAGAGTGATATGGAGAGACTTGAAAGCGAAGAATATTTTGGTGCGAGACGTGAAACGCCACGCCAAGACGAAGAAGGTGACGAAAGTACAAATCGCGTTTACCGATTGGGGGACCGCCGTGGAGTTGCCAAAAGTAGGGAAGCGACGGATGACGCTGCACGGACCGGGGACCGATGGGTACATCGCTCCCGAAACGAGAGGAAACGCGTACGATTACCAGGTGGACATGTGGGCCTTTTTACTCTGGGCGGCGAGCATGTGTTTAACTGTCGAATGTTTGGTCGATTGTCGATTGGAAGAAAAGTTAGCCGAGTTACAATTGGAAAAGAAATCTCACGCCACGAGCGCGCAAGAGAAGAAAGTTCTCTCGATTTTAGACGCGTTTGATTTCGAGGTGGAGAGAGGGTGCGCGCCGATTTACAATTTTTTGAAGAGAGAAACGCAGTGGGTGGAACCGAGTCAGCGATGGTCCTGCGACGAAGCGATTGAGTCTTTGGTAGCGTTTCGAGACGAAAACGTGCACTTGCAGTTGCCCACGGAGTACGCGTGCACTCCGGCGAAGAGAGACAGCTCGTTCTACGAAGAGAGCAGCGACGAGGAAGAAGAAGAGGAAGAGGAGGAAGACGACGGGAACGAAAACGACGAAAACGAGGCGCCCGGGACGGAGATTAAAGGCACACTCGTTAAACCAACCGTCGCGCAAAAGCGCTTCAACGCGAACAACATGGGAGGACTCGCCATGAACTTCAACTCCGTCCAAAGAACGCCGTATAACCCAATGTCGGACAAATACACGCCAATTGCCAGTCGCAAAAAATCTGCCACGTTTCAGTTGGATCATGAAAACAACGTCTACTCGACGGCGAAGAAGCCAAACTCGTCGTCGTCGAGAAAAACGGACCAGCCGTTGCGGTCGATCTTGAAAACTGGCGGGAGCAATACCAGTCGAAGCGCGAATGGAAGCGCGAATAACTACAGTTACGCGTCCCCGGTTCGGTTTGAAGATAAACCGTCGCCGATGGTGGTGTACTCAGCAACGCCTGGATTTAACCGACGACCGATGCACTCGAGACGAAACGGTGAAGTTGTTTTACCGCCGCCGTTGTTCGCCGAGGCAGAGCGAGAAGCTGAGTTGTACAAAGAAAAAATGTTACGAAAAGAACTAAACGGAAGCGATGAAGATGATGGAGACAGAGAGGAGGCGGATAGCGAAGACGAGGACGAAGAGATTGAAACGACGCAACCGTTGGACGCCGGAAAGAAAGAAAATACCATCGATGAGGCAAACTCAGGAGCCGGTTCGCGTATTTTCGCGATGCCTCCGCGCAAATTGGTCGGTAGAAACAACGCTTTACAGTCATCAAACGAGAATAACAAAAGGAATAACAACAACAATAATAATAACAAGAGCGCTCGAGCGTTGAAGCGCGAGGTAAAGCCGCCAAAAATTTTTAGTCCTCCAGTCATCGAGAAAGGTAGCAAAAAACGTAAAGCGGCGGCAGCAACGACTGCTACTGCTGCTGTCGATGATGCCCCTAAACGACGCGGTCGACCTGCTGCCGTCGATAACTCCATGGCGTTGGTGTTAAAAACCGCCGGGTGCTCAAAATGTCGATGGTCGCCGAGAGGTTGCGGAAAGTGCGATCCGGATACACCGAGAGTGCCGAGAGGTATTTCAGCGGCGAGAAAGAAGGCGAAAGAAGCGGCGGCGTCAAAGTCTAAAGCAGTCGTCGCTAAACGCCCGAGAGGCCGCCCACCTGGAACTAAGAACAACAAAAAGTTGGCGGTGGTGAAGACACAAGCGACGAAGAAGAAAGTAGTTCAAAAGAAAGCAAAAGCGCCAGCGGCAAAGAAAACGACAGCGTTGGTGAAGAATAAATCCACCGGTTGCTCTAAGTGCAGATTCTCCAAAAACGGTTGCGGCGCGTGCGATCCGACCAAGCCGAGACAACGAAGAGGTCCGAGGAAGAGCACGGATTCTGTCTTGTGTCTCCCGGCGCCTGGCGAGGAAGGACAAAAATTAGTAAAGACCTTCGAACGAAGGAAAAATCCGGTAGGCCGACCAACAAAACACACCCGAGCGGTTCGAACTGAGTTAGGATGTTCCAAGTGTCGGTACACCGCGTGTTCCAAGTGTCGAAGCGAGTTAGCTTTCGATCGAGCTTTGTTCGGCACTCCGGCTGCGCCAAAAACCAAGTCGCGACTGTCGTAAATAGAGGAAAGAAGAGACAAAAGCTACTAAACTCATCATTATTGTAAATATTATTATTCGCTATAATTATATATATATATATATCAGTATTTCAAAGAAGTTAAAGGAGTTTCAAACTCTCCAACTTCCAATGCGCTCGCCGCTCGTGCCTACGGATGTCTTTTGGCCGCTCAACTGCATCGTCTTCAGCGTCGAACTCAACCAATCTAATCCTTCGTACAATCCCAAACCTTTCGTCGCCACCGCGCCTTGCACGTGCCACTTCCTCCCTTTCAACTCGACCAACCCTAACGCGTCGCACACCTCCGCCGTGGTCATGCAATTCCTCATGTCCTGTTTATTCGCGAAGACTAAGATTGCCGAGTTGCGCATGAACGGGTCGTTGATGATGCTGTTAAACTCCTCTCTCGCTCGGTTAATCCGTTCGCGATCCAACGAGTCTACCACGAAGATCAACCCATCCGTGTTGTTAAAATAATGCCGCCACAAAGGTCTCAACTTCTCCTGCCCTCCGACGTCCCAAACGGTAAACAAGACGTTTTTATATTGCACTTTTTCCACGTTAAATCCCAGCGTAGGCACCGTGGAGAGGACCTCACCGATGTGCAGTTTGTACAAAATAGTCGTCTTTCCAGCCGCGTCTAAACCCAGCATGACCACGCGCATGTCCCTGTTCCCGAACAAAATCTCGAAAGCCCTCTTGAAAGAGGTCATCGTGTTCGAAACCGCGTTCCCCATCTTCTTTTTTTATGTGTTAATATTATTCTTTAAATTTTCCCGAGAGAGAGAGAGAGAGCGTGCCTTTTCTCCTCCTCTTCTTCTTCTTCTTCTTCCTCTCGAACACACGAAACTCTCACTCTCTGCGAGAGAAACACACACACACGCGCACTCTCTCTCTCTCTCTCTCCCCCGCGGGAGCGCGTAAAAAAGAAAAAAAGGAGCGCGTTCGTGTGTTTTGTGTGTGTGTAGTTATGAAGAATTGCTCTTTTCTTCTTCTGTCCCCGGGGAAACTCTCTCTTCTCTTTTTTTTCCCAAGAGGAAAAAAGATCCCACGCGCTCGTTTTTTCTTTTTCTCTCGAAGAACGCCTCTCTCTCGTCGAAGAAGAGCAGCAAAGAGCGAGACGCCAAGAAGCAAAGAAGTTTTTTATTAAGTGAACGCAATTTTGCCGCAAACTAATAACTATTTTAGAATCTTAAATACAATATTACATCTTCCTTCGCTAATCGTCGGGATCTCACAACTCGTTCCCTTCTTTGTTGCTCTTCAACTTCAACTTGCCACTTTTCCTATTATTTTCCGTTTTCAGTTGAGGCACCGGAGCTCCAATCGGCAAATCAATCACGCTATCCGCCTTGTCCGAACACGGCGGCTTCCTCTTGAACGTCTGCAAAGCGTTCTCCTGTTTACACATCAAATCTACCAAGATCCCGGCTTTCGCCGTCTCTTTCGTCACCACCTTATCCTTCAACAACTTCAACAAAAGTTCCTCCTGGTCTTCTAAAAACAGCTGACACCACTGCAGCAACTTCTTCCCTTCCGCTTTCCACCGCTCTTTCCAGTCGCCGCCCAATCCTCTTTGCTGCGCGTTCTCCTGCGTCGGCTCTCCCGCGAACGACACGAGCATCTTCTGCCTCGTCTTTTTCTCCCCGTCCATTTGCAACCACTGCATCACGCGATCCGACCCTTTCCCGAGCGCGTAGTCTTTAAGTCCATCGCACGTGGTTTCCAGCACGTCGTACGCGCGTTCCTCCGAGTCGAAATAGTTGATTATCTTTCCAATCCTATTCCCTTTGGAATCGAGACCGTATTGGTGGTTCAACGTTTTCGGTTTCGACGACGCGTCTTCCTCGAGGAGTTTTCGCGCCAACTCTCTCTGTTTTGATCGCACGCGGTGCGTGTTAAAAAGAAGAAGGAGGAAAAGGTTTTGAGCGATGAAATCTCGTCACGCACACACACACACGGAGAGAGAGAGAGAGAAAACGAAAAGTGTCCCCCTACGCGGTGTGCGCGTGCATTTTCGATTCGTCAATCGAGAAAAAAACAAACACGCGAAGAAGAGAACTAACTCACCGCCACGGCGCGACAGGCGGAACACTCCGCCTCGATTTTCAAAGCCTTCGCGCCCCCGCGCGCGACGCTTTGAAAGAGCAGTAAAGCGACGAGGAACGGCAGAAGAAAGGAAGAAGGGAGACATCTCTTCATCTCTTTTTATTGTTCTTCTTCTTCTCCTTTTGCGTATCTTATTGAGGCGAATTTTCCCGAAAAGTTCCTCTTTTCACCATTAAAAATCCTGCCACCAGATATATACACGCGCAAAATTGAAAAGGAAGATGGCAACGACTTGGACGTTTTCTTCGTCCTCCTCGGCGACGGCGCGATCGTCCTCGAGCGCCTCGTGTTCTTTTTCGAAGAGAAGCGCCGCCGCGAGCGGCGTCCCGAAAGCTTCTTCTTCTTCTTCTTCGTTTCAAAGCATCAGTGCTAGGGGAAAACATCTTTATCCGAAAAGGAGAGGAACAAAAGCTCTTCTCGTTCGCGCGATGTCGACGACGACCGCGGAGGACGATAAAGCGGTCATGACGGAAGAGAACACCTCGTCGTTGCCATCAATTTATAAATCGGAGGACAAGAAAGAACAGCAAGTCCTGGACGCGTTGAAGAATGTCATCGACCCAGATTTCGGCGAGAACATCGTCAACTGCGGTTTCGTGAAAGTGTTGAAAGTCTCCGAGGACGGAAAGGAGGTCGCGTTGGTGCTCGAGCTGACCACGCCGGCGTGTCCGGTGAAAGATGAATTTAACAGGCTTTCGAAGGAGTTCGTGAAACGATTAGAGTGGGTGGAGGATGTGGATGTGATCATGACCGCGGCGCCGAAATCCGCCATGGCGGACGTGCCGGAAGCGCCGCCGGGGTTGAGAGGGGTGAAGAATATCATAGCTATTTCCAGTTGCAAAGGTGGCGTCGGGAAGTCGACGACGTGCGTGAACTTAGCGATGACGTTAGCGCAGATGGGCGCCAAGGTTGGGATTTTTGATGCGGACGTGTATGGGCCAAGTTTACCGACGATGATTACGCCGGCGTTTGATAAGTTGGAGATGAAAGAAGATGGAACGATTACACCGGTCGAGTACGAAGGCATAAAAGTGGTATCGTTTGGCTACGCCGGCCAAGGGTCGGCGATTATGCGAGGGCCGATGGTTTCTGGTTTGGTGAATCAGTTGTTAACCACCAGCGAGTGGGGAGAGTTGGATTATCTTTTGTTGGATATGCCTCCCGGGACTGGAGATATTCATTTGACGTTAGGCCAAGTGGTTCCAATAACCGCGGCGGTTGTCGTGACCACGCCGCAAAAATTGGCGTTCATCGATGTCGATAAAGGCGTGAGAATGTTTGCGAAATTGGAAGTTCCTTGCGTGGCGGTTGTTGAAAACATGTCGACCTTTACCGGCGACGACGGTAAAGTGTACAGACCGTTTGGACGAGGAAGCGGCCAATCCATCTGCGAAGCGTACGATATCCCTCATTTAATAGAAATGCCCATCGAACCTGGATTGTCCTCCGGGGGCGATTCCGGTACCCCTCTCGCCCTCTCCGACCCGACCGGACCAATCGCCGCTCTCTATCAAGACATCGGCGCGTGCGTCGTTCGCGAAGTTGCCAAAATAAACTCCGGCCGAGGACCAACCGCAGAGTTAGACCCGGACCGAAGAGGCTGTCTCAAAGTCCAAATCACCGACGTCAACGACGGACTTCCATTCTACGTTTCTGGCGCGTCCGTTCGAAGATCGGACCAATCGGCTCGCGCGAAAAATTCCAACGAGTCTCCGGACGTTTTGCTCACCGGCGAACCGGTTCCGGACGATTTAGAGCCCGTCTCCGTCGCGACGGTCGGAAACTACGCGGTCAGCATAACCTGGCCGGACGGGTTCAGCCAAGTCGCTCCGTTCAGAGTGTTGCGAACTTTATCTAGACTTTAATTTAAACACGCATCGTTTTGACACACACAAATCCTCCTCGCGTTTTGAAATGAAGCAGTCGCAAACGCACGCGCTCGCGTATCGATGCCTCACTTAAAATACGCGCACACACCAAATGACTGGTTCAGGCTTACCACACGAACCTCCCTCGTTCATTAACCCGCGAATACCGCTCGACGCGCACGGCATCGCGAACCACCCGAACCAACACGCCTTTCTCGCCGGAAGCGTAAAAGCCATCGACGCGACGCCTTCGCTCGGTGGCGACGACATCCCGCGCGCGATCAAAAAGAACAGCACGCGGTGTCTCAAAAGACGCGCTTCTCGCAAACCGGAACACCCTCGCTTTTATAAAACCGACTTTGACGACGCGTTTAAACGAGAACAGGAAGAACGAAAAGAGGCGAAACGACCTGCGAGAGATCGAGAAGCGATGAAACGTAAAGCGAAGACCAGACGACTCGGTTTTCTAGCGATGACGTCGGCGGCGTTCGGCGTTTTGCTCAACGCTTTCTTCGTTTCTTCGAAGAAGAAGAGAGAAAAAAGTTGAAAATTTCAAGGGAGATTTCCCCACTTTGTACGCACATATAATAAATATATGTCGAGAAGCGTCGCTCTGAAGCGGTGGTTGTCTCGGTGTTTTTTGTTTAATACTAAGCGCCTCCTCGCGGAAGATTTTTTATCGTCGTCGTCGTCGTTTGGCGGTAATCATCATCGCTGTTCGTCGTCTTCCTTTAAGAAGGAATCGCATTCAGTCGTTTTTGGGGAATTTAACAGCCGCGAAGCCGCCAGCTTTTCTTGTTCTTCGTCTTCTTTTCGCCGTCGGAGGAGGAAGAGGTGGGGTGATTTTCATCCCAGAGAGAGGAGAGCGTTTGCGTTGAACGACGGCATGACGAACGGCGCGCAGCATCGACCGAAGAGCGCGTTGGCCTCGCCGGTGCAGCTCGGAACGTGTTACGCGCAAATCATCGGTTTAGGGACCGATACCGATGGGAAGGATACCACGCCTTCCGTTTTGTTGTTCACGGATAAGAAGAGATATTGCTTTAACGTCGGCGAAGGGTTTCAGAGATTTTGCGTCGAACACAAGTTGAAGATGACGAGGTTGGAGAGGGTGTTTTTTACCCGAACGACGAGTAAAGCGACCGGCGGCGTGATTGGGATGTTGTTGACGTTGGCGGACGCGTCCGGGGTGACCGTCGGAGGGCCGCTGACGGCGAAAGCAGACTTTGATGAAAACTCGCCGAAAATGACCGTCCACGGCCCGAACGTTCGGAATTTATTGGAGGCCGTGAAGGTGTTGGTAGCGGAGAATAGAGGTATTGTCGTAGAGAGAGGCGGGGAAACGTTTCGGGACGAGATTTGCGAGGTGAAGCCGATGTTGAGAGTTCCGGAGATGGTCGGGCCGTTAGGGAAGAGGTTGAATGATGACAACGGCGATGACGGCGCGGGCGGGAAAAAAGTTGATGCGAGAGATTTAGAGCCAGTGGTTAGTTACGAGGTTCAACTCGCGTTACCACCCGGGAAATTTGATGCGAAGAAAGCGGACGCTTTGGGCGTTCCCAGAGGGAAAGAGAGGGGATTGCTCGTTCGAGGCGAATCAATAGAGATCACACTAGAAAATGGAGAAAAAAAGACGATAACGCCAGACATGTGCGTCGAAGCGGCTGGTAGAGGTGCAAAATTCGCTGTTCTTGATCTACCAACCAAAACGCATTTAGATGCGGCAATTCAAATTGTTGGAAAAATGAAAAGTTCAAAAGCGTGGGACGTGAACGAAGAGAGAGATTTGGTCGTACATCTGGCGCCTGCGGATGTGGCGAATTCGAGCGAATACCAAGCTTTCGTTCGAGAGCACTTTGCGAGTGCGAAAACAAAGCACGTGTTTGCAAATGCTTCGCGAAATAATCGAACGCCAATTTTTTTAGCGTCGCGGGAAGTGCAAGCAAAGTTACACGGTGTCGACGCGAGCGTATTTCCAGAACCTCCGAGCGCGTCCAAAGACGAGGAGGACGACGGCGATAAAAATGTGTCGCCGACTATAGGAGTAGCGGGTAAAAGCCTGTTGAAGTTTACACTTGTGCCGCAACGATCGATGGGAATAGACGAAAGTGCGCTGCCAAAGGTAGAAACGCCACAGACGATTCGTGAAGTAGCTGCGAAGGAGGTGGAGTTCCGAAGAAAGTCAAACAAAAAAGACGCCGACGGAACTAACGCGACAACACCGGCGAATGACGAGTTCTTTGCGAAACACCCGGGTCATAAAGTCGTCGACGACGTAGACGAGAACGAAGTTGTGGTAACTTTCCTTGGAACCGGTTCCGCACAACCAGCCAAACATCGAAACGTAACGGGCATTTTGCTCGAAGTCGAGAAAGACGGGAAAAACTATTCGGCTTTGTTGGATTCTGGCGAAGGATCTTTAGGACAAATATATCGTTCGAAAAACGGTTGCACTAAAGTCGTGGACAAAGTGTTGAAGGATATGCACTTTGCGTGGATTTCGCACGTGCACGCAGACCACCACGTGGGTTTACCGTCTATTCTCTCCAAGCGTCGCGAAGCTTTTTTGAGTTCAGGCGTGAGGGAAGAAGACATTCCTAGTTTAACTGTGTTCGGACCTCGGCCGTTGAGATGGTTTTTAAGCCAGTGCGAAAAAATCGAACCACTGAACTACCGATTCGTGGATTGCCGAGATACTCTGGCGTTGAAACCAATGCAAGAGGTGTTATTCTCCTCGTCATCTCCTTCCTCTTTTTCTACGCCGTTTGAGAAACTCGTGTCGATACCGGTGACTCACTGTGCGCACGCGTTTGGCATCAAACTAGAAGGTTTGACGAACAAATCAAACGTTCCTTACTCGATAGTGTACTCTGGCGACACGCGACCGTGTGACAACATGAGAAGCGCAGCGAAAGAGTGCACCTTACTCATTCACGAAGCGACTTTTGAAGACGGATTAGAACACGAAGCGCTGGCGAAGAAGCACTCGACAACCGCGGAAGCTCTCGAGATAGGAAGTTCCGCATACCTGAACATCTTGACGCATTTTTCGCAACGATATCCCAAAGTGCCAAGTTTTAACGGCGATACTGGAATCGCGAGTGCGAAAGGACAAAACGCCATGATTGCGTTCGACTTGATGCGCGTCGATTTCAAAAATTTACGGCGCATTCCTTCGCTTCTGCCGAACGTTCGCGAACTTTTCGAAGAAGAAGAGGATGAAGAGGATTAGCTTTGTTCGTTACGACGACGACGACGATGATGACGATGACGGCGACGATAACAAAAACATCGATATATTTAGGAAGCAATATCAATGCGTAGTAAATTAGCATGTAGTTTTAAATAGTGTATACTTATTGTGTATAGAATTAAAGTGGTCGTGTAACCTTCGTGCGTCGCGAAAAAGAATATCCTCGCGTTCGTCCGAGGGCAATTTAAATCCAGTTTCTCACCGCCTTTGCCTTCTTCACAATCATAGCCGCAATCTCCTCGTCTGCTTCAATCTTAGTCGCCACGATGAAGTCATTAATCGTCAACCCCTTCACTTCCTTCGTGTGCGCCTCCACAACCACCTTCTCTCCAGTCACGGTTGTCTCCACCGGCCATCCGGCTTCGCTCGCCACTGCCTGACATCTCGCCGCGAACTTCTCCCCGTCCGTCGTGGTCACCTCCCATCGTAACCTCGGAATGGAATCTTTGTTACTCGGTCGCACCTTCCAATCCACGCACTGTTTTCTATAAATCTCCTCGTCCGATAACGTGCACGCCGTGGCATCCGCCGGCAACTCTTGAATCGGTCGATTTTTCAACATGGTCATATCCATCAACTTCTGCGCCCCTTTCCCACTCGCTTTAACGATGTGGTCCGTATCCGCGTGACCTAACGTCGACGTTCCAAAGTTCGACCCGATTTCACCGGCGGTCGGATCTCTCGCGCCGATGTCGCCACCGAGACCGCCCATCATCTCTTGGTCTCTCGACAACCCTCCGTTCGCGTGCACTTTGAGCGTGGGAGAAAAAGAGGACGAAGACGAAGACGACGCCTTTTTCCCGAACGAGGTGGATTGCGATTTCAACGCCGACCGGTTGCGGCGGATGGAATTCGCGGTGAGCGTCGTCGCGGACGACGCGTTTAAGCTTTGTGAAATCATCGTTACCGTTGTTGCGGTGGTTGTCTCACTCCGAAATCTCGTGGCGTTTAAGACGCAAGAAAAACTCTCTCTCTGTTTTGTGAATGAAGAACGCTTCCTCTTCTTTCTTTTTTTGTTTCGGCTGCGCCGTTGATGGATAAGGAAAAGACACGTGTCTCGAGAGACTCTTTTCTTAATTTTTTTTTCATCGAGAAGAAAAACGTCTTTTTTTTCGATCGTACTAAAAAAAAAATACATACATATATTAAGCACAAACAAAAGCAGCACGCGAAAATAATGGCGCGCAATAATCCGTCACTCTTCTTCTTCTTCTTCTTCTTCTTCTTCTTCTTCTCTCGCGCGTGCTTTCGTTGTCGCGCGACGGCGGCGGCGGCGTCTTCTTCTTCTCGCGGGGGGTCGTCGCAACAACGGCACTATTACCCGTCGAAATTCGACGCCGAGGAGATGCTGCTTTTGAATCAAAAGAGGGTCGCGGTGGAAACGTCTGAGATTTACGACGATTTGACCGGCGAGAGTGGCTCGTTTTTT
>Ga0255763_1003272_pt1 | contig 14717 bp, 14 predicted proteins | sample 041ome_2_FD_179963 | JGI IMG/M metagenome (GOLD analysis project Ga0255763, IMG submission 179963) | Coastal salt marsh microbial communities from the Groves Creek Marsh, Skidaway Island, Georgia - 041406US metaG (version 2) | ecosystem: Environmental > Aquatic > Marine > Intertidal zone > Salt...
AATATCAATTATTTTTTTTTTTATTTTAATTGGTTCAGCAAGTACAGCAGCAACCGCATGGTTACTTGATCCAGCAATAAAAAAAATTTTCATAGAAAAAGATAAATTCATGCTTTATGCAATACCGGTAGCAATTGTGGTGGTTTTTTTAATTAAATCTTTATCAATATTTATTGTTAGAATGACTACAATAAAAATTGCGTATGATATTTTAAAAAAAATTCAAATATTAATGACAAACAAAATATTAGTATCTGATATTTCTTTTTTAATTAATAAACACTCTGGTAAATTTATATCTAATTTTTCTAATGATACGAGAATTTTTCTTGCTGTTATTATGGCTCTCTCTTTAAACCTTGGAAAAGAGTTCTTCACATTAATTGCGTTGCTTGCTTTAATGTTTTATCAAGATTGGCAATTAGCACTTCTTGCAGTAACCATGATTCCTGTTGCCGCAATAGCTTCAAAAACTATCGGAAAAAAAATGGTTAGTGCTACCCATAGAAGTCTGGATGCGTACGGAGATTTTACAAAATTCTTATCAGAAATATTAAAAAGTTCATCAATAATTCAAATATTTCAAAGAGAAAAAGAAGAACTTAAAAGATTTAATGATGTAATTGAAAATCGACTCAAAGCTGAAAAAAAAGTTGAACAAACTAAAAATAGAGCCGGGCCTGTGATGGAAACAATTAATGCATTTGCTATTTCAATAGTTATTTTTTTTGCAGGATTGAGAAGTATTGAAGGAAATATGGAATTAGGTCAGTTTGTTTCTTTTTTGTCAGCATTAATGCTTGCGTATCAACCAATAAAAGGTTTGGCAGGAATTAATATTACTCTCCAGGAAGGGTTTACTGCTGCTCGAAGAATTTATGAAATTATTGATCAAAAAAATGAAGTTTATCAGGATGATAATCTAAAAGATTTAAATTTAAATAATGGAAATATTGAATTTAAAAATGTCACATTTTCTTACCCTGATGGTACGCAGGCTTTAAAAAAAATTAATATTAATATTGAAGGTGGAAAAACAATTGCACTTGTCGGGTCTAGTGGAAGTGGCAAAACAACTCTTATGAATTTAATACCAAGATTTTATAATCTTAATGACGGTGTGATTGAAATTGATGGACAAAATATCAATAAAGTTTCATTAAATTCATTAAGAAAAAATATAGCTCTAGTAAGTCAAGATATCAGATTATTTGATGATTCCATTAAATCAAATATCATGTTTGGAAATCTACTGGCTACAGAGGAAGATATAATTAAAGCATGCAAAAATGCTGCTGCTCATGAGTTTATTATGGAGTTATCCGATGGATACAATACTGCAATTGGAGAAAATGGAGCAAAACTATCTGGAGGACAAAAACAAAGAATATCTATAGCTAGAGCTATGATCAAGAACAGTCCAATTATTCTACTAGATGAAGCTACTTCATCTTTGGATACAGAGTCTGAAACTAAAGTAAAAATTGCAATTTCAAATTTAATCAAAGGCAAAACAACAATAATAATCGCACATAGATTATCCACAATACAAAATGCTGATAAAATTTATGTTATTAATAATGGTCAGGTTGCAGAGGAGGGAACTCATCAACAATTGATTGAAAAATCAATAATTTATAAAAACTTATACAATCAACAAATTTATAAATAATATTATAAATGTATAAAGTTTACTATTTTTTAACTTATTTACTTAGTCCATTTTCATATTTTTTTTTTAAGTATAGACTTTTAAAAAAAAAGGAAAATTATTTACGCTTTAAAGAAAAACTTGGCATTTATACTATCAATAATGAAAACAAAACATTATGGTTTCACGCCTCTAGCTTGGGTGAATTTAAATCAATTATACCATTAATTTTATTTTATGAAAAAAAAGGTAAAAAAATTTTGGTTACAACTTCAACTTTGAGCTCAGCATACTTTTTTAAAAAAAAGTTTGAAAATTATAGTAATATAATTCATCAATTTGCTCCTATAGACATACCATTTGTAGTTCAAAAATTTCTAAAACACTGGAAACCTGAAGTTGCAATATTCACAGAGTCTGAACTATGGCCTAATCTAATATATGAAAGTAAAAAAAATTCAAAATTAATTTTAATAAACGGTCGATTATCAAAAAAATCTTTTTCACGATGGAAAATTTTAAATGGCTTTGCTCAAAATATTTTTAATAAATTTGATTTAATTTTATGTCAAAACCAGGAAACAAAAAAATTTATAGAAAGTTTTAATATAAAAAATATTAAATTTTTTGGAAATTTGAAATTTTGTTATACTTTTGATGAAATTGATAATGATACTTTTAATTTAAATAATACTATTGATAATAAATGGGTAGCAATGAGTACTCATGATGGAGAGGAGCAGTTTATTATAGAAACCATCAAGTGCATAAAACAAAAAAAAATACTCAGCCAATGTATTTTAATTCCCAGACACATAAATAGAATTGGAAATATTATAAATTTAATTAGAAATAATAATCTTACTTACCAACTTGAAAGCCAAAATATTAAAGATAAGGCACTAGCAGATATTTTTATTTTGGACTCTTATGGAAGGGCCCAAGAAGCATTCAAGAAAATAAATATAGTTTTCATAGGTGGCTCCATAGTCAATCACGGTGGTCAAAACCCCTTGGAAGCAGCTAGAGAAGGATGCAAAATATTCCATGGTCCAAATATTCAAAATTTTGAGGAAATATTTGAATTTTTAAAACAAAACAATGTTTCAACTTTAATAATGAATGAAAGAGAATTTGCTGAACTATTAATTAATCAATTTAAAAAATCTGATGATAGGGAGATATTTAAAAAAAAATTAAACCAAATGAGTGAAAAAATATTGCTTGATCATCTTAACTGTCTTAATGCTTTTATTAATTAAAAATGCATTTAAATAAACCTGTTTTTTGGGACAACCCAAATATTACGATATGGTCAATTTTGTTATTCCCATTTTCAATTATTTATAGATTTATTTTTTTTATAAAAAAAATTTTTACAATTCAAAAAAATTTTTCAGCCAAAGTAATATGTGTCGGAAATATTTATTTGGGCGGAACAGGCAAAACGCCACTTGCAAGCAGAATAGCAAATTTAATTAACAAATATTCTAAAGCGGTTGTTATAAAAAAAAAATATGAAAACCAAAAAGATGAAATTTCTTTTTTAAAAAAAAAAAATAATATCTTAGTTTATCCATCTAGAGTTACAGCCTTGCAAGAGGCTATCAATAAAAAATATAATTATGTAATTTTGGATGATGGGTTACAAGATAATGAAATTAAAAAAGATGTGTCTATAGTATGTTTTTCATCAAAACAAGGAGTAGGTAATGGCCATGTTTTGCCTGGCGGTCCACTAAGAGAATCTTTATATAAATTAAGAGAAGTGGATATCGTAGTTATAAATGGAAAGAAAAATAATAAGTTAGAAAAAATTATTAAAAAAAAAAATAGATTTATTAAAATTTTTTATACTAGCTATGTTGCTAAAAATTATAAAAAATTTATGAAAAAAAATTTTTTTGCATTTTCGGGCATTGGAAATAACATTAACTTTTTAGAACTTTTAAAAAATAATAATTTTAACATTAAAAAGTATAAATTTTTTCCAGACCACTATAAATATAAAAAAAAAGATATTCTTAATTTAAAAAAACAAGCAATGAAATATAATTTACAGTTATTAACCACTGAAAAAGATTTTTTAAGACTTAATAAAACTGAAAGAAAAAATATAAATTTTCTAGAAATTGAATTAATAATACATAAAGAAAAGCAACTACTAAAACGATTGTTAAATGAAAATAATTAAATATTTTTTTGAATTCATATTTGTAATATTATTATTTGTAATATTTAAATTACTAGGAAGAAAAAATGCATCAAATTTTGGATGTTTTATAGCAAAAAATATTGGTTCGCTATTTAGATCAAATAAAAAAATAGTTAAAAATTTAGAAATTGCTTTCCCTGACTTATGTGCAGAAGAAAAAAAAAAAATAATAAAAAATATGTGGTGCAATATAGGCCGGACCTTTGGGGAGTACGTATTTTTAGATGAATTTCAAAAAAGCCAAAATATTATAAAATTACATGGTTTGGAAAATATTAAATTAATTAATAAACCTACTGTTTTTATTTCAGGTCATTTTGCAAATTTTGAACTTATGGCCATGGAGCTAGAAAAACAAAATTTACAAATCTCAGCAATCTATAGACCCTTAAATAACTTTTTTTTAAATCCAATAATGGAACGCTGGAGAAAAAAATATATATGCATCAACCAAATTCCAAAGAAAATACCAGGTACAAAAAGTGACGGTACCAAACAATTTATTAAAGCTGCAATGAATAAAAAAAATATTGCCGTAATGGTTGATCAAAGTATTACACAAGGTAAAAAAATAGTTTTTTTCAATAAAGATGCTTATACCACATTAATACCATCTCAATTATTTTTAAAATATAACTATCAAATAATACCTCTCCACATTGAAAGGATAAATAATCATCAATTTAATATTTACATTCAGCCGCCAATGAATTTAGACAAAACTATTGAAAATGAAATTTCAATTACAAAAAAAATTAATATTATAATTGAACAAATGATATGCAAAAATCCTAGCCAATGGATCTGGACACATAATAGATGGAAATCTTAGTTTTTTAATACAAGCTCTGGATCAACAGCAATATTTTTCCAATATATTCTAAAATCTAAATGGGGGCCTGTAGATCTACCGGTGGATCCCACGGTAGCAATTATATCACCTTCGTTAACAAGCTGATTTTTTTTTACTAATACAGTGTCTAAGTGAGAATAAATTGAGTTAATCCCATGACCGTGATCAATGAAAATTGTGCCTCCAGTAAAATAAAGATTTTTTTCAACTAGTATAACAATTCCTTTTGCAGTTGATTTTACAGGCTCACCTTTTTTAGCGGCAATATCAATTCCATAGTGTGCTCTTCTTGGTTTTCCATTAAGAATTCTTTGATTTCCATACCTGCCCGTAATAATTCCATTTACTGGTTTTAAGAAATCGGTAAAAAAAAAAGTGTTATCTGAATTATTTAATTTTGCTTTTTCAATTAACTTAGATTCTTCTCTAATTCTTTTCATATCCTTTTCATTTGGGGTAACCATTCTTGGAGGAAGACCATCGATACGTTGGATTATAAATTTTCTTTTTTGGACCTTTTTTACAATAAGTTCTTTTTTTGAATTATGACGTAATTCTAAAATTACATCAGAAATTCTTTCTTTGTTAATTCCAAAAACAAACAAGCCATTTTTTGAAACTTTTATTGGATTATTGTCTAATAATACATTTGTACCAGGGGCAACTTTGCCCTTTATCAATCCGCCCTGAACAAAGTTTCCATATAATTCATATGAGAAAGTTGGAATTTCAAGCAACAGTAAAAAAAAAATACTAAATATAATTTTTTTATTCATTTAAAAATTTTTTAGCTATTTCTTCAGGACCATTGTAAGCCTCTTGAAGTTCAACATTCCAATATTTTAGATTTTCTAATAAAATTTTTTTACCAGATATTGCACAAATAACATGATCCCCATGTTCAACAATGTCAAAGCTGCCAGATTTATATTTTAATTTAGCTTCTTTACTCATTTTTTTAAAGTTATGTTTGCAGTCACTATGCCATCAAATAACTCTATATCTATTAATTTCCCACTAGCTATTTTGTGAGTTTTAATAATATTTTTTTTATTATGTTCTCTAACTATTGAATAACCACGTTTTAAAACATTTTTTATACTCAAATTTTCTAATCTACTATTGCTATTTTCAAATTTTAACATTTTATTTTTTTTTATATTTAAAATGTAATTATTTAAATTTTTTTTCAAAATTTCTAAATCTTTTTTATTGTGATTTAATGAATTATATAAAGTTTTATAATTTAGTAATTTTTTTATATTAGATAAATTTTTTATAATTCTTGATAAAAATGTATTTAATGCAAAATTTAGTCTTTTAAACTGCTGAAATAATTCTTTATATAAATTTTTAATATCAGGGACTGCAATTTCAGCTGCTGCAGTAGGTGTGGCTGCTCTAATATCTGCCACAAAATCAATTAATGTAAAATCTGTTTCGTGTCCAATAGCAGAAATAATTGGAATTTTGGAGTCAAATACTTTTCTAACAACTCCTTCATCATTAAATGCTAAAAAATCTTCTGCTCCTCCGCCACCTCTAGCTATAATAATAATATCTACTTTAGAATTTTTGTTAAAAAAATTAATGCCTGATATAATTTCATTAGCTGCTTTTACACCCTGTACTGTTACTGGAAATAATTCTAAATGAGTTGGGTATCTTTTTTTTATTCGATCTATAATATCCATAATGACTGACCCTGATGGGGAAGTTATTATACCTATTTTTTTTGGATACACTGGAATTGGTTTTTTATATTTATTATCAAAAAGTCCTTCTTCCTCTAATTTTTTTTTTCTTAATTCAAATATTTTTAATAAAGCTCCCTCCCCGTGAGCATCAATTTGTTCAACTTGTAATTGGTAATTAGAAATACTGCCTTTTGCATATGTGGTAAGTTTTCCTTGTGCAAAAACTTCTAGGCCCTCTTCTGGTTTAATATTTAAGAAATCAATATTTCTCGACCAGCATACAGAGTTTAAAATATAATTTTCATCTTTTAATGAAAAATAATAATGACCTTTGAATTCTTTTACCTTTGAAATTTCACCTCTAACTTTTATTAAACCAAAATTTTCCTCTAAAATATTTTTAGTTAAATTAGTTATCTCGGATACAGAATATTCTGGAATATTATTCATTTTAATATAAATAATACTCTATCATGAACGTAGCTGTAATTGGAAGTGGTGGAAGAGAACACGCTCTGTGTTTTCAATTACTAAAATCAAAAGAAATTGAAAATTTATTTTGTATACCTGGTAATGCTGGAACAAAAAATATCTGTCAAAATATTGACATTGACTATTTAGATTTTGAATTACTTTATACAATTTTACAAAAAAATGAAATTAAAGTGGTTATTGTGGGACCAGAAATTCCACTTGTCGCTGGCATTGTAGATTTTTTGTCAGAAAGGAATATTTATGCATTTGGCCCTACCAAAAACGCATCTCAACTTGAGGGTTCTAAAGCATTCATGAAAAAACTTTGTAAAGACTTTGATGTACCCACCGCTAAATATAAAGAATTTGATAACTTTGATGAAGCAAAATATTACATTGAAACTAATCGGCATCCTCTTGTGATAAAATCTGATGGATTGGCAGCAGGAAAAGGGGTTACAATTTCGACAACAATTGAAGAGTCACTAAGGAGTATAAAAGAAATTTTAGAGGGAAAATTTAAATCATCTAAAAAATTTATAATTGAGGAATTTCTAAAAGGAGAAGAGGCAAGCTATTTTGTCATTACAGATGGTGAGAATTATGTTCCAATTGGAACAGCTCAAGATCATAAAAGAATTGGAGAAGGTGATACGGGTCCTAATACAGGCGGAATGGGCGCATACTCTCCCTCATTAATTATTGATCATAAAATTGAAAAAAAAATTCAAACAAAAATTATAGAACCTACTCTTACTGGATTAGATAAACTTGGCTGCAAATTTACAGGAATACTTTATGCTGGATTAATGATTTATAATGGTGAGCCTAAGTTAATTGAGTACAATATAAGATTTGGAGATCCAGAATGCCAAGTATTAATGATGAGGCTTAAAACAAATTTATTAACTTTAATAAATGCTGTGAAAAATAAAACAATTCATAAAGCAAAAATTGAATGGAATGAAAAACCATGTTTAACAGTTGTTGCTGCAGCAAAAGGGTATCCGGGAGAATATAATACTCTCACTGAAATAAAAAATATAGAAAGCATTAAAATTAACGAACATGAACAGCTTTTTCATGCAGGAACTATTTCAAAAGATAATAAAATACTTTCCAATGGAGGAAGGGTTTTGAATGCAACCTGCATTGGAAATACATTGGAGGAAGCAAAAAATAAAGCAAACGCAATGCTGGAAAAAATAGATTGGCAAGATATATATTATCGAAGAGACATAGGATGGAGAGCTCTTAAAAAAAATTAACATCTCTTAACCTTAAAAAAATTTTTTAATAATTTTGAGAATCTTTCTTCATCAAAACCATAATAATAGGAAAATTTGTGATTTGATTTTTTTATAAGTGCAACTTTAGCCCCATTAATAAAACCACCACTTTTTTTATCTTCTACGCAAAAATAAACTCTCCTAACTTTTGCTAAGGATAGTGCTGCAGAACACATTGCACACGGTTCCAATGAACAATAAATATCTAGTTCATTTAATCTTTTTCTTTTTAATTTTTTTAAAGATTTTTCAATTACTATTAGTTCTGCATGTGCTAGCGGAGATTTTTTTTTAATAGTTTTATTGTGAGCCTTTGCAATAATTTTCTTAGTTTTTGGATCTACAATTATTGCACTAATTGGCAATTCATTTGCCTTTATTGCTTGGCTCGCTAATTTATATAAAGTATTCAGATAAAAATTAAAATTATTCATATGACTTCAAATTTATTAAAAAAAACTAGAATTTCTAAATTTTTATCCTCTTATAATATAGGTTCAAGAAGAGAGGTTGAAAAAATGATTGAGCAAGGAAGAATTCAATTAAATGGTGCAAAATTGACCTCACCCGTACATTTTGTGGACGAAAAAGACTCGATCAAAGTTGATGGTAAATTAGTTTTGTTAAAAAAAAATAAACAAATATTTAAATTTTACAAACCTCAAGGTTACATTTGCTCAAAACAAAAGCAAGATGATAGAGGGATTGTGTACGAAATAATCCCAAAAAAATTTAAAAATTTTGTTTTTGCTGGTCGTCTTGATATTAACTCTGAAGGTCTTTTGATTATTACAAATTCTGGAGAAATTACTAGAAACTTAGAATTACCTAAAAATGAATTTACAAGAAAATACAAAGTAAGAGTTTATGGAATGCTCGATGAAAAAAAATTAAAAAATATTAGTCAAGGTACTACAATAAACAAAATCAATTACAAACCTTTTAAATATAAAATATTTAATCAAGATAAAAAAAATTTTTGGTTAGAAATAGAATTGAAAGAAGGCAAAAATAGAGAAATTAGAGAATTGATGAGAAGTATCAATCTAAGAGTAAATAAGCTGATTAGATTAGAATTTGGGCCTTTCAGTTTAGGATCACTCAAACCTGGGGATATAACAATTGCAGAAAATAAGGAAATAAGTCAATATGAGAATTATATCAGGTCAATATAAAAAAAAAAAATTATTACTCCCTGACCAAAATACTACCAGACCACTAAGAGACTACGTAAAAGAAAGTATATTTAATCACTTACTACATAACAAAAAAATAAATTTTAATTTTGAAGATAGTATTGTTTTAGATATTTTTTCAGGAAGTGGATCTTTTGGTATTGAATGCCTATCCAGAGGAAGTGCTAAAGTTTATTTTATTGAAAAAAATATCAATGCTTTAAGAATTTTAGAAAAAAATATAAATTCTATCAATTCAAAAGAAAAAAGTAAAATTATTAATAAAGACATACTAAATATTGAAGTAATAAATTTATCTAGCACCAAAATAGATTTAATTTTTTTAGATCCACCTTTTAATTATGAACTTTGGAATGAACTTTTAAAAAAAATTAATTTAATAAAAAAAAATTCACCTCATTGTACAATTATAATACATCAAGAAATTAACAAAAATATCATATATGACAAATATTTGGATATTTTTTTACAAAAAAAATATGGCATATCCTTAATTAATTTTGCTAAATTTAAATTTTAAAAGTATTAATTTTAATTTGCTCAACTGCAGGCTGATCATAAGGGTTTATGTTTTGTGCATAACCTAAAATAATAGTTTCTAAAATATTATACGAAAATAATTGAATAATATTTTCCATTCTAAAAGAATTTTCATGATTCATTCTAATTGTTTTAAAAGGTATTTTTTTTTCTTTAAAAGTTTGAACTAGCCCCAAAAACTGTGATTTTAGTAAGTTATTAGGAGTTTTATTCTCAATTTCACCTAATTGAATATTGGCAAAAGTATCAAAATGACTTTCGCTTGAAGGTTCATATATATTAAAAAATTTATTTTTAGGACCATCAATATATAATTGCATCATACTATGATGATCCTTTGGGCAAATAGAGGTCATGGGCGTTAAGGCATTCTTATTTTTACCTAAACTTTCAGCAAACAATTGATGAAACCAATAAGAAAAATTTTTTAAAGAATATTCATAAAGTAAATTAATATTAAAACTTAAATTATTTATTTCTTGAATTGAAAGCAAAATAGCAGCATTCAATATTGGATTTATTGTATCCTCTAAATTATTTTCTTTCAATTTACCAAGAATTTTATTGGTACTTTGGCTAACTATATTTGGATTAAAATCAAATAGACTCATTGCAGTTTCTGAAAAAACCGAAAACCTTCCACCTATGTCTGGATTATGAAAAATTGTTTTGATTGCATTTTTTTTTGCAAAATTAAATAAAATATTATCACTGTCTTCAGTAATACAATAAATACTATCTTTGACTTCTAAGATTTTATTTTTTTTTAATAAATGCTGATAAACTAAATTTAATATTGCAAGCGTTTCAAATGTATTTCCAGATTTAGATATAACGTATATGTTAAACGTACTTAATTCATTATTTTGCAAAAAATTATAAATATATTCTGGATCAAAATTATCAAAGAAATAAAAATTATAACCCAAGTAATTGCTGATAGCTTTTGCTCCAGCTGATGAACCACCAAGTCCAATTATTAGTTTATTGCTTTTATTTTTAATTTTTTTTTTTTCTAATATTATTTTATTTTTGTAGTTTAAATTAAACGAATTAATTATTGAATTGGTTTTTTTTTCTATTTCTAAATTTAATTTATCTCCAGCAATAATGCATTTTTGTAAATTTTTTTTAAATTCTTTTTTTTTCTTTAAATCATAACCCAAGGTTCCATCAAAAAAAACATCCAAATTAAATTTGATATTCATTTATTTAATTTGATTAAGCACTTCTTTCTCTAAATCAGAGACAGTACTTTGTTTAGATTTTTCATTTGAAGTTATAGATTTATCTATTAAAGACTGAATACTATTATTTTTAGATTGAGTTTCCTTTGCTGCTGACTTGCTGTCGGGAGGAAGTATTTTATAATCAGGTGGCATGACTAATGGGTCTCTTTTTTCTATTAAAAATTCATTTGGAGTGTTTTTTGTCATCCCCAAACCTTTTTTTACGGAATCGCAACTTACAAGAGTGAACAATAGCAATATAATAATTTTAATTTTCATTTTTTTTAAACAAATCAGTTAAAAGTAACATCAATATTCCAATCGTAATAATGATATCTGAGACATTAAATACAAACCAATGAAAATTATTATAATGCATATCAATAAAATCAGGTACTGCATTATATTTAATTCTATCAAATAGATTACCAAAGGCCCCTCCAATAATTAGTGATAAAGATGTTTTTTCCAAAATTGAATTGGAACGATAAAGCCATATTACTAAACAAGTAATTACAAAGAAAATAATGATAGAAATAATTTGATAAATATAGCTTTCACTAGAAAATAGGCCAAAAGCCATGCCCGTATTCCATATCAAAGTTAAGTTTAAGAATGGAAATAAATAATAAGATTGCTCTGAGTAAGATAAAAAAAAATTCATTACATATAGTTTACTAACTCTGTCTAGCGCAAACATTAGCAAAACTATAATTATATAAATGTAATTTTTTTTAAATTTATTTTTAATTAATTCCACAGTTATTTCTATTGCATTTTCTTTTTAAAACTTTCCAACAATGAGTACATTTGCTTCCTTTAGATTTTTCAACAATCACTTTTAAATTTTCGATTAGACTTTCAGATTTTAAAATTTCAAAATTTTCTTCCTTACTATTTACAGTTACCTCTGAACAAATAAATAACTCAGCCAAATCAATATTAGATAAATTTTTACTATATTTTTTATCTATAGAAATGTTGATATTACATTCTAAGCTAGAACCAATTATTTTTTCATTTCTTTTTTGTTCAATAAAATTATTAATTTCAGATCTTAATTGTTTTAAAAAAACCCACTTTTCATTGATCAATTCATCAGACCACAGTTCAGGAAAATTTTGAAAATCATAAAGAAATATACTATCTGGAGAATTATTTTTTTTAATGATTTGATATATTTCTTCACAAGTAAAAACTAAAATTGGTGAAAACCATTTCAGTAGAAATTTTAAAGTAATAGATAGTACTTTAATACAGTTAGTTCTTTTTGTAGAATTTAAATCATCACAGTATAAAACATCTTTTCTAATATCAAAATAAAATGCTGAAAGATCCACTGTGCAAAAATTTAATAAATCGATATAAATTTTATGAAACTCATACTGATTATTTAAGTTTGTAAAAGTTTTGTCAAAACTTGAAATTTTATGAAGTATATATTTTTCTATTTCCTCTAATTCTTCTACATTTATTTCTTCATTTAAATTTGCGCTATCATTTAAATTTCCAAGTAAAAATCTAAATGTGTTTCTAATTTTTCTATAGGATTGTGAATGCTGTTCTAAAATAGAATCGTCAATTTTTAAGTCATCAGAATAATCTGATGCAACTACCCAAAGTCTTAAAATATCTGATCCATACTTTTTAATAACCTCGTCAGGAGAGATAACATTTCCAAGTGATTTGGACATCTTTTGTCCTTTGCCATCAACTACAAATCCATGGCACAATATACTATTATATGGTGCTCTACCTCTTGTACCACAAGAATGAAGAAGTGAAGAATGAAACCAACCTCTGTGCTGATCAGATCCTTCAAGGTACATATCTGCCGGCCATTTCAAATCATCTCTTTTTTCCAAAACATAAGAATGAGTTGAGCCACTATCAAACCAAACTTCAACTATGTCCGTTACCTTAATAAAATCATCTTCCTTATATTTGCTTCCTAAAAAATCTTGAGATTTTCTTATAAACCAGGCATCACTTCCTTCTTCTTTGAAAATTTTCTCGATTGTTTGAAATACTTCATCATCTATTAATGGTTTGTTTGTTTTTTTATAAACAAATATTGGAATTGGAACTCCCCAAAATCTTTGTCTGGAAATGCACCAATCAGGCCTTGTTTCTATCATGGATCTTAACCTATTCTTTCCAACAGAGGGGTAAAAAATTGTACTATCAATAGCTTTTAACGAGACATTTCTTAATTCATTTATATCCATGGAAATAAACCATTGAGGAGTTGCCCTGTGAACTAATGGTGCCTTTGACCTCCAAGAATGAGGATAACTATGAACCAAAGTTCCCGAGCCTAGCAATGCATTGTTCGATTGCAACTCTTCAATGATAACTTTATCTGCTTTAAAAATATGTAGTCCCTCAAATTTTTTGATAACATCAGTGTAATGTCCACTATCATTAATTGTATTTTCAGCTTTAATATTATTTTTTAAACCCAAATTAAAATCATCTGGTCCGTGGCTTGGTGCAACGTGAACAATACCCGTTCCCTGTTCCAAGGTAACAAATTCAGCATCTAATAATGGTATATCAAAATCATAACCATATTTTTTAAATGGATGATTACATTTAAGTGCTGACAACTTTGTTCCTGGAAAAGAATTGAGAATTTTATAGTCAATAATATTACATTCATGCAAAACCTGATTTACTAGTTGAGTTGCAACTAATATTTTTTCTTTTTTATCATTTTGCAATATTTCTATAATTGAATATTCATATGTACTATTAAATGCTAAGGCTCGGTTACAAGGTATGGTCCAAGGTGTTGTTGTCCAAATTACAACTTTAACATCTTCGATATCATGAAATTTTTCTTGCATAGGAAACTTGGCAAAAATTGTATTTGATTTATGATCAGCATATTCAACTTCTGCATCAGCTAAAGCGGTTGCTTCAACCACTGACCATAAAACTGGTTTGTAACCATTATACAAACCTCCATTTTTTAAAAACTTTAAAATTTCAACTGCGATTTGAGCTTCGGCATCTTTGCTCATAGTCATATAGGGATTTTTCCAATCTCCTTCTACACCCAATCTTTTAAATTGTTCTTTTTGTGTTGCAATCCAAGAAGCGGCAAAGTCTCTACATTCTTTTCTAAATTCTATAATAGAAATATTTTTTTTATCTTTACCTTTTTTTTTATACTCCTCTTCGATTTTCCATTCGATTGGCAAGCCATGACAATCCCATCCTGGAACGTAAACTGCATTTTTTCCAAGCATCTGCTGATAACGTATAATGATATCTTTTAAAATTTTATTTAGGGCAGTTCCTATATGAATATTGCCATTTGCATAAGGGGGACCGTCATGCAAAACAAATTTTTCTTTGGATAAAGAAGCCGATCGTAATTTTTCATAAAGGTTTATTTCGCTCCAAAATTTTAATAACTCAGGTTCTCTAATTGGCAAATTAGCTTTCATGCCTAACTGAGTTTTGGGTAAATTAACTTTTGCGTCGCTCATTTTGAAGGATTGATTTTGCTTTGTTTATATCTTTTTTTATCTGGGTAATTAATAAATTTCTATTTTTAAATTTTTT
>Ga0255763_1003295_pt1 | contig 14639 bp, 10 predicted proteins | sample 041ome_2_FD_179963 | JGI IMG/M metagenome (GOLD analysis project Ga0255763, IMG submission 179963) | Coastal salt marsh microbial communities from the Groves Creek Marsh, Skidaway Island, Georgia - 041406US metaG (version 2) | ecosystem: Environmental > Aquatic > Marine > Intertidal zone > Salt...
TCGATGTCGGCTCATCTCATCCTGGGGCTGGAGCAGGTCCCAAGGGTATGGCTGTTCGCCATTTAAAGAGGTACGTGAGCTGGGTTTAGAACGTCGTGAGACAGTTCGGTCCCTATCTGCCGTGGGCGCAGGAGAATTGAGAGGAGCTGTCCCTAGTACGAGAGGACCGGGATGGACACACCTCTGGTGGACCTGTTGTTGCGCCAGCAGCATTGCAGGGTAGCTATGTGTGGAAGGGATAACCGCTGAAAGCATCTAAGCGGGAAGCCCCCCTCAAGATAAGTTCTCCCTTAAGAGCCGTGGAAGACCACCACGTTGATAGGCTGGATGTGGAAGCGCAGTAATGCGTGAAGCTGACCAGTACTAATTACTCAATCGACTTGATATCTCATCATGAACAGAGATCAGAATAAACTTTTTAGTTTTGTTCCCGGTACGCGTTGCGTCCCATGGAACGAGCTCAAGGCTGTGGCCCTGAGATAAAAAAGCTGATCTTGAGCAGGTGCTCATTTACATAATTTTTTTAGACAACTTATATTACTTTTAATTGATCTGGTGGTTATAACAAGATTGTCCCACCCGGTCCCATCCCGAACCCGGAAGTGAAAGGTCTTTGTGCCGATGGTACTTCGTCTTAAGGCGCGGAAGAGTAGGTCACTGCCAGATCTATTAAGAGTAATGTAAAACCCTTCACAATCTCAAAGATCAAATAACCGCCTCAACAAGGCGGTTTTTTTGTATCTAGATAAAAATATAAATATCAGATATAAAAATCTTATAACGCGGGGTGGAGCAGCCCGGTAGCTCGTCAGGCTCATAACCTGAAGGTCGTTGGTTCAAATCCAACCCCCGCAACCAAATAAACAAAGGTCCCTTCTTGGGGCCTTTTTTTATCTTATTGTGCGGTAGTTTGAGTTTAAGCCGCAATATTATGCCTTAGCATAATTTGCAAGGTTCGGCCGAAGGACAAAGTCCGTAGGCAACGGAAGGAGCATAGCGACTGACGGTAAATCCAACCCCCGCAACCAAATAAAAGCCCGTAAGTGTAATAACTTACGGGCTTTGTTCGTTTCTAATCATATGCTAATTATATAGACGTTGCCGCATGGTTGCCGCTAATGAGCATCAATATCAACAAAAATAGCTAAAATTGAACACTCCAAAAACCCTTATTGTTACGGTTTATAGAAAAGATACCCCACACGCCGGTTCCCAAATAAATACATTGTAGCGATTTATATACCCCCCCTTGTCAATAAATCTGAATGACTACTTTCGACCCAAAGCGGACTCTCATAATGGTAGGGTTAAGCTGCATGTAAATTAAAAGCTGTTGCATAAAATTTAATTAGAATTATGGTTAAAGCTTGGGGTCAGAACATTACGTTGATGCAAGGATACTGTATTGAATAAAATATTTTATGGCTGGAAGATAGTTGGGACATCGATCCTTTGTTATTCAGCTGCTCCTGGTCAATTTGCTATTGGTATTTTAGGTGTTTTTGTTATTCCGTTGCAGCTCGAATTTGGTTGGAGTAGGGCTGATATATTTCTTTCAACGGCTTTTCTGACTTTAACGCAAGCGATATTTACCCCAATGCTCGGTAGTTGGGTTGATAAGTACGGCAGCAAAAAAATTATGATGCCGTCTCTATTCATCTTTGGTTTACTGCTTGGCGGCATTCCTTTGTTTGTTGGAGATATTGCGCATCTTTATCTATTTTATGCTATCATCGGCGGGCTATCTGGCGGTGCGGCGGCCGTGCCTTATCTAAGGCTTGCTGGGGCTTGGTTCATAAAAAAACGTGGATTGGCTTTTGGGCTTGTTATGTCAGGCGGAGGACTTGGTTATGCTTATTCTCCACCACTTGTACAATATATGGTTGATAATTATGGCTGGCGTTCGGGCTATTATGTGCTAGCAGCAATCCTTATTTTTATCGTCCTTCCTTTAATACAGATATTTATTCATGATAAACCGCAAGACCTCAACCTTCTTCCCGATGGCGATAGTGATGTTGAAGATGTTGAGGAGGCCATAGAAGAAGGCAACGATGCGGATAAAATTACTCTAGGTACATTACTTAAAATGCCTTTATTTTATCAGCTATTCGCGACGTTTATGTTGCTTACCTTTTGCCTTTATGGATTGATGTCAAATCTTGTTCCTATGCTTAATGATAGAGGAATGGATACGAGTACTGCTGCCCTCGCCGCCTCGACGGTTGGCATAACGATCATTGTATCTAGAATAGTCATCGGCTTTTTACTGGATAAATATTTTGCACCGCGTGTTGGAATGTTTTGTTTTATGCTTTCCGCAATGGGGACAGCACTCCTCGCATTTGGCGCGGTCGGCCCTACGGCATTTTTGGCGGCTATATTCTTTGGCTTTAGTGTCGGTGCAGAGCTTGATTTGCTGGCCTATTTGATTACGCGCTATTTTGGCTTGAGTTCATTTGGTATGGTTTACGGAATATTATTCGCTGCCTTTTTGGGCGGTGTATCCGCAGGCCCCGTTGTATTTGGAAGGCTTTTTGATTATTATGGGTCTTACGTCAATATTCTCGGCATATGTTCCAGTATTTTAGTGACGGTAGCGTTATCTATGCTACTTCTTCCGAAATATAAAACCTTATGACATTTTTCTCAAATCGCTAAGCATTATGCTTGGTGTGACAATGGCCGGGTCAGTGGTTATTTCTATCAGACAAGGTCCGTCTACTTTATCTAGTTCTGTGTAAACTGCTTTAAATTCATCAAGGCCCGACACTTTTTTCGCCGGAATACCATAAGCGATCGCCAGCTTGTCAAATTCTGGATTTGTAAGTTCACAAGCAATGGAACGATTTGGGAAACGTTTTTCTTGATGCATTTGAATAGAACCATAAAGTGAGTTATTAATCACAATAAATTTGACTTTGGTATTATACCTCGCAGCAGTAGCGATTTCCTGCCCGTTCATCAAGAAACACCCATCACCCGCGAACGCAAGAATGGTACGTTCAGGATATAATAGGCTCGCCGATATGGCAGCAGGCACTGAATACCCCATTACCGCTGATTGGGTCGCCATTTGATTGCCAAATTTTGTGTAGCCATAGTAGCGCTGTACCCATTGCGTGTAATTTCCTGCACCAAAGCTGACGATCGTGTCGTCGGCTGTGGTCTCTCTTAACCATTTTATAATACCCGTAAGGTCTGCCTTTTGATAGTTTCCTGGATCGTTACAAAAACTTTGATACGCAGCACGCGCCTTTTTGACCCAATCTGACCATGGAGCTTTATTCAGCGTAGATAAATTTGATAAAGCTTCTGTCAGTTCTTCATAGTCACTAACAATGGCAAGGTTTGGTTGGAATACACGCCCAAGATCATCATGGTTTGAGCATAAATGAATTAAATTTTTACTTGGATTTGGAATTTCGTATTTTGTATATCCGTTGCTTTCGATGTCGGTAATTTCCGCACCAATGATTATAAGAGTATCTGCGTCACTCACGAGTTTTTCAAGCGCCGGATCGTTGCCGACACCCTTAACGCCAACGTAGTTAGGATGACCATTATCAAATTGATCTTGGCGTCTAAATACTGTGGCTACGGGCAAGTCGTATTTTTCAACAAAGTTTTTTAAATGATCGTTACAGGTTTGGGACCATTGACTTGGTTTTGCCCCTAATAAAATCAAGGGACGCGCACTGGTGGATATAGCCGACGTTAATTGTTGCAATGCTTCATTGCTTGGTCCTGTTTTTGTAAGATTAATAGGTTGGCAAACATTCGCTGTGGTTTCCTCGAGCTGCATATCATCGGGCAAGCCAATGATCACGGGGCCGGGCCTGCCTGAAACAGACATGCGATAAGCGCGGCTTATAATTTCTGGAATACGTGCAGGATCATCTATATCCATTACCAGCTTTGAAATTGATCCAAATAATCCTTTTAAGTCAAGCTCTTGAAAGGCACCGCGTTCACGGTTTTTGCGAGGAACTTGTCCGACAAATAGGATCATAGGTGTTCCGTCCAAATGGGCAGTTTGAACGCCGATCACTGCGTTGGCAGCGCCGGGGCCACGTGTTACAAAGCCAAGCCCCGGTTTTCCCGTTAAGCGTCCATGAGCTTCCGCCATAAAGGCAACGCTTCCTTCTTGACGACAAATGATAAGATCAAAATCATCTTTGGCATCATAAAGCGCATCCAAAACACCAAGGTAGCTTTCGCCGGGCACGGAATAACCAACTTCAGCGCCTAGATTAAGAAGACAATCCACAAGAAGTTGGCCGCCAGTACGTGTTTTTAAATCAGTATTCATTTGTTTTTCTCTTTTAATTCAAGCGCGACCAGTTGGTAAAGGGGACCAGTCCTGCATTTCGCAGATTAGTTTAAGCATTCTTTGTATTTCTTGGTTTCTAAGGGTTGCTTGATTGTCATCTTCCCACAGATTGTTAATTTCATGTGGATCGTTTTTTAAATCATAAAGTTCGTAAAAATCAGCGGGCTGTGTCATGCTTAACCTGTATCTATCCGTGACCATTGTTCTGACACGTTGAGGTTCTTTAAAACCCAGATAAATAACTTCTCTATCGTCCTCAATTAGGACGGCTTTTCTATGATGATCTATTTTATTGTTCATCATATCCAGCATACTTTTACCCTGAATTCCGTAGTAAGGTTTTGTTTGGCTGCGTTCTAAGATGGTTGGGGCTATATCAATAGCGGAACATAATTCTGAAGTACGGCTTAATGTGTTTTGAACAGGATCACACCATATAAACGGTATTCTGATAAGCCCTTGATAATGAAGTGGCCCTTTAAGCATAATACCATGGTTGGCCATATATTCACCGTGATCAGATGAAAAAATAATCACTGTATTATTAAGTAGGCCCTGCTCTTCCAGTGACGCCATAATTTTACCGACCCAGTCATCAATCATGGTAACCATGCCGTAAGTCAGGGCGATGGCTTCGCGGGCTTCTTTTTCGTTAACGGCAAACGGTAATGTGCTTTCGCGGCCCGAGGTTCCTTGTTCAAAATCATTTCGCATATGATCAAGGACGGGTGAAGACCCCTTATTGAAACTTTCTGGTAAGTTCATATCGTCGGGATCATACATATCCCAATATTTACCGGGCGGTGCAAAGGGGTGATGAGGGTCAGGGAATGAACAATGTAAGAAAAACGGATTTTCAGATGCATTTTCTTGATGCTCTTCTATCCAATCAATCGTTTTACGGCCAATATAGGACGTTGAATAATGCTCTTCATCAATGGCCGTGCGCCACGATTGCGGCGACGATATATTACCCTTATCAAGGCCGTTTTTTGCGCCTTTTAAATCATTTGCATTTGAAACTTCTTCATTTAACCAACGTTCATAATTTGCGCCGACATTATCACTATGCAACGTACATAAATCCACATGATCAAAGCCGTAATAGGGCGTCTTTACCTCATGATCCGGTGACGCACGCCAAATAACGGAGTTTTCATTTTCATAATCTGCGCCCGTTAATTTACTTGTTGTTGGTTGATCAGGATATCCGTCTTCATCTGTTTTACATTTCTCGGCTTCTGGTGGTGTATAAGCGCGTTCCATGCCTGTCATATTCTGAAGGTGACATTTGCCAATAAGTGCAGTGTCATAGCCATCATCAAGTAACGATCCAACAAAAGTACGTGCTTCAAGCGGTAAAGGCGTGCCATTGGTGCGGGCGCCATTCACGGACGGCATTCGTCCCGTCATAATCGCCGAGCGGGACGGCATACAAAAAGGATTAGCCACATAAAGTTGATCAAGAGTTGTACCGCGTTTAGCAAGCGCATCAATATTGGGCGTTTTAATTTTATCATTACCGTAACAACCAAAAAAATCAGAACGCGCCTGATCAACCATAATGTATAGAAAGTTTACTTTTTTGTTCATTGCTGGCTCCGCTTATGCCTCGTGAATAAGTTTTAAATTCATGAATGCCTGTAATCCAACTGTGCCGCCTTCGTAGCCATAACCACTTTCTTTGACGCCGCCAAAGGGCACGTTTTCAAGAATAGGGGTGGTAATGTTAATGCTCACCAAGCCAGCCTCAAGGCGCGGTTTAATGTATTCAATGGTTTCAGCGTTGTTTGTAAATAAATATGATGCAAGGCCGTATGGCACATCATTGGCGCGATCAATAACGTCGTCAACATCATTGAAAGTTGAAAGCACAGCAACGGGGCCAAATATTTCAGTTGTCATAAGGTCGGCGGATTTGGGGGCGTTACTTAGAATTGTCGGCTCAAAGAAATATCCCGCTTGATCCATGGGCTTTCCACCGAGTAAACAATTTGCCCCTTTACCAATGGCATCATTAACCAGTTCTTCGACGGCACCAACTCTTCTTTCATGAGCAAGTGGTCCGATATTCGTATCGCTGTCTAGTCCGTTACCAACTTTTAAATTTTCTGTATGTTTGACGAATAATTCCATGAATTTTTCTGCGATATTTTCGTGAATGAAAAAGCGACTTGGTGAAACGCATACTTGGCCCGCATTACGGTATTTGAATATTGCTAAATTTTGAGCAACCGCATTAACATCAACATCGTCAAAAATTATAACCGGCGCGTGACCACCAAGTTCAAGCACGCAAGGTGTTAAGTTTTGGGCGCATTGACCAGCCAACAATTTTCCGACAGCCGTAGATCCAGTCAAACTGACCTTTTTAATTGATTTGTCACGGATAAGCCGTTCTGAAATCATAGCAGGATCACCAAATACCATATTAAGAACACCTGCGGGAAGTCCCGCTTCATCGAGCGCCTTGGCGAGCGCAATAGCCGTTGCGGGCGCTTCTTCAGCGGGTTTGATGATGATGCAGCATCCTGCAGCAATCGCGCTGGAAATTTTCCGCGCTGTAAGCATTGCTGGAAAATTCCACGGCGAAAAACCTGCGACAACGCCGATAGGTTCAAACATGGTTTTTTGGCTATAATTATCTGGGCTATCAGGATAGGTGATGTTTTTGATATTCAATGCTTCTTTGGAAGCCCAGCGAAAAGCATTCACCGCCGCATGAACTTCACCCGTTGCTTCACCAATAGGTTTTCCCTGCTCAATCGTTAGGTTCGATGCAATATCATTGATCTGACCAGATAATATCTCTGCGGCTTTGTGTAATATCTCTGACCGAATTTGAGCAGATGTTGTAGACCATTTTTTAAATGCTTCGTTTGCACCATTAATAGCTACATCTAAATTTTCTTTGGTCGCCATATAGACATGAGAAATTATTTCCTCAGTGGCTGGATTAATAACTGGGCAAGTGTTGTTGATGGTGCCACCAACCCATTCTCCATTAATATATAACTGTAAGATGTTGGTCATGATATTTCTTTATAGTGTATAGATTTAATATAAAACAATTAATGGAATTTGAGTGTAAATCAAGAAAAAAGTGAATTTATGAATTGTAATATGACTATTTACGATTGCGATTCAAATTATAATTACAAGCAATTATTAATTATTGCATAATTGTTTTACTTATAATAAAATAAATTCAATCTATTTTATATGTATGGAGTGTCGATGTCTTTTATTTCCCCCAAAGGAACTGTTGATAATATTGCTGGGTATCAACCCGGCGCAATGAAACTATCCACGGCTAAAAAAATGCACCGTTTATCGTTTAATGAATCGCGCATTGGGCCAAGTCCAAAGGCATTGTCTGCGGCAGTTGATATCATGCAAAATTGTTACCTTTATCCGCTACCAGGTAATCCTGAAATTAGAGAAGCGATTGCGGAAAGGTATTCTGTGGATGCGGACAGAATATTTTGCGGATCAGGGTCAGAAGATATTTTAAGACTGATTGCCTGTGGTTACGCCGATGCTGGCGATGATATTGTTTATACGGAACATGGCATGGTCATTTATCCAACGGCCGCGAGCTGTGTCGGGGCAAATGCGATCATCGCACCGGAAAAAGATCTTTTTGTTGATGTAGATAGCGTCCTTGAAACCGTTACGGAAAATACCAAGGTTGTTTATGTGGCTAATCCGGGAAATCCAACGGGCACATATATTCCTAAATCTGAAATAGCGCGTCTTCGTGAAAATTTGAATGATGATATCCTACTCGTTGTTGATGCAGCCTACGCGGAATTTGTTGACGCAGATGATTATTCGCCGGGATGGGAGTTGGTGGATAACGGTAAAGACAATGTCATTATGACCCGAACCATGTCAAAGATGTACGCGCTCGCGGGCCTTCGCTTAGGCTGGTCCTATGCGCCTGCGTCCGTAAATGCGGTTCTTAATAAAGTAAGAGCCGGTTTTAATGTAAACGCGGCCGCCATTGCAGCGGGTATTGAAGCCATTAAAGATATCGAACATGAAAAAAAGGCAAAAGCTTACAATGATAAAATGAAAGCATGGTTCGAAGCGGAGCTGTTAGCTTTAGGGTTAGAGGTAGCGCCGAGTGTTTGTAATTTCTCTCTTGTTCGCTTCCCTGATGGGGCAGAGCAATGCAAAGCCGTCAATCAAGTACTTAGTGAAAACGGTATTTCAGTTAAGCCATGCGGCGGCGCATACCTTCCTGATTGTTTGCGCATTACTATTGGCGCAGAAGATGGCCTAGAGCTGCTCATTGATGTGCTTAAAGACTTGAAAACAAAAGGTGTGATTTAATGATTATCAAAAGACTTCATCATGCGGCATTTCGCTGCCGCGATGCCAGAGAGACCGTGGATTTTTACACGAACGTCTTAGGCTTAAAATTTACCCATGCCATGGGAGAAGATCACGTTCCTTCAACGGGTGAATATAGTCCTCATATTCATATATTTTTAAAAATGGAAGATGGTTCTTGTATCGCCTTTTTTGAACTGCCTAAAGGCAAAGGCAATATGAAAGACATGGAAATGCCAGAATGGGTTCAGCATTTCGCCTTTATGGTTGAAAGTGTTGATGTATTGCTTAGCGAAAAAGAACGTCTTGAAAGCTTAGGGGTGGATGTGCTTGGACCCGTTAATCATGATGATTTTATTATGTCGATATATTTCTTCGATCCAAATGGCCATCGCTTAGAATTAACGACTGATACATGTAAACCTGATCGCAATAAAGTTTTTGAAATGGAAGCCTATGATGTTCTTGATCTTTGGAGCGAAACGCACGACTGGTCACAGCGTGAGAAAATATTTGGTGGCAAAACAGGTTATGAGCGGAAATAAATAATGAAATTAGCATCAAGAAGAAGCGGCCGTGACGGCGCCTTAATCGTTGTCAGTAAAGATACAAAGACTACTGTGGATGCGTCACATATTGCACCAACCATGCAAGCGGCCTTAGATGATTGGGATATGGTCACGCCGGAGCTCGAAGAGCTGTATAAAAGTCTGAACGATGGCAATGCAGTAGGAGCGTATAACTTAGACTTCAAGACCCTAGATGCGCCGCTTCCGCGTTGTTATCAATATTTGGATGGTGCTTGTTATATTAGCCACATTAGTCGTAATCGCGCGGCACGTGGTGATAGTCTGCCTGCTGATATATTGGATGCGCCGCTCATATACCAAGGGATTTCTCACGGATATATGGCTTGGAATGATCCTATTAAATTACCAGATGAAAATCATGGTATTGATTTCGAGGCTGAAATCGCCGCCGTCACAGGGGATGTGCCTATTGGCGTGTCGTCTGCTGAGGCAACAAAGCATATAAAGTTATTCATGTTGCTGAATGATATTTCGCTACGCAGTTTAATTCCACCAGAACTTAAAAGGTCGTTTGGGTTTTTAACGGGTAAGCCGTCTTCGTCACTTGGACCAATTGCAGTGACGCCAGATGAGCTAGGTGATCTATGGGATCAAAAGCTGGTTTCGGGTAAAATGAATTGCTGGGTTCGCGGTGAAAAATTTGGATCACTCGAAGCTGGCGTTGGCACACCCTTTGATTACGGTGATGCCATCGCGCATGTTGCCATGACCAGAACATTCGAGCCCGGAACAATCATTGCTTTGGGAACAGTGTCGAACGAAGATGAAACAGTCGGTTGCGGCTGCATTGGAGAACAAAGAGCATTAGAAGTTATAAACGATGGAAGTGCCAAAACTGACCTGCTTAAGTTTGGTGATCGTGTAAAAATTGATCATCAGGATTATGAGGGTAATTCAATTTTTGGCGTGATCGATCAAAAAATTGAGCCATTAGGATAACATATGACTGAACCTAAGAAAGCACAGCAAGGAATTAATTCTGTTGTCATCGGCATGAGCGTTCTTGATGTGATTGTTGATGCGGGAAGTGCACTTTCGCTTAACGCAATTGCAAATGAAGTGGAAATGTCGCCTGCGAAGGTTCACCGTTACCTCGTTAGTTTAATTGAAACGGGGCTGGTCACGCGCCTTAAAGAACCAGGTCTTTATGATTTGGGACCAAAGGCTTTAAAGCTCGGGTTTAAGGCCATCAAGCGTATCGACCGGGTCTCGATAGCGAACGAAGAATTAGACACTTTAAATTCGCAAGTCGATGAAACCGTTTTCTTATCTATCTGGAATGACGGTGAAGCATTGGTGGTTGGCCGTAAAGCATCGTCTCGTCCGATAACATTAATGGTTCGAATTGGTGAGGTTTTATCGCCGATTTATAGCGCCACGGGCAGGTTGTTTGCGGCCTTTCTCGATGATCAACAAATGGACCGTGTTTTAAGTGGATATTCGTCGCTTCCTAGTAAACCCAAAATAAACGGCAGAGAAATAGGAAAAGCTGAGTACTTAGAGGAACTTGAGGCCATTCAAAAAGCGGAGTTCTCCATTGGATTAGGTGATTTTCAATCAAATGTCGTTTCCGTGTCTGTGCCCATTTTAGGGCCACGAGGCACCGTTGAATTTGTACTTACGGTCATTGGTTATGAAAGTGACATTGGCGGTGAAAATAACATCACGGCGACAAGAATTAAAAAAGCATTATTTCAGTCTCAGCAACGATTGACTGAAAAGTTAGGCACTTGGGAAGCAATTTAATGGAAAACAAAGATCAGATGAAATCACCGACTGGTTGTCCAATTTCACATAATGCGGCGGCTTTTGATGTATTTGAAGGTGAATATCATATCAACCCAGCCGAAGCGCTAAAATGGTCACGTGATGAGGAACCAGTTTTTTATAATCCTAAACTCGGTTATTGGGTCGTTAGTCGTTATGACGATGTGAAGTCGGTGTTTCGTGATAATATATTATTCTCCCCCTGTATCGCACTCGAGAAAATTACCCCTGCGCCAGAGGAGGCAATGGAGGTCTTAAAAAGTTACGGTTATGCCATTAACCGCACACTGGTCAATGAAGATGAACCGGCACATATGGAACGCCGCCGCGTCCTTATGGATAGCTTTAACCTTGATGAGCTAGAAAAACACAAGCCCGCCATACAAAAGCTCACGAAAGAATATATGGACCTTTTTATTGATAAGGGGGAAGCCGACCTTGTCGCCGAAATGTTCCAAGATATTCCACTAATCATTGCACTACATTTTTTAGGAGTGTCCGATGAGGACGCAGAGAAAATTCGTAGTTTTTCGGTGGCTCATACCGTTAATACCTGGGGTCGACCAACGCCAGAAGAACAAATGGGCGTTGCGCATTCCGTTGGTAATTTCTGGCAAGTCGCGGGTGAAATCATTGAAAAAATGAAAGCCAACCCTGATGGTGAGGGGTGGATGTATCATACGGTGCGGCAGCATTTCTTGTATCCTGATATTGTTACAGAATCTTATTTACATTCAATGATGATGGCCATTCTTGCAGCAGCTCATGAAACAACATCTCATGCAACGTCTAACATTTTTAGAGTACTGCTAGAGAACCGTGATAAATGGGAAGAGCTATGTGATAATCCAAAATTAATACCAAATGCGATTGAAGAGTGCCTGCGTTATGAAGGTTCCGTCGTTGCGTGGCGCCGTCAAGCGACGGCCGACACCAAAATTGGCGGTGTTGATATCCCTTCAGGCGCACGGCTTCTTATTGTGTTGGCATCTGCAAATCATGATGAACGTCATTTTGAAAATCCCGACGAAATTGATCTTTACCGTGACAACACTACTGAACATTTGACGTTTGGTTATGGCAGTCATCAATGTATGGGTAAAAACATTGCCCGTATGGAGCTTCGGATCTTTCTAGAAGAGTTCATTAAACGCTTGCCACATTTAAAATTAAAAGCGGATCAAGAATATAAATTTTTGTCAAACACATCATTCCGCGGCTCTTCTGAACTTTGGGTGGAATGGGACCCTGATCAAAATCCAGAACGCCTTGATCCTGACATACTAAGGGTGAAACAAGATTTTAAAATGGGGCCACCTTCTAAGAATGAGATTTTTAGAAGGGTGACTATTAGCGACTTATCATATGAAGCGGATGATATAATACGTGTAAAAATAAAGCATCCTTCTGGTAAAACACTACCCAAATGGAGTGCTGGATCACACTTGGATTTGATCGTCGGGGATTATAACCGAAAATACTCCCTTTGCGGTGACTTGAGTGACCATAACTATTATGAAATTGCCATCTTAAAAGAACATGATGGTCGCGGTGGCTCAAAATATTTCCATGACGCTCTTAAATCTGGGGATATGGTACAAATCGTTGGGCCAAAAAATCATTTTAGGCTTGATGAAAATGCGGATCATTACATTCTAATTGCTGGTGGTATCGGCATTACGCCCATCATCGCTATGGCGGACCGTTTAAAGGAATTGAATAAAGATTATTCCATACATTATGCCGGTAGGTCTTTATCAACGATGGCATTTGTTGAACGCTTGAAAAATGATCACGGCAATCACTTAAATCTTTATCCAAAAGAAAACGGCCTAAGGATGAACTTGCATAAAATTACGGGTACATTGCAAGCGGGTCAGCAGATTTACGCTTGTGGTCCTGAAAGACTTCTTAACGAACTAGATGAAATGTCATCATCTTGGCCTGAGGGAACATTGCATTACGAGCATTTTAGCTCCGTGACGTCCGAATTAAACTCGGACCATGAGCATGCCTTCGAAGTTGAGCTAATGGATACTGGTATAACTGTTAATGTTAGTGCGGATCAAACCGTTTTGGACGCTATATTAGCCGTGGGAATTGATGTGCCTTACGATTGTAAAGAAGGCATTTGCGGAACGTGCGAAGTAGATGTGTTCGAGGGAGAAATAGATCACCGCGATCAAGTTTTAACCAGCTCTGAAAAGAGAAAAGCTAATAGAATGATGACTTGTAGTTCTAGAGCATCAGGTAATAAACTCAAACTTACTCTGTAAATTTCACATAATTTTACCCTACAAAAAGAGTAATTCATAATCAGAAAGCAAGATCATCAAACTAGCTAATATTTAATATTCTTGAACGTCCGCTTTTGGCCGAAAGCAGACGGTAGAACGAGATTATTATTTTAACCCTTTTCCCGTTTTCTAAATAAAAGGTTTGGTAAGGATGAAGGTGAGGTTTAAAGTTCAACGTTAATTAAAAATATAACGCGATAAGGAAAATTACATGAATAATAATTATACAAGGCGCAGTTTTATAAATAAAACTGGTAAAACCTTTGCGGGGGCGAGTGGAATTTTAGCGCTATCTGGCTTTAGTGCGATAGGAGATGTTGACAAAACACCAAAATTTAAAATATCGCTTGCGCAGTGGTCCATTCACAGACATCTATTTGGCCACACTAATTTCGTTTTTCCTAGTAATGACGAACAGCGAAGAGAGTTTCGTGAAAATATTGACAAATTTTTAACTGGTGATTTGACCAATCTTGATTTTGCACAAGTTGCCAGACGAGAATTTGATATTGATGCTGTTGATTATGTTAATATCTTCTTTTTTGATAAAGCTCGGGATGAAAAATATCTGACCGAAATGAAAAGCCGCGCTGACAACGAAGGGGTTAAGAACCAACTGATAATGTGTGATGCAGAAGGGCCACTAGGCGCACCTGATCCATTGGAACGAACAGCATCAATTGAAAGACATTATAAATGGGTTGATGCGGCAGCTCACCTTGGTTGCCACTCAATTCGTGTCAATGCACAAAGTGCAGGTACGTGGGACGAACAACGTAAATTAGCAGCAGAGGGCTTAATACGTCTTGCTGAATATGCTGACAAGTCTAAAATTAACGTCATTGTTGAAAACCACGGGGGTAATTCCAGCAACGGAAAATGGCTTGCTTCTGTAATGGAGACAGTTAATCATCCACGGGTGGGAACGCTTCCTGATTTTGGCAATTTTCATATTAGTGATACAGAGGAATATGATAAATATCTTGGGGTTAAAGAACTGATGCCCTACGCTAAGGCTGTGAGTGCAAAGACTTATAATTTTGATGCCAACGGAAATGAACCAGATGTTGATTTTTACCGCCTTCTCAAAATAGTTTCGGAGGGTGGTTACTCCGGCTATCTAGGAATAGAATATGAGGGGGATAATTTGAGCGAGTTTGACGGCATTCGTGCCACCCTTGCCCTAATCAAACGCGTACTGTCAGGCATGACTTAATACAAATGATGACCCGTGTACTTTTGTCATCCAGTTCTATTACGTTGTTAGACTTAACTGAACATACCTTTCCATCTTATTTGATAAAGCGGTATATT
>Ga0255763_1003298_pt1 | contig 14636 bp, 13 predicted proteins | sample 041ome_2_FD_179963 | JGI IMG/M metagenome (GOLD analysis project Ga0255763, IMG submission 179963) | Coastal salt marsh microbial communities from the Groves Creek Marsh, Skidaway Island, Georgia - 041406US metaG (version 2) | ecosystem: Environmental > Aquatic > Marine > Intertidal zone > Salt...
GCTGATGTGGACACCGGCTTTGGCCAAATCTGTTGCGGTTTTGAACGCGTTGTCATTGTTGCCAAAAATCGCAACGCGGTCGCCCCCCACAACGCCATAGCGATGCAAATAGCTGCGCACAGCGGAAGCGGTCATGATGCCCGGACGGTCATTATTCGCAAAGGCCACAGTGCGTTCCAACGCGCCCGCCGCCAAAATCGCGCGCTTTGCAGAAATGCGCCAAAAACATTCAAGCGGCCGCGTTTTGTCACGCGCGCCCATGTGATGGGACACACGTTCCACCGCGCCAAAGGTCCCCTGATCATAGGCCCCTGTCACCGTGGTACGTGGCATCAAACGCACATTGGCCATCGCGCCAAGCTGTTCCACCATATCGGCGGCCCAAACCGCACCTGATTGCCCGTCAATATCGTCATCTTCGCTGTTCAGGCGGCCACCCATCACGAAATCTTCGTCGGCAAGGATGACATCCAAACCTGCAAGCGCGGCCGTGTAGGCGGCCATCAACCCGCTTGGGCCCGCGCCAATGACGAGCAGATCGCAATGTGCAAACGCACGGTCATATTTATCCGGGTTTGCCTGCATCGACAGAGTCCCCAAGCCCGCCGCGCGACGAATGAAAGGTTCATAGACCTTTTCCCAGAATGATTTTGGCCACATAAAGGTCTTGTAATAAAACCCTGCCGACAAAAACGGCGCGGCCAGATCATTGACCGACAGAATATCGAAATTCAACGATGGCCATCTGTTTTGGCTTTGCACAACCAAACCGTCAAAGATTTCCTGGACGGTGGCGCGCACGTTGGGATCGGTTGCGGCCCCTGTGCCAACGGTCATCATTGCGTTGGGTTCTTCGCTGCCTGCGGTCATGATGCCGCGCGGGCGGTGATATTTGAATGACCGTCCCACCAAGCGGATATCATTCGCCAACAACGCAGAGGCCACCGTATCCCCAGCAAAGCCGTGGACAGCTGTGCCGTCAAACGAAAATTTAACCTGTGCAGCGCGGTCAATCTGTCCGTAGCCTGCAATCCTCATGATTTACGTCCTTTGACATCTTTGGCAAGCTCTGATCCCAGAACTTCGTGTGTGACTGTATTGCGGGTCACAACGATCCATGACGAACAGCCCGCATCGTGATACCACAGGTCACGGGTTTCCCCCGCTGGGTTGTCACGGTTGTGCAGATAGTCATCCCATGTCTCGATGCCCGCTTCGGGATCGGGTCGATCCAAAATGGTTGCCGCGCCTTGGTAATAAAACTCTCGGCGATCTCGTTCGCCACAAATAGGGCAAGTAAGTCTCATGATCCTGTCCCCTAATGCAAATTGTGTTGGCTGCCTGTGCCTTCTTCGTCCATCAGGCTGCGTCCGGTTTTAAAACGATCCAATCGGAATTTCGCCGCAGGTTCGTGATGGGTGTCTGTGGCCATCAAATGGGCAAAGCTGTATCCCGATCCCGGAACGGCCTTGAACCCGCCATAGCACCATCCCGCATCCAGATAGAGCCCATTGATATGCGTTTTGTCGATGATCGGGCTTCCGTCTGGCGTCATATCCATGATCCCACCCCAAGACCGCAGCACCTTGGCCTTGCCAATAGCGGGCATCAAGGCCATGCCTGCTTCCATCACATGTTCAGCCATCGGCAGGTTTCCGCGTTGGGCATAGCTCGCGTAGAAATCCAGATCACCGCCAAAGACCAAACCACCTTTGTCTGATTGGCTGATATAGAAATGTCCCATGCCAAAACTGATCACGTGATCAATGGCTGGTTTGATGCCTTCGGTCACGAAAGCCTGCAAAATGTGGCTTTCGATGGGCAAACGCATCCCCGCCATCGCCGCAACTTGGGAGGATCGGCCAGCAACCACAATGCCAACTTTTTTCGCGGTGATCGGCCCACGGGTGGTTTGCACCCCTTTGACCACACCGTTTTCAATATCGATACCGGTGACTTCACAATTTTGGATGATGTCCACGCCGCGCTGATCCGCACCGCGGGCCAACCCCCAAACAACTGCGTCATGGCGCGCCGTACCGCCGCGTCGCTGCATCAACCCGCCGCGCACAGGGAAACGGGCATTGTCGAAATTCAAATAAGGCACCATTTTGCGCAGATCATCCCGTGACAACAATTCTGCATCATCGCCTTGATTGCGCATCGCATTGCCGCGCCGTACAAATGCATCGCGTTGACCGTCGGAATGGAACAAATTGATAATACCGCGCTGCGAATGCATCACGTTGTAATTCAAATCCTGTTCCAGGCTTTCCCAGAGCTTTAACGAATGGCTGTAAAATTCCGAATTTCCCGGAAGACCATAGTTCGCGCGCACGATCGTTGTATTGCGCCCCACGTTGCCCGACCCGATATAGCCCTTTTCCAAAACGGCCACATTGGTGATGCCATGGTTTTTTGCCAAATAATACGCTGTCGCCAAACCGTGGCCACCACCGCCAATGATAATCACATCGTAATTGGATTTCGGGGCCGGATCACGCCAATGCTGTGTCCAACCTTTGTTTCCAGTCAGGCCTTGCTTTAGGATTTCTAGCGCGGAAAACCGCATGATACCTCTCCTTATTTGTGTGAACACACAATCAAGGCAAACGGGCAAAATCAACCCCTAAGGGCGACATATCATGACGTTTTCGAACCGATGTTAGATTAACCCGACGCGGAAGTATTTTCGAAACAGGCGATTGGCTTCGGTTGGATTTGAACAGCGCGTCATGACCGCACGGTTCAGAATTCGAATGTACTTGTGAGCGCTAAACGTGCTGCCATGCAAGAACGCGCGGTTCCCAATTTCGATCCCAGCCACATCAGACGCAAGCGTGTCTTCTGCCAAGGGACGATCAGGGTTAAAGGGATCAATATCTGGATTTCGCAATAATCGTCCAGAAATCACTTGGGCGTCAAACGCTTTAAGATCGCTGCGAAAGTCGATCTGACCCAAGGACCAAATTAAAACGCCTGCGTTGGGATCGCACGAGGTCGCGCCATCGCCGATCACAGCATCGTTTCGAAAATCCATCGTTGCACCGCCTTGACGCGTATTCAGAACAATCGCTTGTGAAAACACTGCGCCGCGCAACATATCCATTGGGCAGTCAGAAATCAAAACGATGCGGTCATAATCCCCCTTCGCCAGAAGAAGGGTATTATCCTTACAGTTTGAAATACGAATGATCCGATTTGGGGGCAAATCGCTGCGCTTGACCACCAAGAAATTCTTGCGGTTTCCCGTCAGGGGAAAGGTCTGCATCGCGTTTATGTGCAAGACTTCGGGGCTCACGTAAAAATTAGGCACCAATTCACTGGGCCGACCCGTCATCATATCTGCAAGGACGCGATCAAAATAATAGAATTCCTTGTTTCGCGACGATCTAAATTGAAGGATTTTTGGCGACAAAACCGGTGCGCCGGCACCAGAAAGGTTGTTTTTGTCGGGGACCGAAATTTCCACATTTGGTCCCGCAGCCACGTAGATATTCAGAATAAGGTTTCCGTTTGAACGGACAGAATTCCCCCACCCGATATCCAGCGTTCCGTTGATGCGCAGCGATGTATTCGCAAACAAACCACCGCGAGAGCACGTCGGAACATAAGCATCTGCCACCGCCCGAACGGTCAAGTCACGCGTTGTCCCCAAACCATCGTAGAACTGCCGTACCAAGGCGTTTCCCTTGGCTTTGGAAAATTCCATTTCAACCATCACCGCATCCATCGATGACGGATCAGCGGTAAATTTCAAGGTCTCGGCGTCATAGTGGCCATATGTGATGGTCGTGATATCCTGTAGATAGGTATCCAACACGTTCAAAAATTGGTTTGAATACACGGGGGCCTTGATGTTTTCCCGAAAGGACACAAATCGCCCAGCTTGAAACGCTTTTTTCAACGCCTCTTGTTTTGAAATTTCAGGGTTGTTTAACCCCTTGACCAATTCCAACGCTATCGCTTGTGCGACGCCTTCGATGCGGGTTTTTTGAATGCGCGTCGACTTGAGGTTCATCGCCGCACCACACAATACGACAAAACCAATCAAGAAAATCAAAAAGCCCGGGGTCAATCCGCCGAATTCATCCCGCCAGAATGATTTAAGCTGCGTTCTCATGGGCGACCTTCGATGACAGCGCGAACTTGTACCGTCGTGGTGGACGACACCATTTTTTCAAAAACACTTGCATAGCCCACGATACTAATCAGTCGCAGCATCGGAATGGTGATCGTGATTGTTACATACCCATGGGCGTCAACGACTTTGGCAGTGGGGGCTGGCAAGTCAGTTGTCGACACCTCTTTTGCAGCGGAAACATTCCACAAGTAGCTGTCCAAATGATCTTCGACCGCCTTTTCATCGACAAAATACCCAATCGCATAGGCCCGCGCGGTTTGCTGCGCATGGTCCAAGATCATCGCCGAACGCATCGTTGCAAATGCCCAGCCCATGAACAGAACAAAAGTCATCATCAAGATCGGGAACAGGATCACGAATTCGACGGTCATCCCGCCGATGTCGTCCTTCCCAAACGTTCGCATCTGTCTCTTTAACCGGTTTAACATTCCATGCCCCACGGATTCACTCCGTTATGGGGTATCGGTCAAATCGGGCAAGATTTGGGCAATTTTTCGACCCTTATTGGTTATTTCTTGCCCAATAGGTTCAAAAGCCCTTTTGCCGCCTCATCCTGAAGCTTTTGTTTCAAAGCATCCTCAATGCTTTGACCGTCTTGGGTTTCAACGCCAATCGATTTTTTCACCTGATCCTCAACGCGTTTCTTTTCCGCATCGATCGCAGCTTTCGCTTTGTCCTCAAGCTTTTTCTTTTCTTCTTCGATCTTGGCTTTGGCCTTTGCCTCAAGTTCGGCTTTTTCCTTGGCCAGATTTTGATCGATGGCCGCTTGCAAATCTGCGGTCAATTTGGGGTTGTCCCACGATCCCTTGATCCGCAGGGGTACAGACAAACCTTCGCCATTGCGGGCCTTGGTGGCTTTGGGGCTGATGATATAGTCGATCATGCGATTGCCCAAATCAATCTGCCCTGCCCCCGTGGTTTCAAAATTCGGCAAGGTGAATTTAAGGTCTTGGTTATCAACGACGCCATTTGCAATTTGGAAACTGGCCCCCATGTCGTCAAACACGGTCGTGCCATTGTCCACTTGACCAGAGCGCAGCACTTTGTCCAGATCGACACCGGTCCACCGGCCCGATTTTATGGCAAGGTTTCCGTTGCCTTTCAATGACTTGATCAGCGCATCCACCGATCCGCCCACCGCCAAAAGGTCAATTGCGAAATCTGTTTTGCCTTGTACCTTGTCTTGGTCGACCAGATCCGACAACAAACCTTGGATTTCAAATCCTGCGCCGGTTGCCTGTGCCGCCATCGACAAACCACCACGGGCATTTATGACAAATTGTCCCTTGGCTTGACCAGAATAGGCGGTCGCCCCATCCAATGCCGCGACCATACGACCCGCATCAATCGTGATCGTTCCAGCGACCGCACCCATGTTCAGCGTATCGGTTGCAATCGACTGGGCCGAAAACCCGACATTCGCGTTGACCGCATGTAACGCGCTGGCATCAATCGGCGCGGTTGACCAACCAGACGACGCATCAGATCCACCACTTGACCCGCCAGAGGATGCCGCCGCTGCGCCAGAGCGCAGATCAAAATCCCCAAGCGCGATTGAACCGCTCACCATCGGCACATCGCCCAGCGCAATTTTTAAATCACCCGAAACGGTATTCTTGCCCAATGCCAGGCGCAAGGACGACAGGTTCGCGCCTTTTGCCGAAGCGGTGATCGCGGTTGTCCCCTGTGCAGAGGCCCCCAAATTTGCCGGTGGCGCGGCCATATCCACGCCAAACGCAGATGCAAAGCCCGCCGTATTTGCAATGTCAAAAGTGAGATCCCCCGCAACGTCGGGCGCCACAGACAGCATGCCGTCAAATCCAACCGATCCGCCGGCGGCACCAAGCGACAGTGTCGCCTTGGCGGGCTGCCCTGACAAAAGCGTCGCAAGGCTTCCAACTGTAACGTCAAAGGTGATTGGCCCCGTGGCATAGGTCGCGCGCCCCGCAACTGTGGCGGGCGCGTCAAACGCCGGCGCTTTTATCCTGGCGTCCACATCGCGCAGGGTCACAGATTGACCCGTGGCATGGTCGCGATACGACAGCGCACCGTTTGTCACTTTGGCCAAGGGCAAGGAAACCGTAGGGCCGCTTGATCCCGCATCAGAGGAAGCCGTGGCCGTCGCAGGTTCAGATGCGGTTGAGGGCGTACCGAATTCCCAATTCGCGCGGCCATTTGCAGACAGTTCAAGCCGAATTTGTGGGGACACCAGTTCTAATTCCGTGATCTGCACGTCGCCCGACAAGGCGGGCATCAACGCCACCCCAACGCGCAGCTGATCCGCCGTAACCATCGGGCCAGCCTCGGACCAATCGGCATTCGCCACAGATACACCCGCCATGCGGACATAGAGGTTCGGAAAAATCCCCATGTCCACGTCACCCGTGACGGTAATGGCGCGGCCAATCTGGGCCTCGGCGCGTTTCAACGCCTCTTTCGCGATGCGGTCTTTGGGAATAACAAACCACGCCGCGACGATCACAAGGATCAAAGAAAAAATGACAAGAAATAAAGATTTAATCAAACGCATAACCGCCCCCAAATTGTGCTGACACACCTCTAATCCATTCCCACCAACGCAACAACAGGGATTTCAGACATAGGCCACCTGTTGCCAAGATATGTGCAAAAATGGCTTTACCCAACACAACCATAGTCTAAGGTGACAGTGGGTAAGTTTTATGCGGATTTTACATGTCGTATTTATTTGAATTGGTGCGTGGGCTGCCGTCCTACATTTCTTGGACGCTTGTGCCGACAGTGATATTGTGGTTTGTGGTATTTCGGCTTCTACCATGGAAAGACGCAGGAAATCGGCGATTTTTATGGCTGTCTTACAATCAACTGCATGAAAAAACGCTCTATCGCGCCACATTGACCCGCGTGCTGAATTGGGTGGATCGGCGGGTTTCCTACCATGAGGTGATCCAAAACCACCCCCCGACATCCCCAAGCAGGGCGTGGAATGCGCATTTACTGTATCTGACGCTGCTCTTTGCCATCGTTTACCCGATGTTGTCGGCCTATGGTCAATGGGTCGCAGGGGATGCCCCGCGATTGGGCGACGTGACTATTGCCGACACGACGACGCCCTTTGTTCGAATTATAACACTTGCCCTGCTGATCATTATTTTTATGTGCTTGTATTTTTTAAATTATTACACTCGAATAAAATCGTGGGTACGCTTTCCAGTGTTTCTTGCCGTATTGATGCTTTTAATTGGGTTGATATCGACATTTGGTGATGCCGGCGCCACCCTATTTGGATATGCGATCTCAATATTTGTCCTAGGCGCAGTCGCAAGCGCACTCGCAGGCGCAGTCGTAGGTGCTGGCGCAGTCGCCCTTCTTGAGCACCGTAAAATAGGCCCCAGCGTCGTGCTGCGCCTATCCTTTATCCTGATACTGTTCGCGATCCTGTCGATTGTCATTGGTTGGTTTTGGCGCCCAGACAACACATCATCTGAACAATCCGTTGTTTTGTTTTTTGTCATCCTGCCCGTTTTAAACGGGGAGTCGGATTTTGCATCCATCGGCTTGACGCGGTTTTGTTTGCGGCAGGGTTTGAATGGCCGTGCCATCGTCTGGGGCATCGTGGATGTCGTGGGCGGTTTCGTCATCTTTGCCATTTTGGGGGTGTCGATCATTGCCTATGTGCATTATGTGCAAACGCCGAACGGGCCCCTGATCACCCTTGAAACCTTGTTTGACGGACTACACAGCACCCCGCGCGAGTATATCTTGGTCATGGTGATGTTTGGGTCAACACTGCTGCCGACGCTTTTGCATTTCATCCTGATCCTGATTGCGGGTGGGTATTTGTTGATCCCGCATATCCCACCGCTTTACAAAGGTCTGCAAAGCTCAGCCAGTATACCACATATGTTGGCGCTGTTTTTCGTCATCTTGTTCTGGGTCATGTGTTTCTATGTGCCATACGCGGCAATCACATGGATTCTTGGTGCATATGACCACGCTATCCTATTTTGGGTGTTGTCCATATTCGAAGAATTCGCACGCGGCATCGGTGCGATTTCCCCGACTTGGTCACCACAGGTGGTGTTGTAACGGCGCGGTGGTCGATCCCTTCAAATACGGCAGCGCCGGTTCGATCATATCCCACCCGCCTGAGCGTCCGCCCAGATGCTTGGCCAAGAAATCTTCGACACGGCGGGTGCGGATCACGTTGTTGGTCCAATGGTAATCCCAATGGCCTTCGTCATCGAAATAGAGCGTCTCGATATCTTTGTCCGCATCCTGTGTGGCCTGCACAAAGCGTTCGGTTTGTTCCACCAACCACTGGGTCGCATCGACAATATCGTCCTGCATGGCACGGCCAAAGGCGCGGAACCCCACCGCTTGGAACGCTTTGCCATATCCCGCAGACCCGCGAAAATTGACCGAGAGAACGGAATAACCGCGGTTGGCCAGAAATTGAAACCCGTGTGCGTATTCATGTTGCGCCAACGATGCAGGACCACCGTGGATATTAACGATTGCAGGACCTGCCGCATCGACACCTTTGGCGCGGGTCAGAATGGCCGACAGGCCCAAACCATCATGCGCAGGTCATCCACATGCGGATCACAGAAAATCACCGTCCTTTTGGATGGATGTGATTTCGCGATCCTGATCAATATCGCGGATAAACATATACTGTTCGGTCAGCTTGGTCCCCGCATAAGCCACAAAGCGCCCTGAAGCCGACACCGCATGCCCCCATGTCGCCCGACGATCCGCGTAAAAATCACGCACAGGGATCACAGCAGGCAAATCAGCCCCCGCAACCGCAGGATGACGCGCCGCGATATCCCGTTGTAAAAATGAAACGGCACCAATGCAGACGCCAGCGATGGCCAAAACGGCCAGTATAATATACTTAACTATCTTCATATAAAAATCCCTCTTGCAACCTATGGGATATCAAATCGAACCAACCGTCAAGGGGTGAAATTCGGATGCTTTTCATTTGCTCCCCGAAAATGGAAACGGTATAGAGAGCGCATGACAACGAACCCGCCCAACCTCCGCCCCGATTTGGCAAATGCCAAGATCCGTGATGACCGCCGTACTGGCCAACCCACCATTGGGATGGTGTCGTTGGGCTGCCCCAAAGCGTTGGTGGACAGCGAACGCATCCTGACCCGCCTGCGGGCCGAAGGATACGGGATTTCCCCAGATTACACGGGCGCTGATGCGGTGATCGTGAACACCTGCGGATTCCTCGACAGCGCCAAGGCCGAAAGCCTTGAGGCAATTGGCGAGGCGCTTGCCAAAAATGGCCGTGTGATCGTGACGGGCTGTTTGGGGGCGGACCCCGAATATATCACGGGCGTGCATCCGCGGGTCTTGGCCGTGACAGGCCCGCACCAATATGAACAGGTGCTTGACGCTGTGCACACTGCGGTGCCACCCAACCCTGATCCCTTTATCGATCTGCTGCCTGCATCAGGCGTGAAACTGACCCCGCGCCATTACAGTTATTTGAAAATATCCGAAGGCTGTAACCACAAATGCAAATTCTGTATCATCCCCGACATGCGCGGCCGCCTGCAATCGCGCCCAGCACATGCCGTGATGCGCGAGGCGGAAAAACTGGTCGAAAATGGCGTGCGTGAGCTGTTGGTGATTTCCCAAGACACCTCTGCCTACGGCGTCGATGTCAAATATGCCGAGGATCGCGGCCACCGCGCCCATATCACCGATCTGGCGCGGGATTTGGGGTCGCTCGGCGCATGGGTGCGGTTGCACTATGTCTATCCCTATCCGCATGTGCGCGACCTGATCCCGCTGATGGCCGATGGGCTGATCCTGCCCTATCTCGACATCCCGTTCCAACATGCGCATCCTGAAACGCTCAAACGCATGGCCCGCCCTGCGGCTGCGGCGAAAACGCTGGATGAAATCGCCGCATGGCGCGATGCCTGCCCCGACATCACCCTCAGATCCACCTTTATCGTCGGATATCCAGGCGAGTCCGAGGAGGAATTCCAAACCCTTCTGGATTGGATGGACGAGGCACAACTGGACCGTGTGGGATGTTTTCAATATGAAAACGTCGATGGCGCACGATCAAACGATCTGCCCGATCATGTGCCCGATGAAATAAAACAAGACCGCTGGGACCGTTTCATGGAAAAGGCCCAAGCCATATCAGAGGCGAAGTTAGCCGCCAAAGTGGGTCAGATCATGGATGTGATCGTAGATGAAATCGACGACGACGGCGCCACCTGCCGCACCAAATCCGACGCCCCCGAAATCGACGGCAACCTGTTTATCGACGCAGGGTTCGAAAACCTGTCCGTCGGCGATATCGTCACGGTCAAGGTCGATGAAGCAGGCGAATATGATCTGTGGGGGGTGATTGCGGATAAAAATTGATCCAGTGGATCAATTTTAGCAATCACCGAATTGTATCGCGCGGACATAACGGCCCAGACAAGATACCTTAAAAACGCGTCCAACCTATCTTAAATGTTCCAAGCCGACCGCGGGCGAAGCGGAACGCGCCGCCCATGGGGGCGGTCGGCGCGTGTCAATCTGACGATTGACTAGGACTTACGAGAACCTGGCATTTTTTCCACAACTTTTGTCGCGATACTTTCAATCACGTCGGTGAAATCACGTCGACCGATTTTGATACTTTCTGGTTCCTTTGGCTCTTTGAAAAACTCGGAGGCCAGCTCCTTGTATAACTCAGTTTTCAGACGTATTTCATCTTCTGCAATAGTGCCATCTATACTTTTGACGTAGGTCGCAAATGACGCAACGCGCAAACTTAATGATCTATAGCGCTGCTCAGCATTTTGATGACTGCGCGCAACACTTGAAAAGTACAGTGCTGGCAAGGCAAATATAACAGAAAGAGGTAGCCGCTGAATAAAATCCAAAATACGAAACGTGTCAGTAGTTGTCACATATTGGTTAAATATATAAATCAACAATAATGCGGACAAACCAAAGGTACCAACCGAGAACCTCCTAAATAATTTGTATTCCTTGAATTCTTTGTCTGCCGCGGCGGATAAGCCCCCCGCCAAAGCTGTATTACCCGAAGCCTCTAGCAGTTGATCTAATTCCTTATTCTTGGTGTCAAATTTATCAATTAGTTCTTCAAGTTCAGCAACTTTATTTTTGGTATCTTCAGCAAGCTCTGCTTTCTTTTTCTCGTAGATTGCTGAGACCTCTGAATTCCAACGGACTTTTTCGGCTTCAAGTAACGCATCAAAGCTACCTTTGAGCTCCGCCAACTGCTCCTTAAGCATATCAAGGCGGTCGGTATTTGCGTTTTGCTTTTCATTGGCAGTCTTCGCAAACTGGACAGATTGTTTCTGTAGCTCTTGAGTTTCGTTTGCGAATTTCTCTCTTAATGCCTCGGCTTCTTGCCTCAGTAATTCAAGCTGCTCATTTGCTTCGGATCGAAAAATTTTACGAACACGTGGATAGGGCAATTTAGTGTAAAAAGTAGTCAGTAAGGGCAAGATAGTCTGCAACGCCGCTGATGGCCCCATCGAGCCATTTTTGTAGCCGGCAATCTGATTACATACGTGATTAGCACCGTCCAAATCGTCTTTTTTTAGTAGGGCTACGTCACTTTGACTAAGCATCCAAGACATGTAGTCCAAAATGGCTTTCAACTCTCTGACATCAATGTCGCCGCTGCCATCTTCATCTAGCTTATTAAGGATTTCCCGAAGATTGCCATGTACAGGATGATTTTCGTAATCGGTTTGCTTCAAAACACCCTCGTAATCAAAAAAATTTATTTTTAGCAGTATTTTTACAATACAATCAAAACCTAAACCCGATCAAGAAATAAATACCCATAAGTTGTAGCAATGACTCGCATACATTCGCGGGGCAAGCATTGAACACACTTAGCACCAAACAAGCCTTGAAGTTGGGGCGTGGTGCTCTATCTATCTTTTATGACCACACGCATCCTATACAACGCCGATTGTCCGATCTGTAACGCGGAAATCTGCCATTATGAGCGCTATGCCACCGCGCGGGATATTCCCTTTGGGTTTGACGATCTCAATACCGTTGATCCTGCGACCTATGGTGTGGATGCGGACCAAGCGGCGCGGCGGTTGCATGTTTTGCACGACGGACAGGTCGTGTCGGGCATTGATGCGTTTTTGATCATTTGGCGGCAGATGCCCCGCTATCGTCCTGTTGCGTGGGTGGTTGGGTTGCCTGTGATCCGACACGCGGCCTATGTCGTGTATGACGCGATTTTGGCCCCTGTGTTGTATCGCGCCCATCTGCGGCGCGTTGCGCGACGGGCGCAGTGATCCACCGACGCAATACCGACGTGGCACCGACGTAATACCGACGTTACATTTTCGCTTGGGGTTTGGGGGCATTTCGCCTATCAGCATCCCGACATAAGCGAACAGGACACCCCGAAATGCCCGCGCCCAAGATGAAAATTGTCCTTGTGGAACCCGAAATCCCGCATAACGCAGGATCGATCGGGCGCACCTGTGTTGCGTTGAATTTGGAATTGATTTTGATCAAACCCTATGGGTTCAGTATTGATGCCAAAACCGTTCAACGCGCGGGGACACGGTATTGGCAATTTGTTGATTTAACAGAATATAATACGTGGGATGAGTTTATATCGGATCGCGCACCGCGTGCGGATCAGCTATGTCTATTCGAAGAACACGGGGCGCAAAGCTTTTATTCCGCCACCTATCCATCCGACGCTTATCTGGTCTTTGGCCGTGAATCCATCGGCCTGTCCGCGCAGATTTTGGCAGGGCGCGAGGACCAAACATTTCATGTGCCCATGCTGAATGATAAGGTGAAGTCGTTAAACCTGTCCAATGTCGCGACCGCCGTTATCTATCAAGCCCTACGCGCGCATCTAACGCATTGATTTCATTTTTTTATTTGATGAGATTGGGATAAGTACGGTTTGGAGTTGATCTATTGACGATCATACATTGCGCCCCATCCAAAGGGTGAGGCGCATTGCAATGGTGCTCTGTTCAATGCCGCCGCAAGAATATCGACAACGTCGATCTCATCAAACATGTCTGCATGATTTTCAACAGCGACGGCGCTGAACGTGCATTGCAACACGGTGGGGCCGATGTTTCGGGAACTGGAGTGGCGCGGTTTCATCCGCTTGACGGTCGCGCCGCATCTTGGCCCGTCAGGCATCGGCGAGGCATCTGCCTGGGCGCTCGAATAACTTGCGACGCAAGATGGCAAGCGGGCCGGAAAAGCTTTCATGCGGTGGAACGAAAAACAAAATCCCCGCATAAAAATTGTGCCACCCCGTCACAAAAAACAGGACGCGAGAGACGCAGCGGAGGCTGAAAACTCTCAAGCCGTCACAAAATCTATGACGCCCAACGCCAAAAAGCCGAAAGGGGCGTCACAAGAAATGGGCCACATATACCTCTAGACATAGGCATGCGGTTTTCATGGAGGCCAAAGGATGACCAAGAAAATAAACCAACTCGACGTTGAAGGCTTCGAAGCCTACACACCCAACTGCCAGTTTGACCTAGAATCTCCTGATTTTGTCTCAGCAGCAGCGAAGTTTGATCTGGATTGCCTCGATGCGCTTCTGAGCGTCAAACTCGATTGCATCACCCAGAGTTTTTGGAGCCCTAAAAACGCGCGGGATGGGGTATTACAGACTGAAGGCAATTTTCTGACATCTTTGTGCGCGCGCAAGGAGGGGTTTAGTAGACAACGATGCGGTGCGCTGACCCGCAAAGGCACGACATGCCTGTGCAAACCCCTACCCAGCAAACGACGCTGCAAGTTTCACGGCGGAGCTTCTACAGGCCCGAGGACGTCCGAGGGCCGCAAACGCATCGCAGAGGCACAAAGACAGCGATGCGCTGCATGGCGAAAAGCAAAAATGCTAAATCAATAACTAATCATGCGCGCTGCACATTTCATTCGCAGACAAACGTGGTGCTCATTGACTTTACGAAAAGGCTGCGCGCGGAAAGATGGCGAGTTTCAGGATTTTCTCTCAAATACTTTACAAAAACATCGAGAATTTGACCGTACTCCACATGTTCAGGAATACAAAAATCCAGTACAAACTCAAGATAAGCATTCGAAGCAGCTACATCGCCACTATTTCCAACGATAGAGCCATAACTCATGAAAGCCCCAAACTTCGTGCCTTCAAGCAAACCGATAACATAGCCAGCACAAAATGATTGCGTGCCATCAGAGGGATTCACACAAAAGGTAAACAACATATTCCCGTTGACTACCCCAGCCTCACCTTCTGCAGCGTGAGACGCAAATGACATCGTCAGCAAAGGAGCAGAGTTGCGATAAGTGGCTCATGACTAAGTTCAGCCATGTCTTCATTCCATGTTCTCCGACTTTGGGTTCAGTCTTAAGTCCCAATAAACTCTTTGCACCACTTCATGCCCAGTTGGCGAAACATGTTCGGTAATGAGTTCAAGTCGACTTTCAATTTCTTGGTTAGAAAGAAGGCGCCCTTTGC
>Ga0255763_1003308_pt1 | contig 14598 bp, 12 predicted proteins | sample 041ome_2_FD_179963 | JGI IMG/M metagenome (GOLD analysis project Ga0255763, IMG submission 179963) | Coastal salt marsh microbial communities from the Groves Creek Marsh, Skidaway Island, Georgia - 041406US metaG (version 2) | ecosystem: Environmental > Aquatic > Marine > Intertidal zone > Salt...
GCAGCGCACGCGAAATCGACGTCTTGTTTCATGATGAACTGATGCATGAAAAAAGCATCAGCCATCGAGAGCGAACGGGCACTTGGTCGGATTCCGCGTTCTCGACTTGCGTCGAGCCCCCCCCCCCGAAAGTGGTTACATCGACTTGTCCAATCATTTTCTCCACCATTTATGTATTCCCAAAGCGCCTGGAACGTCCTCGCGGATTTCCAGCCCGTCAACATGTGACACTGCGCACCAAGCGTTTCGTTGGTGACGAGACGCTCATATGAGAGATAATGTTCATGTAATGCATCAAGCTTCGCCGTCACATTCTTCACCGATGCGACGAGATCTCGCTCACGCGACTGCAAACGCTTGACCTCGACTTCAAACCTCCTCAGTTCCACCGATAATCGTTTTATCGAATCGGTGGTGATGCGCTTTTGACGCGCCGCCGCCTTGACTAGTTCCTCCTTGTTTATGCGATGCTCATGCGTGTCGCTGGCGCCGCTGTCTTCATCGTAGCTGAGGACGCGGGCCGCCTGCTCGCGCACAGGTGTTCCTTTTCCATGCATTCTTCTGTGTTTCCTCCGGCGTCTCGCAGTATGCGGCGTTCGAGAATCCGGAACACACCGCGTCGTCGCCGCCGACGCGTCTGCGGTTGCGCTGCGCCCGTCAGAAGCACGACGGGCGCTGTCGCCAGGAAAGGGAGACGACGGCGCTGAAACTGCTGCGGTGCATTCGTAATGTTCCTCGCAGTACGGAGTCGGCAACAGCGGGTTGTGGATCTCGGCGAACTCCCGAGTCAACGGCTGAACACCCACTCTCGGAATCACTCCCTCCTTGAGCAGTAACCGTCCCTTCTTGCCCCAGTGTAAATCGGCCGGGTGCACGTGCACAGTCGACACGCGCCAGTCGTCCTTGTTATCGCTGGCATCGTCTAGGATTCGTCGACGTCTTTCGTTCGTCAACGCACGCGAAATCGGCCCTAGCAAGTCGGCACCGCCCCTGATCACGCGTCGGGCATTCAACTTGAAGCTGTATTTCGAGCAATCCCGTCCGCATCCGCAGCAGCATGTACGCCTACCCATCCCTCCAACGTCCCCTCAACCGACGTCACTCGATGGTACGTGTGTTGAAAGTAGCTTGGCCTGAAGCTCGAAGCTGCCGCCAAAGATCTCCAGCATCCTCCAATTTCTACTTTCCTCGAGACAAGCAGATCATAGACGTCGTTTTATTTAACACGGAACTGGAAATGCTGGATTATCGTTTCAAACTCCATGACCGATTCGTTAAGGAGTTCTTGATAGTTGAGTCGACAAAGACTTTCTCAGGTGAAAATAAACCTCTACACGCAAAAGACAATTTGCGGAATTTCAAGAACAAGCCTTCTGCAAAGGTAACTTTTGTTGAAGTACCTTTGGACAACTTCGAGAGAGCCTGGGAGAGGGAACACGCCACGCGAAGTTTCGCTATGCGTTGGTTAGCAGACAGGCCAAACGAGTTGGTGCTGATGAGTGATGTGTATGAACTCTTGGATTATCGTGCCCTATGGCATACTGAATACATGGACGGGTGTATAGTGCCGCGCCTGCGTGCCTTTTACTACTGCTGTGCCTGTCATAGGCACGACGACTGGCGGTAGTGGTTGTTCAACACTTCAAGCGAGTTTTATACAAATTTTACTCATTTAGGCATGTATGGGGACTGTCATCCACAGGATGACCTATTTGGTTGGCACTTTTCTTACGCAATGGGAACGAGCCAAATTTAAAACAAGCTTCGTTCCTTTTCACACGCCAATGATTCATTTGTAGTAAGCTTGCTCTCTACTGAAAGCATTGCTTCAGTCATGCAAAAAAGAGTGCAGAGCTGTGAAGATTTGTTCATGCGATGGTCGAGCAACGATTCAATAGTTGTTCAACAGCATTCTCATTTATTCTATCCAGACTTTTACACGGAGATGCCCCGGAATGAACATTGAGACTTATCGAGGTGTGCGCTCAGGGTATAGGGGAAAAGTTCGAGCGCGTACGGCACGCATACTGGAGGGGGGGATTTTGACGGGCGTGGCTAAATCTCACCGTGAAGCAACTTTTTATCGTTCGCATATGTCGTATTTAATACCTATTAAAGAGTATACAAATCCATAAAAATACATTTTAATACAATTACTACTCCAAACCCTAAACCCTAAAGTAGTAATTTTAACCTATCCTTTTTTAGTGTCGAAATTTTTCGCGTTATGGGTCATATATGACCCATAGCACTAAAAAAGGATAGATCTTTCCGCTGCGGGCCTATTGTCTAAACCGTAGCATGAGCTCGTACTCGTGAGAACGCGAACTGCCGAACGCTACACAGCTAACGTCTGTGATCCGTACTGACGCAAGGACGTGTGCGTGCTAAGTGGCGGAAACCGACATGCATAATATTAATAAGTCGAGGACGAAACTTAGGCACTGTGCCACAGGCCTGTTTATCTTTCTCGCACTCGACGTTGTTTGGATTGTTTACCCCGGTAAACTTGAACTTCATACTGTGTTTAGGACACGGAGGAAATCCGAACGACTGCTCAGCCTGGAGCACGAGAGCAAACTTGCAACGTGTCTCGTTGGCACCATGTCGCAACTAAGCCAGCCTCAAGCTCAAATGAATATTAGGCGTTATATCGTTGACGCACTCAACTCGACACTGTTTCTACACTTCGACACTAACGAAGATGAGAACGGAAATTCCAAAGAAATATTTCCAGCGGCAACTCTTAGCGCGAGCGAGATATCAGCGATGCTAGAACGCACAGGGGTGTACAAATACGAGATTAAAAGCTATGTGCAAGATACGCGATCGCTCTATGTCGCATCAAACTGCAGCGGGATAGACAGGAAACAAGCGTGGTCACGGCGCGACTGGTTCATTCGTTCTGGTATCTTGTTATCCCCTCTCTGGCACCACATTCAGGGCTGTGTAAAATTGATTAAACAGCACGAATCAGAGCGAAATCAACCCTTTAAATGGATACTACTGTCAGTGACGCAAAATCGCTTTTTGCCTATGATGCTGAAGACGTTGAATGAAGATCAAGTTTATGTTGATGTGAAGTTTGGCGAAAATGGTACATATGAAATACCTGGTAGGGTTGTTTTGATGTCCAGGAAGCACCTAGAATCATATGCAAATTTTTTGGAGGAAGTCAGAGCACTAGATTGCAGCAACTTGAATATCTCGTACTGTAAACGCGCTTTCGTTCCGGAATGTCTGGTCACATGGTTTTTGACAGAGTACTACCCTGTAGATTTTTCACCACTTGAAAGTGTAGGTTTTCGATGGAAGCTACTCAGAAGATGTGGTTCACCACAAGACTGCCTTGAAGATGCGAAACATTTGATTACAATATGCTCTGATCCAATCACTGCAAAAGTGTTGACGGAGTGCCAATTCGTGAAAGACTTGAGGGGGTATCATGGTCTCGTACACTGATCGCTATGTGCGAAATTCTCATGAACGCATATCTATTGCATGGTCTGTTCGCTTTCTTGAATGAGATAAATCACATAACTGCCACTGGTAACGATTGACTGGTACTAGTAGCAGAATGAATGGAAAAGTCATCCACAGGTTCACCAAGATGAAGTCATACACGCGATGTTTCCAGATGGAGGACATTTCTTTATTGATGTGGCAGCTAATGATTGGCGTCACATTTCTAACTCATATTCCGTTTCTTTGCTCGCGAACAAACGTCGCCGGGCGCGACAGCAGAGACATCGACGTGGCTGCGCCTCACGACGACGATGATCAACGCACAATGGACTGTTGTTTGGCGCCATCTCGCCAGTCGTCCGTGCGCCCTTGCGCATCGACACGACCAGGTAGTGCTCAAGCTGTAAACACCACTTGAGCTCCGCGCGTTTTCCGGAGGCGCACCGGAAGAAGTGTGCCACGAGTCTGTAATTTCACCGCTTGTATCGACAACACTGACTGCAAAAATGAACGAAGCTCCAGAACAAGTGAAGCCGTAATAATAAACGAAGCCGTAAGTACAAGGAGTACGGTATTGTCGGCGGCATAGGCCTCTGATGATGGAATCGACCGATGATGGAACGACCCTTGTACATGCACGAAACGACTTGGACATGTGCGGGTGTGGGCTAAATGGTTTGTGAATGAATGTCAATGAGAGAGGTGGAAATACGCGACGATTTACGTGACAGTCGCGTAAATGTTATGAGACAAATGCGCACAGAGACATGGTTCACAGCCTACGACGTGCACAGACAGTTGATGATGATGACGACGATGACGACGCACACAACACGGCGCCTAGTTGATGTTCGCGATGGAAGTGATGGCCATGATGACGAGGAGCTGGCAAACAAGACTGTGTTGCAGAACGCTCTCGTGCACCACTTAGGAATTTATTCCGAACGTCTTCGCGAAGAAAATGATGGTCATCACCCGTTTGTGTACCGTGGCTTGTTGATCGCACAACAGCGTTTGATGCTCTCAACGGAGGCAGGTAACAACTCTCTGTAATTGCACTTACATGTTGTACCGGTATGTCAGAGCAACTTAAAAAGTACACGCGCCCCCAAGTAGTCAACGTCTTGTCCATCGTGACTGTGCGACGATTCGTGTCACCGCCCTCGTCAAGATCGTCGGCGCCACCATTTGGTCGTCACGCCTCGAAGTCAAGCGATATTCAGATTTTTTTCCTATATCAGCGCACGGTACGGTATTACCCATAGATAATGCTCGACATCAGACACACCAGTTCGTTTTCTTCAATGCACAAAAGGCCAAACTTGAGAGCAAGGGGTTTAGGTCTTACTTTCTTTGAATACATTCAGCTGCAGTCTCTACGAGCTGCTCGCAAAGGACTTCTACTCACCGCGTATTCTACCGACGAGAGTTTGTTGCGTCGGAAGTTTCTACCGGAAGCCGCGCAGCTCGCGCGCTCGTCCAAAAAGTTCAATAGTTTTCTTGTGTGCATCGTCACGAATGCGAACGTGACTGAGTTCGCTGTTGATGGTGCATTCGATTATTTCATCCCCGTGCGTTCATCGAACCTCATCGCTGGTGAGGAGAGGTCAGGCGGATACGAGCCGCAATGGTTTACGCGTCTCGTTCACCTTTCTGCTAGTCCGTTTCGCGTGACGCTCACCTTAGATAGCGACGCGGGGTTTTGCGGTCGCATCGATGAACCATTCAAACAACTCGAAGGTTTCGATTTTGTCGTGAGTAACCACGTCAAAGATCACGTACCAGGGTGTGCTGGTGAGTATCCACACAACTTTATGATGGGTTACGTGTTGAGCGTAAACACAAAAATTTTATTCTCGAATTGGTTGAGACGTAGACTTTTCCAACTTTTTACCCGCAACCACGAAAGTTTTGAGCACATTTGTACCAATCGTTCATCCAGTACAAGGATTCGGGTTGAAAACTTCTCACTTTGAACTTACGAGAGCGCTCGACGCCATGTGTGAAAAAGTAAATCACTCGCCGAGTACAGTAAGAATGCTCGTGAAAACATCGTACGACGTAGGCGGCCTTCACATCGTCTACACAGACGAAGAATGTGCCATAAGAATCGGCGAGCCTACGTGTGCGGGTAATTAAGCGCAGAGAATCGTACTGTTTGCGGATTTATTCACACGGGAGGACACGGAGTGTTTAACTCAGTGGTTGGTCGCTCTCTCAACGCGGATGCAATCAACACGGCTGTATCCGTTCGTTAGGTTAACATGCGAAATCAAATTTGTATCAATCACTCTGCGAGGAATGAATCGTTACTAGGGGAACACGGCGAGGCTGTGGCTTCTCAACATAAACGCTCCACGGATGCCTCGATTATGACCATACACTACACGACGACTAAACCGTGAAATTGAAAGAGCGTACGATTAAATGAGCTCTCCATCTTGTCTGGAGCTTGAGTAGTTCCTGTACACTGTACGTTCAGCGTTGACGCTCCAGGGCCGACGCGTAGTGACTCTTCGTAGGCGCTCGTCATTTGTTGAATCGTCCACTGGTAGCCAGCATTTCTCCAATTCTGAGCGTAAGCGTGCAAGTGAACACTAGGGGAAATCTCATCGTTCACGTACACGACCGCGTCGCCCATCGGCTGCCAACTTCGAGTGTAGAAGAGGATAACCTGACAAAAGTGCTCTCCATCCTGAAACTGAGCTGTATCGCAGTTGATGTTGACGGAAAAATTCCCATCTTTGGGAGACGTGCAATCAAACGTTGGCTTTTTTGCGCTTCCCGTGGGCCACGAAGACTTCGAAAAATCCATCAATCTCGAGGCAGCCAACATACAGTCAGGTGCTCTTTCAAGCATGTATCTCGGCAGCTTGGCGTTCGCCAAGTCCAAAAAGGCGGGTAGAGTCTCTTCGCTATACAAGGAAGTCAGGGCATCGTCATCAAACTGTGTCTGTAAAGCATCGATGCCGATCGATATCACTGCAGCCGCCAATCCGCCTAAAGCCGAGTGACCGCAACACGAGGGGTGATGTCCGTCGGCTGAGAAATACCTATTCAAAACATCGATGTCTCTTCTGAATGCATCCCGGAACGCGTCCCTCGCACTGACGATCGGTACGTCGTAGTATTTTGCGAGAACATCGTGTTCCTTTTGAGCAGATTTGAATCCTTCTCGTTCGTCGCGCGAGCTGAACGTCTCCACAAACATCACGGCGCTTTGCTTACTCGCCTGGCGGAGGAGCAGCTCTGAAAACGTGCCCCCAGATTCGTTTATCGCGTACTCGAGAAATATAATATCCAATTCTACTCCATGTAGCAATTCCTTTCCACAGAAGAACATTCTTTCGGGACCTGTCGCACCTTGAGCAATGTTCAGCGTGGTCACCGTCACGTTGAGACCGATATCCTGCAATTTGTTTGAAACCTCCCTCTGAACGTTATTGAACCACATCTTTTCCGGATCTTCGTAGCAGCCGCCTCCGACACTGACAGATCCTCCTGCTACCCCTATCTTGAGCTCTCCACGTCTCAAAGCTCGTTTCAAACTGAATTTCAGTGCCCGCAAGGTACCGAGGTGGCTTGAACCCCTCGAACGCAAATAGGCATCACCGAGCTCGCGCAGTGCCGTCGTTCCATTTCGCACAAAACACGAGGCTAGCTTTAGCTGTTCTGGTCTACTTTCGACTGAGTTTGAACCGCTTTTTGAAATCGAAAGACATCGCGAGGAGTGACTCCACTCGAGTGAACGAAGTGCACCGACGACTGTGAGCACGACGACGAGGCACAAACCGAGAGTGCTTGAACGAATAGACGACATCTCTTCCAGCTAAAATTACGGCGGTAGTATCTGCCGATCGAGGGACTGTCACGAGAGAGGTGCTGACAGAGGGAAGCGTTTTCAACTACAGCTCGATAAGCGATATTTTTCGTCTGAATCCCTAAATTTGCGCGGACGACTACTGCGCGTGGCCCGGGGTAGTACTATTCTGGTCCCAAATTCTTTCTATGTATTATCACCAAGTTTCACCAGATTCTGACTCGATTTAACCCCTCAAATGTGGTAAGGGAAATCGCCTCAGGAGGGTGCGCCCGTTTTAAAGAAAATCGGGCAAAAAATGGTACGCACGTGCGTGCCGTTTTACCCCCCATGATCGCAGGTGGACGCGTTGAAAGGTGCATCGATCACGGTACGGGTCAAACGAAAGGGGGCATGTTGCAAGGCGCACCGATCATGGTACGGGTCAAGCGAAGGGAACGGAGGGAACGGACGCGTTGAAAGGTGCATCGATCACGGTACGGGTCAAACGAAACCACGCGTCGTCGGTCAACCCGTCCACTGGAAATCGCCCAGCGCCAGACGTCAGCGCCGTCCGCGCGGCGCCGGCGATTTCAGTGAGAGTCCGCGCGCGAGGCGACGAGAAAGAACAAATATGACGCGGGCGTCGCGGTCCCCAGCGAAACTCCGACTTGGTGCCGACGAGGGATGCGCATGCGCCCTCGGAGGCGTGCTGACGGCGCACCGTTTCACGCCTCCCGTCGCGCTGGACGTGCACCTCAGCAAAACTTGAAACATAAAAAGTGTGTGAATGGTACTGTTGAGTGCGCTCCGTGGCCTCGGGTGTTGGACGCAGACCTGCGAAAAAGTCTGTGCGCGACAGAGCGCATGAATCGGTGCGAGGTTGTTGTTGTGGCCCAAAGTAGTGTCCCACCCACGCATCGTCAGGCGATGCTGATGCACGAAACTCGCCAAAAACACGATTCATGGTGTTTATGATTCGTTTGACGCCAGATATTGGTCAGATCGCACGTGCGTCGACGTCGGTGATCGTGATGTGTAGTTACGCTAACAACCTCGTTGGTGAGTTTCAGCGATATGTGTGAAGCAGTTCGACTGTCGCCGCGCTGGGCGTCGAAAGGGTCCAAAATGTACTAAAACGAGTGTTTTAACAATACTAGAGTCAATTTGTCTAGATATCAGCGTCAGAAAATCGTATTGAGTTCGACACGTTGTGTTCACGTTGAGTGTTGCAACTCATTCTCCCCGTGCTTTTTTCGTGACACTTCGCGCGTGGTCGTGCAGACTGAAGTCACCCAACGTCGCCATAAACGCGTTCGAGCGAGTAATGTTGATGTAACTAGTACCAACGGCCCTTCTTCAGCCGTCCTCGCGCGTCACTTCGTGATTCTTCGACGAAATCACACCCCTTTGTTCACTTTGCGCATTTGCGCTTTGCGCAACTGTAGCGGTTCTACACCGGAACATCACCACACCTAACTCTCGCACCCCGGCGTACCCGATCTCAATACAAATGCACTACTGATACAGGAATGTCACTTCAGAATCCATATCAGTGGTTCTCGCGGCGTTTGCGACGCTTGCACGGGACCACCGATTCAGCACCGATTCTGCCCGGTGCCGTCACCGAGACCAACGGTTCCAAGACCTACGTGGACGCGCCGGAAACGAAGCAAAACGCGCGCACGCGATAAATGACACCCTGTGCCATCACACGAAGCCAGTAACAAGCCAAGCCACATTGATCACGGCGCGTGCGTCCGACAGCTGTTCAGTTCGGCTCGCCCTTCGCCGCCGCCACAACTAACGCAATCGCACCTCTCACGGCGACGCTCGAGACAAGAGCCACGCTCGATACGGTCACATGATGTGTTTCCTACGCGTTGGGTGCGCGACGATCTCTTCCGCGCGTCTCCGGCGCGGCGCGAAGTGACGACGCGACGACGACGACGACGCGATGATTGAGGACGACGAGCTCTGAACCGGGTAGGCGACGGGGGTAAAACCGTACGCACGTGCGTTCCATTTCGCCGCTCGATGTTCTTTAAAACGGGCGCACCCTCCTGAGGCGATTTCCCTTACCACAGATGCAAATGTGCTCGGTGGTCTAAGGGGTCGATTCGACCCCTTAACTACAAAAATCGCGACCAGAAAAAAGGATAGTAACTGTTTTTTGGGACTGTAAATTTACGCGTAAATTTACAGTTACTACGCAGTTACACTGTAACTTTTGGCTCATCCCTAACTGTCGAGTGCGCGCGAGCGGAGCGCGCGCCGACGTGCCAACGCCGCGCTCAGTGTTGGTGCACGCTCGAGCTCAGCCGACGTAAATAATCGAGGTGTCACATCATATGACTCGTATGAGTTCAACGAAACAAGTAGCTCTTGTAACCGGAGTGACGGGGCAAACCGGGTCATATTTAGTAGACGTACTACTTGCAAAAGGTGAGTCAGTACGAACAGCACTCCAAATCTGTCTGACCGGTTGTCAGGCTACGAAGTGCATGGTGTGACGAGAGGGTCATCATCCGATATTCCCGAGCGCCTCGCTCATATAATGAGGCGCGATGTTCAAGCTAGGAATCGTTTCAAGCTTCACATCGCAGACATCCTCGACGTACAGGCCATGACTAAACTGCTGGTGGATACACAACCGCATGAGTTCTACAACTTGGCAGCGCAATCCAGTGTCGGTCAGTCATTCGCGAGACCACTAGAGACCCTTAAAGTCGATGCCATCGGGGTGCTGAGTATACTTGAGCTCGTTCGTACAATCAACCCTAAGATTCGCGTGTTTCAAGCTTCTTCGTCGGAAATATTTGGAAGGGCACATGAAAGCCCCCAAAATGAGAATACTCACCCTTATCCGTGCTCTCCCTATGCCATAGCAAAACTCTTTTCTCTTGATGCCGTGAGAGTCTATCGAGAATCCTATGCGTTGCATGCATGTTGCGGCATTTTGTACAACCATGAATCGCCCAGGCGCAGTGGCATGTTTGTAACTCAGAAAATTGTACAGGCTGCTGTTAGGATCAGACACGGTTTGCAAGATGTGCTGCGACTCGGTAACTTAAGTGCAGCACGCGACTGGGGACACGCGAAAGATGTTGCCGATTGCATCTGGAGAATACTTCAAGCAGACAATCCTGCCGATTTTGTTGTGGCGACAGGCGAAAGTCACACAGTGCGTGAATTTGTTCAGTTGGCATTTTCAAATGTTGGAATCAAAATAGAATTCCAGGGCACAGGCCTAGCTGAAGTGGGCATAGATGTTTCGACTCGTAAAACGCATATCAAGGTCGACCCATCGCTTTATCGTCCGATGGAGCCTTCAAACACATTCGGAGACTCAGGCAAAGCCAGGTCACTTCTTGGTTGGCAACCGGAGTATGATTTTCGGCAGCTTGTACGAGAGATGGTCTTGACTTGCGAATTGCAATTTCAGAACACTCGCATTTTTTGATATGTACATGAACTGATGTATGTTTGACATGATGTACACGAAACGAAAGAAACATATGGCTGGTTATGGCTCACAAAGAGTTATTTTCACCAATTTTGTGTGTTTTCAAGACTCGTGTATTTTGTGCTGTGCAGCAATCGCGAATGCGTTGCTTTCCAAAAAAAATAGCCATTCACACAATATTTTTGACTGCACCACGCTCGTATGTCCTGATACTGCTGCGAGTGCATTTTGCTAACATAATTTTTATGATTTCTCCGATGTCCTAAGCAGCGGCATTACGCGCGTAAGCGCTTGACGTGCCCTTTCGATCCGCGTTGTGGCTTCTGGTGTACGCTTTGAACGGTCTGAGTTCCCTCTAGTATCCGTCGAACCACGCGAGAGCTTACATTGCGCGTACTGCGCATACGCCATCAACCCTACTTAGGGTTTGGTAGGGTTCAAGATGTTGGACACAAGCTACTAGGCATTCGCCAGACAACGAGACGAGTATGACAAGCCGACGGCCGACGGCCTCGAGGAGTTCAAGCGCATTTTACGGGCGAATCATTTTCGCACCGTAGAGCGCATCGATAAAAATATCCAAGTTCTGGAAGCCCAGCTACAAGACGAGAATATCTCTGAAACGCGACGGTTGGTTATCCCGCAGCACATCGAGGACACTCGTGCGAAATTAAAACAGCAAGACAATTCATTGAACGCGCTGTGCGCCGATGTGGATGCGGTTATCGCAGATTTGAAAGGCTTGCCCGATAAAATTGCCGACATTAAATAACACGCCTCTGAACAACTCCAGCAACACAAAAGAAAAAGGACTAATGCATCTTTGGAACGCAACCTCGAGGAGTTGAGCGATGCGTTGCGCAGCTACGAGGCGAAAAAAGAACAGGAGAGGCTCACCCTTACCGATTATCGTGGGAATTATGGGTCATGTCCGTCCCAGTATGTTCGCCACTCATGTAGACCTCCTCTTCGTGAAGAAATTAGCTTCATTGTTCATCCTATGGGTGTCGTTGGCTGTGATGGCAGTAACCTGAGCGTTGATGGACGTGTTTCGATTTATGGTCATAGTGAGTTTAACGTACCAAAATGGCAGCCTGAATGGGGACCTAAGAAGCAATTTTGTGCGTGCAAGAGCTTCCAAGAGTGGTGCAAAGTCGACTCCGGAGACCTTCTTTACAGCGCGCTTCGTGGCGTAGAGGGCGCGCTAAAGGCGCTCAATGGTTCGGGAGATGACACGTCTTCGCTTCGACGGCGCATGGGCGGTGCCAATTTGGACGAAGCAAGCACGGGGAGTTAATATATGTGGACGTATATTTTGTTGTCCACGAATGGCGCGATATAGAATAACGATAACTAGCCGCTCTCCACCGCCTCCAGTCTCGACACCAAATGTCAATCCGGATACGTACAGCTGCACATTTTTCCAGTGTATCGAATCTTCTCTACCGTTCAATTTCTGCTGTCCAGTGACTTTCGCTTTTAATAATTTTTCTGAAAACACACCTCCTACGCCAGACGCAACGGCACTCACAAGAACTAAAGTGTAGCCAGCTAAAGTTGACCGATCATCCACTTGTCCTTCGACCGCTTTTGCGCTCAATTGAGTCACCATGCATCCGATCACAAGCATGATTAGCGCTTTCCATTGCATCCATGTCAACTTGCGATTGAGAAATACGCGCATAAAGCCGCCCGTGCTGAGAACTTTGAGGTTGTTCATGATTTGGAAAGTCGCCGCGCCGAGGTGCCGAATGATGTAAAACATACAGTTGTTGCTCACGAAATAACAGAACGCCGGTAAGGCATACGCCGCGAAACCGCGCATAGTGAGTCCCAATGGTGTCTGCGACTCTCCTCTCACGACGCGTTCGCGCACGAACATGGCTGAAGAGGCCACAAGTTTCACAGCCTCGACAGCGCACGGTATCACCGTATCACCGTATTTGGAAAGGTGTTGTAAGGGTATGTGCCATCTTCGAGCTTGCTGGCCTCCGTGAAAATCGTCGCGGACACGGAAAAGAACAATAACAGGACGCAGCTAGTGAGTTTGAGGGAGAGTGGAGACTCGTTCGTTCCATCGGTCGCGGTGCACACCATCCAGACGAGGTTGTTAACTGACCTTACGAATGATACGCGCTCTCGAGGCGCGACGTCCGCCGCGTAGACGCAACGCTCGATTCACGTACATGTGCGAAACGTCGAGGTTGAGCTTCACATAATTCTTATTATTAGGCCGACTAAGAGTAATGTGGATGACTTTTTACCATACCTCCGACTTAGTGCCGAAGTTATCATCTATTGGACTAAGAGAGGCCTATTTTTCAGAACATCGTTTCTGTAAAAAGAGCGTGGTTATTAGGCCGAAATCATCGAGTGCTCAGGCATTGTTTTCTTTTCAGGTGTCGGTAATTCTAGCTTTATATGCAACAAAATAGCGATGTCGCTCGCATCTATTGGCATGAAATCTGTTTTTGAATCCACTTGATGCGCCTCATGGCGATATTACTAATCGTTGTGCTTCTCACTCGTCTGAAAGCGAGATAAGCTCACTATACTTGCTGACAGTGTTCTTTTGATGGGTTCGGGATTCACTGACAGTCTTCTTCTTTTGATGGGTTTGAGATCCTGAGCCTCCATAAGATAGTGCAGATGCAATAACTCCTATAATAGCAAGAGTTCCAGCTAGTGAGAATTCCGTAGGCCAGATCATAGAGCTGACGACAACTGTAATCATTTTGTTGACAACCCCGACGATACCAAATGCTGTCGGTGATATAATCTCTCGAAGACGCCAACTACTGTAACTAATCATGACACCAGCAACGCAAGAAAGTAGCAAAACGAACGCATACGGTAATACGACGGTTGGATGTGGAGTGAGAACATGTGGCATGTCTCCTCGTACTAACAATTTGAAGCCCACAAAAGGTAGTGCGCATGAATTTGTGTAAAAAACTCTTTCCCAACGCTTGAGACTGACCGCATTTATGAGCCATTTGCCGAAATTCATCTGCAGTGATACAAGGCAGATCCAAACTGCCAACCAACATAGGCCACGTCGCCCTCGAATTTGTACTTGTCCGTCAGTTATCACGTACAGCCAAGAAAAGCAGCATATTCCAACAAGAGGTACAAAATGCCTCAAACTGAACATGCCATGCTTTCGCGGGAAAAAAGACCGCTCAAGAAGAAATGTAAGTACGGGCACCGTACTGCGTCCTACTATCACGGCTCCCACACTTGTGTGCATCAGCGCCTGCATGTTAGCATAGAGACTGATAGCAAATAACCATGCTTCTACAATATACAAAGCAAGGTCACGCTTCCCTATGCGAGTATACCCTTCGAATGCGAGTTTAAGAGCCGCTACAAGACCGGCCATAGTCAACTGATACAAGCAAATCAACAAGGGCGAACCGAATACGTTTAGTAACACCTTATTCGACAGTAGCAAGCACGTGGAGCACACGGAAGTGGCGCTGATCCAAAGAGTGACACTTGCACGCCTCTCGAGCATATCGGCGCGACTTGAGCCTGGGCACTATGTTTCAAACCGCGCAATAGTGCCACGTTTGCAGCGGAAATTTCTAGTGAACGTTGGACATTCAAAGCCTAGGTTGGGTAGTAGCCTCAGACTGAAGGACAGAATGCTATAATTCCAAAATTTGGGCCGATTTTACTTGGATAAGTTAATAACGGACTTGGATTTCACTTGGATAAGGCCGACTAAGAGTAACGTAGACGTAGGCCTAAGAAAAGAATATCCCCTATCCCGGAGATGATGATGGATGCGTCGTCTCTAGGTTTTGTCGTGCCCGTCTCCACTCGTCGCCGCCGACGACGATCGTTGATGTCGATGTCGTTGACG
>Ga0255763_1003313_pt1 | contig 14584 bp, 9 predicted proteins | sample 041ome_2_FD_179963 | JGI IMG/M metagenome (GOLD analysis project Ga0255763, IMG submission 179963) | Coastal salt marsh microbial communities from the Groves Creek Marsh, Skidaway Island, Georgia - 041406US metaG (version 2) | ecosystem: Environmental > Aquatic > Marine > Intertidal zone > Salt...
GTCTCTTTCTTTTCGTCGTCGTCGTCGTCGTCGTCGTCATCGTCATCGTGCTCGTACACGTTCGTTGCGTCTAACGCCACGCTCATGACGATATCGTCGTCGTCGTCGTCGTCGTCGTCGTCAAGTTGTGTCGCGTCGTCGTCGTCGTCGTCGTCGTCGTCGTCGTCAACGACGCCCACAACCGTTTCGTCGCGTGCGTTTTCCACCCCCAACCTCGAGCCCGTTCGAGCGTTTTTCGCGTCAGCTGCACGTGGACCACACCAGAGCTGGCTCCACATCGCGGCCTGATGCAATGGGTGCCATGCGGCCATGCGTTGAAACCCTTCTTCGGAGATTCACACATATATAGTGGATTTCGACGTTGATTATATAGTATACTCGTTCATTGTGCATACATCACACCCGTGGAAGTCCGTGTGTCGTATAGACAAGCCCGTATGAGGTCCATCATCACGTCCATCGTCCACGTCATCTCCGCCGCCGCCTCCGCGATGTGCGCGCCGACGTTCGCGCGGGCCAAAGGTCGCGTGCGACGCGTCGGTGTCGACCTCGGTCGTCGCACTCGGTCGACTCTAGGCACCCGGGGGGGTTAACTACGTACATGGCAGTTAACCCACAGGGGGTGGGTGGGTGATGACATTATGGTCGACCGAACGTCGACGGACGACGGACGACAGACGACAGACGACGACGCGTGACGCGTGACGCATCGATCGCGTGACGCACCGATCGCGTGCGTGATTCACACCACGCGTTGGCGCGCGCGCGCGCGGTGTCGTGGCAAGTGAAGGCGACGTGGCGAGCGCGTCGAGCGCATCGGAGCCGGTGGGGCACGCATCGTTGACATTGGCGCCATGGCGGACGATTTGCATGCGTTCCTGTCTACGCTACCGGGTGAGCCCGAGGGAGATTTACGCGTAGACGCGTTTGATGACGTGTGGAAGTCGTTGGATATACATCTCGGCGACGACGACGATATGGATGGCGATGCTGGAGCGTCGGGCGCGCGCGAGGCGGCGACGGCGGCGAGGCGCGAGGGCACGCTCACGCGGTCAAACGTGAGTAATAGTCAAACATACATGAGCGAGGGGATGGAGATCGTCAAGTTGGCGGTCGATGCCGTGGGGATCGACTTAAATACCGCTGGGACGACTGCGAAAGACGTATCTAATGGGCTCAAAAGTGTGCTCGAGGACGTCGTGGGCCTGTCTGGGAATGACCAACAGGGCTGCCTTGCGCAGCTATGGATGGCCGAGCATCGTGACGGTGATGTGGTTTTGTGCTGTCATAAAGAGTTCGTTCGAGTCAAGGCGACGCATCGCGCCGATTTATTGTCAACCTACCACGATAGCTGGAAGTTGTTCTTCTTCAACACGTCGCTTTCGGGTACGGAGGCTTTCTTGGGCGCACCGGGACGGGTTTTTTCAGCAAACGAGCCCGAGTACACGCCATCGACGCAATGCTACACAGCACCTGAGTTTTCTCGTCACATACTCGCGCAGCAGTGTGGAATACACACGTCATTAACGGTGCCGGTGGGCGTTGGGACTGACCCTTCGCGCCCTCTCGGCGTTTTGGAGTTGTCCTTCAATCACATCGTGGATAGTATTGGTAAAGTGTACGTAGATGTCAAACGTGCGATTCAGGCGCATGGATTATGTACGGTAGAATCCATGCGCATGGCGCCGCGAGAGGTTCTGTCAAACGCGATTGCGGCAGATCTGAATCGCATCAACGTGCGCGAGACCGAAGCCGCATTGAAAGCATGCTGCCAATCTTTGGACATTCCTTTTGCGCAGATATGGATCCCGTGCAACAATAGTTCTCTCGTCACTGCTGGCGCTCCATTTTATCAGAGTTCGGGATATTTTCAGCACTACCGAGAGTCGGCGTCAAATATTTCTGTAGATTTGCACAGAGGCGTTGCTGGTAAAATTTGGTCAAAGGGGAGCATGATTTGGGTGCACAACTTGAACACTATCTCTCACAGAGATTTACCCTTGAAACACTCGTGTATTTTGCTCAAAATGCGTGGCTTTTGCTTTGTGAAGATGGCTTTGCGCAAGGTGGCATCGGGAGAGCCACTGCCAGTCGTGTTAGAGATTCAGCTCAATTCGAACTTGAATACACCACGAGAACAAGCCAAAACCGTTCAGCGTTTCTGGTCGAGCATTGAACAACGTCTTGATGCCGTCGTATGTACAAATACTGATAAACTCTGGCTCGAAGATATGAAACAGACGCAGGTATCAAACAACGCGGCGATGGCATCGCTCGACGATGATCCGCTTTCTGTTACGCCTTCCCAACAGCAGCTTCGGGATAGCGGCGCACTTTGGGGCATCACACTTGAAGTCTTACAGCAAAACTTTCACAAGCATTTGAAGCAGGCTGCTTCAGATCTTGGTGTGGGGAGTACGACATTGAAGCGCATTTGCCGACAGTACGGAATCACACGTTGGCCGCGTCGGTCGTTGAATAGCAAACACAGCAAACTCAAACAAATGATGAACAAGATGACAGGAGAAGGTGCTCCAAGTTCTTCGCACGTTACAATCGATACATTATTGGGGTCGCAAACCATGAGTATGACGACAGACACCATGAGTCACATGGTCGAAGGGGAGAGCGTACACGGGGCTTCGGCGATGTCTTTTGCAAGCGCAGGGGGAAGTTTGGAACACAGTATACATGGAGGCAGTGCTGGCATTCGCAACCATCCATACGCCGTACCAGATGGATTAGTTCCGCCGAGCGGATCAGATTCGTACAAGCGCGGTCTTGAAGAGCGTGTACATAGAGGCGCACATTTAGGAGCGTTATGGGGGGGAGCTGAGTCAAGGCAAAAATCTCAGCGAGGGATGTCATGGCATGGTAACTCAAGCGCGCGTCTCGCATTGAATGACGATATTTTTACTAGATTCGAGCAAAGTGTGCATGGTACGCATAATTTTGGCATGCCTCCAGCACCGATGGATCAATCCGTGCACGGCGGTCATGAAAGTTATCAAAGCGTGGCCATGTTGAGGAAAGAGATGGCGGATTTCTTTGACGAGTTTGTATCTGAACCAGAGACAGCGTCTTTGATTGTCAAAGTTTTGTGCCAAAAGGATGTGTTGCGAATTCGATTACGTACGGCTTCGCGATACGACGAGTTGATGGCTACATTGGCTCAAATTCTGTACATAAACTTGGACGCCATAAAAATCAAGTATCAGGATGATGAAGGCGACTGGTGTTTATTGCGCTCTCAGGAAGATTTCGACGAATGTCTTGCGTTTTGCAGTAAAGCTCCATCTCCCCGCATTATGCGTGCAAAGTTAGTCGTAAACGACGATATCAGCCGCAATCAGCTCTACAGAGTTGACCAGCTCACGTTGCAAGGTGTGAAATCAGATGGCGTAACAGTTAGCGTGAAAGCAAGCGTGGGTGAGGACGTCATTAGATTTAAACTCACGGCAACGATGACCTTTGCAGAAGTTCAAAAGAAATGTTCCGCGCTCGGAGATGCTCACGGTACGCAGTCACTTGAGTATCTTGACGACGAGGACGAGTGGGTCAGACTAGGCGGCGGCGTCGACTTGAGCGAATGCCGAGAGGTGAGCGCGGCGACTGGCGCGCTTCGTATTCGCATTGCCCGCACGCATTGATCACACGAGTATTCATAGCACGCTGTAATTCTGTGCAAACAATCAATAGTAGCATTACTTACATTCATCGCTGCGAGTTTCTCAGGGAAAGCTATGTATTAGGCGAGTAAGAGTTTCTGTTCGTTGTGCCACGCCACGACGTCGTCGTACTTTAACGCTCCACCGAAACAATCCAAGGCGGAGCCGACGGTGATATCAACCATACCTCGTCCCGCAACTTTAACGAGATCCAAGTCTTGCAAACTTCTCGCGCCACCGGCGTAAGTGACAGGAATTGGACAGAACTGTCCTAAGAGCTCAACGAGGTCCAAGTCTATGCCCAACTTCATGCCCTCCACGTCAACCCCATGAACCAAAAACTCATCACAGCATTCGGCCAACCGTTCCATTGTGGCTCCATCAACCGCTAAATCTGTCCACTTTTGCCATCTGTCGGTCACAACCTTGTATTTGCCATCGTTTGCATCTTTCCGACAGCTCAGGTCGAGCACCAAGCGTTTTGCGCCCACGGCGTTCACCATTTCGCGCAAAGCTTGCTCATTCAAAGCACCATCGCGGAACACGTATGACGTCACGATAACGTGTGATGCACCTGCGTCTAATAAAACCCCTGCGTTCGTTGGGTTCACCCCTCCACCTACTTGTAAACCGCCAGGGAACGCGCGCGTCGCCTCCTGCGCCGCGCGCATCGTCGCGTCATCCTTACTCAACAAAATCGCGTGCCCACCATAAATACCATCGCGTTTATACATCTCAGCGTACTCAGAACTTGGCGTTTCAGTCTCAAAGTTCGTCGCTGGCGTCTCCGCGGACGCATCCCCGCTATCTTTCAGCGTCGACCCGACGATTTGTTTCACCTTGCCATTGTGAATATCGATGCACGGCCGAAACTGAACCGCGCGTTTCGCCGCCCCAGACGACGCCGATGCCGCGATAGACGCCCCGTGTGCGTGGCATCGAACACCCATCGCGCGCGCGCACGCACGCATCGCCTCTCACCGTCGCGTCGCGCGCGCACGTCAGCGCGTGCGGGGCACACGAGCGCTTGCGCGCGCCCAAAAACAACAGGCTAGGGTTTAACGAGCAGCCTATCCACATGTCAGATGTCAGATGTCCCACGCGTCCACGGCGCCCGGGCGCGCGACGACGGGTCACGGGACCGCATTGACAGACGCTGCGCGCGCGCGTGGATGTCGAGCGGCATGCAAACCATCACCGAACGCACGCCCGTTGGATTGAAACACTGGAAGTTTACCGACTGCGCGAGCACGATCGGGCTGAGCGATGACGATGCGGCGGCGGCGTATGCGAGACATGATTTCTCGTCGTCTTTAGCGTTTGACGAAGTCGAGGGCTCGGTGGCGACGTATTCGAGCGATGGGAAGTTATTTGCCATCGCGAGCGCGCACAAGGTTGAGGTGTACGATGCGACGTGTGAGCCATATGCGTTGAGAGGGTCGATTGTAAAGAACGGCGCGTCGGCGTTGTACTTTTCCCCGCGCTCGACGTACCTCGCCGTGTATCAGAAGCAGACCTCGAGTGGGGCGACAAAAGACGAGAAAAATTTAACGATATGGAACGTCAGTGACTTGAGCATGGCGCATGAAGTGTTTCAGAGACAGTTTCTCAAGGCTGAGTGGCCGTATTTTCAGTTTAGCGACGACGACGCCGTGTGCATTCGTTGCGTTACAAATGAGATACAAATCATTCGCCCTGCGCAAGGTTTTGACAAACTCACGCGGCTGCGCGTGCCATCAGTAGCAGTGGCGAAAATTTCTCCCGGAACTACGCCGCGATTGGCGTGTTTCGTCCCGGAAATTAAAGGCGCGCCTGGTTCCGTGCGCATTTATGAAATTGTCGAGCATACGCAAGAAGGCGTCGTGGAGAACCCACAACCTGTGGCACGCAAGTCATTCTTTCGTGTATCTGAAGTTGATTTGATGTGGTCGCCCATTGGCAATGCGGTGTTGATCTTAGGTTCGAGTGAAGTCGATGCGACGAATAAATCCTACTACGGCGAGACGGCGTTGCACTATTTAAAGGCGGATGGCTCGTTTGAAGGTCAAGTGCCGCTCAGTAAAGAGGGACCTGTGCATGATGCGCAATGGTCACCATTGGGTGATGAATTCGGCGTCGTGTATGGATTCATGCCAGCTAAGGCGACGATATTCAAAGCAGAAAAGTGTGAGCCAAAGTACGAGTTGGGCGCCGGTCCCCACAACACGTTGCGATGGAATCCTTTCGGACGCTTCATCGCCCTCGCTGGGTTTGGTAACTTGCCCGGCGATGTCAAGTTTTTCCAGAAAATGAAGGACGGCAAATACAAACCGATTGGATCAACGCGTGCTTCATGCTCAGTGACACTTGAATGGAGTCCTGATGGACGTAGACTTCTCACTTCAACAATAGCCCCACGACTTAACGTCGACAATGGATGGAAAATTTGGAGATACAACGGCGACTTGCTGCTCCATGAAGAGCGTGAAAAGATTTATGAAGCATCTTGGCGTCCGGTGCCACAAGGAACGTTTGAAGATAGACCGATTTCTCCCGCGTCCAAGCGCGTCGATGGCGCCGGCGGAGCTACAACCTCGGCTGCATCGAGCGGCGCGGCCAAGGGTGCGTATAAACCGCCGCACGCCGTGAGCGCGTACAAACCTCCCCATTCAACGAGTGGTAGCGGTAACTTTAGCCTCGCTAAAGCTTCAGCAGACGAAATGAAAGCTGGCAAGTTCAAACCCGCCGGCGCCAAGTCATCTGTCGGCGCTACCACTGCCGATTCTGGACCTCCAGGCGCCGGCGTGCAGCTCTCCGCCGCCGCGGCTAAAAATGCCAAGAAGCGCGCCGCAAAGAAGCGCGCCGCCGACGCCGCCTCCCAACTCGCCCACACATCGTTATAGAATTATTGATTGGATTGATATAAATTTGCAACTGTCACAGATGTGTGTTTCATCGCGCGTTCATGAGGCGAGCCAATTAAAACTACTCTGAGCGCAGTCGAGCACCTCAAAAACCAGAGGGGTATAAGGTCGTTTGGTGTCGACGATGCCCCGCGACGGCCCGCGAGACGCGCGTCGCCAGTGCGCGACGCGACGCGTCGATTGGCGAGGTGTCACGAGGAAAACCGACGTGACGATACATCGTTCTCGTTCTCGTTCTCGTTCTCGTCGTTCTCGTTCTCGGCGTCGTTCCAGTCGCACGCGCTCGTGCGCCGTCGAACGCGCGACGCGGACGTCTCGCGCGACGCACGCGCGCGACGCGACGCATGTCCACCAACGCCTCGGGCGCGATCGCGCGCGATACGACATCGAGTGGAATAAAAACCAACGCAAACGATGCGGTGGTGAGCGACTCGGCCAACGTCGCGCGAAGGTGCGTGCGCGGGCGAATTTCGACGCACACCATGGCGCGCGAATCCGACGCGACCGTCTGCGCGGCGTGTCGGCGTTTTCGTTTGGTATCGCGACTGACGACGACGATGGGTGGTTTCTCGCACGGCGCGCGCGCAGATTACAGAGTGAATTAATGAGCTTGATGGTACGCGCGCGCTCGCGCGCTCGACGACGATGACGACGACGACGACGTGGTGGTGGTGGTGGTTGCCAAAGTCGCACACGCCGTGGTGGTGCTGGTGTCGTCACGATGTGTTGACTGACGCAAGATGTTGATTACGCGCGAACACAGACGAGCGCGGATGCTGGGATATCGGCGTTCCCGGATGGAGATAACATTTTCTCTTGGATTGGCACCATAGAAGGCGCGGTTGGAACGGTACGTGTTTGACGCGCGCGAGAGTTGAGAGTTGAGGAGGTTTAACTGACGCGCGCGCGTTGTTTTCGTGTCGCTCTAGGTGTATGAAAGTCTGCAGTATAAGCTCACGTTATCGTTTGCAAATGACTACCCGTTCAAAGCGCCGACGGTTAAGTTTGAAACGCCTTGTTTTCATCCAAACGTGGATCAATATGGAAACATATGTCTCGACATTTTGAAGGAAAAGTGGAGTCCGGTGTACAACGTGCGGACAATTCTGTTGAGCATTCAGTCGCTTCTGGGCGAGCCTAACAACGATTCACCTCTGAATGTTCAAGCGGCGCAGCTGTGGGTTCAGCAAGATGAGTACAAAAAGGTGCTACTTCGTAAATACAAGGAAGACACAAAGTCTAGTTAGTCACTCGAGAGGGAGGTTGGCATTTTTTAGAGGCTCACGTTCGTTTTTAGCAACGTCGCGCGCGCTTGGTGTGTAGCTGTAGGTCTTTGGGCTCTGGCGTTGTGCAAACGCGTTGTGAGGAGCACTTTAGATCGCATTCAATGCAGCGACTTGTAATCTCGATTCCCAGAATTCGTTTCAATTGCGTTTAATACGTTTCATTTCTTCACCGACGGTTGGTTTACAGCCTCTGGTTTCCTCAGATGTGCTTCGGATTGCTTGCTACACGCGACACAGTGCGCCGCGTTGGTTGACACTCACGCACCGCCCGGTACGCTGAGAACGTCAAACGTCGCGCGATGGAGACTAGCTTACGTTATGACTCCAATCGTCGTTCTCTGTCGCTGTTCGCCAAGGAACGTTTCACCAACGCCGGCGACTTGGTGCTCACGGTGTCTGGGGAACTGGACACGCGAGAGGGACGTATGCGTGGCAAAGCGCACGTAAGGAAGCGTCTATTTGCACCAGCAAAGTCTCCACTTATGCCTGACCGCGCGGACGTCGGATTGACCTATGACACCACGCGAGACGATGTGAGATATGGGGCGAGGGTCAGGAAAACACTCGACGTGTCTGCGGCGAGAGACGGCATGACGACCATTGAAGCAAAAGCTGGCGTATCTTATGGCGCTAAAGATCATCGCGCATTAATAGATGGAAGCATTGAACTCGAACACAAAGTGTTTAATTTTCAAGAGGATCAAGATTTACGGGTGCGGCTAGGCTACGACGTGGCGACGTCTCAGCCGTACGCGCAGCTGCGCGAAAACAACTGGACTTTCAACACTGACTTTAGAAACAATTGGAGCGTTTGTTACGATATGTGATGGCTTACAGTGCTTCAATTATAATACAAAACATCAAAAAAGTACTACTAGTAGTAAGCCTTGCTCGCGTCTACTTATGTGTCGCTGCTATAAGCTCAAAAACAAAAACATTATAAAAACGTAACCGACGAGTAGTTACCTTTCCTTCAAAAGTTACTTTTTCATCGATTAAGTCTTCCGATGTATTTGACTCCACATGCATTGCACACCGTCTTTGGACCTTTTGGCCCCGTCCTCCACTGTGGCGTCTTTGTAGTGAAACACTCTGCGCACTTCCCCGTGGAGAACAAGCAGACATTCCCGGGCCGGGATTTTGGTGCATCTTGGTGAGACTTCGTCGTCGTCACGTCTTGCGATGTTTTCAATGGGTTCGTCGCGTATTCTACCGCACGTGTCAGGACGACATCTTCACTTTTATCTGCATCGGTCAATTCTGAATCCGTGTAAGCATCCATAAAGTCATCAGACGCATCGTTTTCAGTTGATACAGCGATATTTCGCGAGGGGCGTTTCTCCTTCTTGCTTTCAAGTAGATTTTTCACGCACTCGCTGATCGTGCTCCAGGAATTGTGTGACAACTCAGGTTCTTTATTTGTATCGGCTTCAACATCACGCACGTGTCTTTTCATTGAACGTTTACGTAGGCCCACTTTTGTTGGCGCTGCCAGTGACTTATTTGATGAGGTTTTTTGCTGCCACTTTTTACCACCAGAACGTCTGCTCGCATAAATCTTGTCGTGCGACATCTTACTCGTTTCATGCTTGCTCGCATGAAACATTTCTCGCACTACTTCATCTACTTCATGCGTTTGCCATTGTAAAGGAGCACTGCATTGCTCAACGCGATACACTTGAACACTTTCCTCAAAAGCCTCCGCTAACTGTGCACCCTTGAGTTGCTGTATGCCGTAGGCTAGAAACTTCTCAAGCGCAATTTTGCGATGACTAAACCGAGCCTGTTCGCAGTAGCTCATTTCTCCAAGGGTTTGAGTGTACCCGTCTGGTTGAAACACGCTATTCCAACTTGCTTTACCATGATGAATGTGACCTCGTGGCGCCACAATTGTGCCCGAAATCGTCCCAGTGAAAACTCTCGTTGTCATGGTCTTCATACACTTCATCAGCATCATGCACGTCGCAGTGGCCGATCGGTCGCTGTACCGAGACATTAGATCCCAAAGACCATCAGGGCGGATTGCTTCGAGCATGGGCTTGACATATGGTCCGGGAAATCCGCAGAGAGCGTTGATTGATAAACTCACATCCTCCGTCAACAAATACTCAACCGGACCGTCGAGCGAAGCGACGATTTTGTCCTGCATTTTCTCTCTCTCTTGGCTCAAATTGACAAACAACGCATGATAGGTCGCTTCGGATTTACTTCGAGCGATCTCCTCCATCGTGCCTTGAATTTCCGTGATGTAAGGGTCCAACGCGCACGTGAGTACCCGCGGGTCCTCGGCGCGTTGGCGCCGCCCGAACACCCACGACGCTTCCTCAAACTTACCCGGGTTTCCAGTCGCGTACACCACGCGAATCGTTGGCTCTTCAACTTTTTGCACCATTTTCATCCTTACCGCGCCGAATACCTGCGCTTTACTCGTTCGGATTTTGTCGGAAAAGTTTTCCCCCTTCACGCGTGTCGGCGCCACAACCACCAATTCGCGTGTTCACGACGCACGCGCGCGTGTGTGCGTCTCCACGGGTACGCGTGCGCGCGCTCAGCGGTCACGACGCGAGGCGTATGGATACTACTATATCAATACGCGTGAACGTCGGCCCCGTGGTGGCGGCTCGACGTGCGCGGTGTCGCGCAATGCCGGTCCCATGGATGGCGCAATCCGAACGTTCATTCGGACGAATCCCGGCGGCACCCCGGCGCCCCGATCGCGATCGCCCACGTGGGCGTGCGTCATGTAGGGCACATGTGGTGGTTTATATGGGGGGCACGGCCGGGTGTACGCGTGATGGTGCATGTGGTGGTGGTGTACATACATATCAAAAAAAATCTCTATATAGCTCTATATTACAAAGTCTATGTGGAGACGACACGTGCCGCGGTCGAGATCGTGGTGCGTCTGGTGTTTACAAAAACAGTCTTCATCGAGCGGCGAGCTCTTGGGTGGGGTGGGTTAACACGCGCCGTATGCGGTGGTGTGCGCGTGACCATCATCATCACGCCCCTGGCGTAAGTGATTCAGCTTGCGCCGTGTTCGCGCGGCGTCGGCGACGGCGGCGAGGATGGTGACGACGGCGACGACGCGTTCAACTGAAAAAGATGAAAACGGCGCCGAGGTTGCCGACGCGCCGACGGCGTCGAGATGAATCAATTTCCTCGGCTCGGAGGGCACCATCGCTGGCGGATGCACTGCACGAGATTTGAATTCGGACTGGACAGATCCCAAGGTTGCCGACGACGCGGCGGAGGATTGAGCAGACTGAGAGGCGCACTTTGGCGCGCCGCACGCGTGGAAGAGATCTTGGGCGTGCCAGTCGCCACCCGTTGCAAAGACATCGAGCTTCGCGATGATAGGAGTCAAATCGTACAGCTCTACTGAATCTGTATCTGGAGTAATGGAGACGACATCAGGTGAAGACTCTGAAGGCGGCGCGCCCTTTGGCGCGGGCGTCGGGCTCTCTGGCGCGGGCGTCGGGCTCTCTGGCGCGGGCGTCGGGCTCTTTGGCGCGGGCGTCGGGCTCTTTGGCGCGGGCGTCGGGCTTTTTTTCTTCTTTGCACCCAAACGCGCGGCAGCGGAGGCAGCAGTACCGACACCACCGCCTCCTCCAGTCGGCAGAGGTCTCAGGAGAATGGGCACTTCGATCTCGCTCGTCTTTGGCACTTGCAAGTATCCACCCGCGCCAAACAAGCTCCCTGTACACGCGTCTTGCGTGGCCTGTGAATACGTGAACGTTTCGCTCCACATGGGTGCAAGCGTAGCTGGCCCAGATTCGCAGTTCAGCTGTGCATAAGCGTCCAAACCAAAGTAAACATCTTGACGTGCGTGGAGCTGAGGACCAACGCACACTGGGCCGCTGCACAGTGCGACATACGCCTTTTGAATCGTCGCCACGGCGCCGATTTGTAAACCGGCAACAACTTGCGCATTCATGTCTTGCGTTGGTACTACTTGGACGGGGCCAAAGGATACAGATGGTGTTTTTGACAGCGTCAAATCGACGGGAATGGTGACCTCGACAGCGATTTTATAAGTCCCGCTCGCGTCAACTTGGAAATAGTACGGCAAGTCAAGCGAGAACTCGTAATCGATCGTGGCGAGCAACCCTGGGGCAATAGGAACGACCCGCACACCAGCAATTGTCGAATCCAAATCGAGATGATCCTTGAAAACATCACCAGTCTTAGTGATACCCATCTTCACCGTAATGGCGGTTTCGAGCGCGATCTTCAGTGAGAACGTTGACACTATGCTTGTCGTTTCCGCCATGAGCTTCAGCGCGTCCTCCATGTCATCGGCGAAATCTATGAAGACTTCCTCAAAAGCGCTAGCGCCAAGAGATGCGACGGGGTTCGGCTGTAAAGCGAAAAAGGCGGGCGAATGGATTCTCTCAGATAAGCTCAGCAACTCTACGAGCACCTTTGCTTCCGCGACGGCGAGTCTTTCTTTGAGCTCGGCGTGCTTAATCGCGACGTACTGTTCATCTCTAGCCGTGAGTAAACGACGACCAGTGAAAAACTTGCCACTCCCAAGCTCCTTGACCTGATCGACGATATCCTTCAAGCCGGATTCTTCATACAAAGCGTCGAAAAAAGCGTCAAACATTTTTGCGAAAGCGTTCACCATGGCAGTCGCGACGGCACTGTCGACATTAAACTCATCAATGGCTGCGCAAAGGGCAAACGTGAGCTTTGGAAAGTCAAAAATCAAAGATCCAGGCGCCGCTGAAATATTTTCAAACTTCTTTGGCCACGGCATTTGAAAATCGCCGTCGTCACCCACGAAATCTTCAGCGAATTTTTCAGTTTCGATGACGATTTCAAGGCAACCTTCGCTCGAGCCAAGATCTGCCACAGACGGAAAAGCTCCCGCCGCGCGTTCTGGCGCAATATTTCCTTTGAACGCAGCACTAACGCCTTCACGAATGTCATTCGCAAGCATAGAGCGGCGTCGCTCGTGTGCGGCACCGAGAGACGCTGTCGATGGCATCTTGACTGCGTTTTTAACCGCGTTGTCGATGAGTTTTTTCAAATCGTCGGCGGCACCAATGGCTTCGCCCCAAACGTGTTGTACGAGTCCACGAAGTTCATTTTCGAGATTGTCTGCGACTTTCTGTAATGCTTTCTGCGCATCATCTATGACTTGGAGTAAACTTTGATGCAAAAGACCGATTTGCAGGACGCCATCCACCGTCGTCTTCGTCGCGAGTGTGGCAATGTTTTGCACGGCGGTGATACCACTCGTGATTTCATTTGTAATGCTCGCAGGAACACCGATCGCTTTACCTGTGTTTACCAAATCCTGGACCGAGTTGACGTTCTTGAGAGATGATAGCGACGATACCGCGGTGATTCCTTCTCGCATGGCGCCGGTGACGCTCGACGGAACACCGATGGTTTCGCACGCATTAATCGCGCTTGAAGCCGAGTTGACGTTCTTGAGAGACGATAGCGATGACACAGCGGTGATTCCTTCTCGCATGGCGCCGGTGACGCTCGACGGAACGCCGAGATTTTCGATTAAAGTAATCGCGTTCGAAGCCGAGTTGACATTCTTGAGATTTGCCACTGCATTCAACGCCGCTTCCATCTCACAAAATCCAGGGATATTCACACATATCTCCGCGCATTTGGATGGAATCTTAAACTTCACACTAGGAACTTTGATGCACTTCTTGAAGCGCTTACCCAGAAACTTTATCTTCGCGCACACTTTAGGAATGGAAATTTTGTACTCGTCTCGCAAACCCAAGTGGGAGGGGCATATTTCAAAGCACTGTTCATCTTTTCCACCACCAGCGCAGGATGTTTTTTGCTTTGTCGTCGTTATTGTATTCTCCATCATTTCTCCATCGACTTCATCTGGGATCGACTCTTCCGACGTCAGTTCCGCGATATCGCTGGACGTCAAGTAGTAAGATGAGTACTGTTCATTATAGTCGTCCGCGTCTTCCATTTGCTCCTCAGGGAACTCTTGGAGCGCAAGCGCCGTTAAACTCGCGTCGCTCATGACGATATTATCTGCGAGATATTCTTGTCGCAATTCTTCCTTCACGTAGGCAATCACACACGTGCGCAAACCATGGTTGACCATACCCGGATGCACCGGGTACGGCGCGCCGACGCTCCAATACGACGTCGCGTACGAGATAAAATTGCAATTAGAGCACGCCGTCGAGCTGGTCGTCGGATATTTCGTCAAGCATCCCGAATTAATGACATATCGATTCGCGTTGCACCACCCGTGATACCTCAATCCCGCGCTACAACTGCCGACTGCGTCCGACGTCGGCGCCGCGCAATACTCCGCCGTCGCCAACATTTTACAAATGTTGCGTTGACGCGCGTCGAAATCCCCGCTCCCACCGCTGTTACACGCGGCGGTGGGATAACAGTACGTCGGCAACACAGAAGACGGCGGCGGCGGCGATGCAGCCGAACTCGCCCGTGCGAGCCCGGACATCGTCGCCAACACCGTCGCCAAGAGCGCCGTCGCGAGTGGCCCCGTCAGCGCTCGACCACGCCGTCGCGCGCCATCACCGCCGTCACGACGACGACGATGACGCGACGACGACGTCATCGACGACGACGACGTCATCGACGACGACGACGACGACGACGACGACGACGACGACATCGCCGTCATCGCCGTCATCGGCGACGCGGCGTACATTCGTCGCACGCGATGACGCCCTTTGCGTCGAGTGTGAATGGCGCTCGGCGT
>Ga0255763_1003320_pt1 | contig 14558 bp, 9 predicted proteins | sample 041ome_2_FD_179963 | JGI IMG/M metagenome (GOLD analysis project Ga0255763, IMG submission 179963) | Coastal salt marsh microbial communities from the Groves Creek Marsh, Skidaway Island, Georgia - 041406US metaG (version 2) | ecosystem: Environmental > Aquatic > Marine > Intertidal zone > Salt...
CGACACCGCCTCTGTGTAATTCCATGGTACCAGTTCTTTGCACCTTTTCTTCCCGCGTCTTCTTCATCTCTGGCAGTTCGCGACCGAGTGCTTCAGCGAGTGTGGACGCGCCCTTCAAGAGTCCGTCAAAGACCTTTGTCAACGCTGCAAACTCGACAGAGGCAGTTTCACTCACAGCTCCCGTTTTCTCAAGTAGTCGCGCCATTTCACGCTCTTGATTTGTAACAGCGTGGAATGCCTCCATGAGAACCATGAAGAGTCTGTCGCAGTACTCAGTAAGCACAGCCTTGAAATTGTCTCGTATGGCTTGAGGCACGGTAAAATCTTCTGGTTCCAAAGCCACTTCAGATGTCGCGCTGAGTAGTTCGACGTTGAACGTCTTCGCAAAGCTCGCGAGAGTACTCAGAGAGTGTTGATACAAATCTGGAGCCGTCTTGTACTCCAAGCGCGCCATTTCCTTCACCGCTTCGAGTACCGGCTTTGCGTCGCCACAGACGCCGACAAGATACAGTTCCATGAAGAGTCGCAGTTTCGTGCGTCGCTGCAAAGGTGAGGGCAGCGCCTCAGCCTCTCCTTCAGCCATCTTCAGCAGAGCTTCCGGTTGCGGAGGAAGCACAAAAGTTCTCAGCGCCTCAATGAGCGGCGCCGAGAAATCCGCGTACGTCTGGTGCAAAAGAGATACAATCTCAACCGCAGCGAAGACATCTGAACTCTTCATTTTACCTTCCACGCACGCCGTTGCCGCTTCGGTGATGTATTTACTCACATTCACCTTGGACAAGTCTTGGATCAGCGCCGCTTTGTTTTGCTCTGTAATCAGCCTCAATTTTTTAATCACCGTCGTGTTCTTCTTAATGCTCGAATCTCGTCCCTTCAACGCATCTTCAGTCGGGCGCGATGGAGACGCGTTCGCACCCCGTGCCCACCTTCTCGTCTCTCTAATCCGCGCAATCTCCACCCTTCGCGTCTCGAGCTCCGCCGCCACTCGCTCCGCTTCCTCCTTTGCGCGCGCCTCCTCCTCTCTCGCCTTTTTCACCGCAATCTCCTCCTCCTTGGCTCGCAATCGCTCAATCTCCGCCGCTTTCTCTTCCTCCGTCAGCGCTCGCGCCGTCGCTTTCGCTTTCGCGCCTCCTTTCATCGCTCCTCTGCTCTTCTTCCCACCACCACCGATACTACCACCACTCTGCCCAGCTTTCGTCTTCCCACCACCGCCGCTCCCTCGCCCGGCTTTCCGCGCCGCACCATCGCCCACGGCGCTCGTCGTCCGACCTCCGCCGCCTCCCCCGCGCGGGTTTGTCGTCGGCGCCATCGTCGTCCGTCCGTCCGTCCGTCCGTCCGTCGTCCGTCTGAGGACCTCTGTCTCGCACGCGAGCAAAACAGGTGGATTGATTTTCGGTTTCACAAAAAATCCATCGGTGTTTTCACCGATATCCATCGCGCGCCGCACCTCGAAACGCATCGATCGCGTCGGTTTGAAAGGTGAATTGGATTTTTTTGGTGGATTTTTGGATTGACACGTGATCGCGCGTACACAAGCGCGCGCGCAAAGACGACGAAGACGAAGACGATGATGCTGAGAGCGACGACGACGCAAAGAACGACGACGGTGACGACCAGGACGACCAAGAGGGTACGATGACGACGATGCACGAATCACGATTACCCGCGAACGGAATGGATGAAAGAAAGTGAATAAACGAAAAATGCTGAGAGTGACTGACGGATCAATCGATAATCTTCGCTTTGGGAACTATAGACGACGCGCGGTGAAAGAACGGTTGTCGCGCGCGTTGGAAAGAGTGTTGATGAGAAGACGAAGGATGCTTTTAACGTGAAAACCGCAATGGTTGCGGCGACAGCGGCGTTGACGCTCACGGCGAGCTTGGTGGAACCGTCGTACGCGTTGACGCCCAAGCAGCGTCGGGAACTGGACAACAAGACGGAAGCCATGTATGTAAAGGTTGAACCACGAAGACCGGAACCGGATCGATTCCGTGGAACGGAGTTGAGAGCGCCGGCGAAGAAGACGACATCGCCGGCGTCGGCTCGAGCGGCGAATGATAACAAGCGCCGCCCAGCTGCCAAGGTGGCGAAGAAGAAGATGACGACAAACAAGGTAAACAAGAAGACTGCGAAGCCGGTCAATGCTACGAAGGAGGTTGCCTCGAAGGCGCCAAGTAAGAAAAAGGTGAGTCGATTCAACGCATCTCTCCCTGTTGGGGTGCTTCTCGGTGTAGGCTTGTGGGGTTACACAAACCGCAACCCGTCGGAACCGTCCGTATCCAATTTGGCAAACAAGACGGCGAAGAAAAAGACTCCGGCGGCCGCCGGGGCGGCCGCCCCGGCTTCTTCCACGACGATGGCGACGAAGAAGATCCCGGCCGAGAACGCGAAGGAAGCGCAAGAGTGGATCAATGCGTGGATGGCAACCGCACCGGAGCGCAGAGCCGCCTCGGCTCAAGCGTGGATTGACAACTGGAAGAAATCCCAAAAGAAGGGCTTCTTCTCCTGGTAGACAACCTCGCTCGCATACTCAGACGATTCCACCATCAATTTAACGTTGCTATCTTACCGTTCCCAATAAATCAAAAGAAGAAGTATTATCACAATCTAATAATGAACCCATCGCAACACTCACGCTGTGGGACGAAGCACATCCATGCCGCCGAGGTATGGACGCAAAGCTTCGGGTACGATCACACTTCCGTCCTCTTGTTGAAAGTTTTCGAGAATGGTCACAATCATGCGAGGAATCGCGCACGCGGTGGCATTCAAGGTGTGGCAGTGCACCAGAGGTTGCTTCTTTCCGTCAACAGCGTTTGGTCTGTATTTGATGTTGAGACGTCTAGCTTGGTAGTCGGTGCAGTTCGACGCACTGGAAATTTCTCCGTAACGCTCCAAGGCAGGCATCCACGCCTCGACGTCAAACTTGCGATAGGCTGGCGCACCCAAATCTTCAGTCGGCATGTCCAGCACTTTGAAGTGGAACCCAAGCTCCTCAAACATTTCCGTCTCGATCGCAATGAGCTCCTCGTGGAGCGCATCAGACTGCTCCGGCGTCGCGACAACGAACATTTCTACCTTGCTAAATTGGTGAAGTCGATACATACCGCGCGTTTGTGCTCCAGCAGCCCCAGCTTCTGTGCGGAAGCAGTGGCTGAACGCAGCCATCTTTATGGGAAGCTGCGATTCTTCGACGACTTCGTCCATGTAAACCCCTCCGAGCAGGAGCTCAGCCGTCCCAGCCATGCAAAGATCAGAATTTTCAATACTATAAACTTGTGTGTTTTCCGCCCGAGGCTGGAAGCCGCACTTTTCGACGACGCTGCTTCGGACCATATCCGGCACCATCATCGGCTTAAACCCCTTACTGAGCACCTTGGCGAAGGCCCAGTTGATGAGAGCGAGCTCGAGCATGGCGCCCATGCCGGTGAGATAGACAAAACGGCTCCCGCTCACCTTGCTTCCAGTCTCAAAGTCAAACATGCCGAGCTTTTCGCCGACGTCTACATGGTTTTGCACTGGAAAAGTAAACGAACGCTGTTCGCCAATCGTCGCGCGCGTCACCGTGTTCTCTTCGCTCCCGATCGGAACGTCCGGATGCGTCATGTTGGGCAACCGCTGTGCCATCGTTTGAAGCTCGCTCTCGAGCGCCGATTGCTCAACTTCCAACTCTGCGAGCTCATCCTTGAGCGCTTTTCCCTCGGCAATGAGCGCATCTCGGGTCTCCTTCTCCATCTTACCCTTCATGCTCTTCGCGTTGGCGTTTCTCTTTTCACGAATCTCATCGCACTTGAAATTCAACGCATTCAACGCCTCGTACTTGGCTACGATCCCCGCCACGTCGACGTCCACCTTTCTCGCCTTTGCGTTGTCTCGCACCGCCGTGGCATTGTCCCGCACGAACTTAAAATCGATCGCCGCCTTCCACGTCGGCGCCCCGTTCACCCCACCATCGGTTTTCCCAGTCGACGCCTTTGATTGTCCATCGACACTCGCTTCCGCCGTCGCGCTCGATCGAGCGACAAACGCGCGTCGTCCGCGTTGGACGTGGTTTTGTTGCTGCTGTCGAGACGATTGCACCACGCCCATGGGTTTCGTCGTCGTCCTAGTCGTCGTCCTAGTCGCCGCGGTTTTCGTCGCCGCGCGGACGAAACTCGCCGTGGATCGCGAGATTAAAGCTCTGTGCATCGTCGGTCGTCAGTGTGTACTCGTGCACGTTTCGTTTCGTTTCGGGCATACGCCGGCGGCGTGTGAGGTTCGCCTGAAGTGTCGTCGTGACGTCGACGTAACCGAGAGCGAAATTGCTGGAACGACTAGTGGTTTGTTTCGTGGCTAATTACAACAACTTTAATCGACGCATGTGACTACGAAGAGACGCCGATGGTGGTGACGAGGGCGCGCACTATATCGCCCACCTCCTCCATGGCGCCGATGCCAGTGTCTCCGCACGCGAGACGCTTCTCTATGGGATCTAGGACGATGACGGAATTCGGCGCGAGCGCTCGGACGGCGCTTACGTGTCGAGCCGTGAACGGAGACTTCCACATTTGAGTATTCATGGCGGGAGCGATGAACACGCGTTTGTCAAAGTTCCACGCTCGAAAGACGCAGGTGATGAGGTTATCGCAGAGTCCGTTTGCGAATTTGGCGAGTGTGTTGGCGCTGAGCGGGGCGATGAGTAACCAATCGGCCCACTTGGCGAGGTCCACGTGTGTCACTGGGTCACCCACGCGAGACCAACTTGACCACTCGTCCGAGTCTGTGTACACCCTCCTCGTCTCACCGATGGATGACGACTGATTGATGGCGGCGAGTTCATCCTTGGAGATGAATTTCATCGCCGAATCCGATAGCATAACCCTTATTTCAAACGCACTCGTCTCGTCCAACGCCGTAATCAACTCTACAAATTTCACGCTAGCCACCGAACCCGTCAACCCAACCAAGAGCTTAACTTTCATCTTCGCCGTCCTCGTCAGCGCGATCAACCGTCTACCTGTCTCCCTACTCTGTCCCTTTCTCTCGCGCGCGCTCCTCTTCCAACTTTTTCCTCAACCGCTCTTTGCTCGCCCGCGCCTTTTCCAAGTTTCTTCGGCTCTTCCAAAGCTTTTGCTCTCGCAGACACCGGTCGAGGGCCCACTTTTCCTCGTTGCACGCGCCGATAAACTTCCCGAGCGGGTTGTCTCGGTGACAGCGCTTAAAGGCGATGACGACGTCTCGACAGATGGGGTGGTTCTCGAGCGTGAGCGGTGGGTGCATGCGTCGGAACCTGGCGAACGGGCGGACGAGACTTCGCTTTTCGTTTGCAAAGAGGCACTCATACTCGTTCCATTCATGTTCGCTGGGTTGATGAGGGGGTGGGTAAATTACGAGTCATGAACCAAGAAAATAAGGATGGTTGTGAAACCGCGTTGAAACGCCGCCGTGAAAACGACGCGGTAGTGAACGACGCGCGCACGGCGTGGCTCGCGAAACCGGTGAGCGAGGGGAGACGCGGGTGAAACAAACCCCGACGTCTCGAACGGATTGTGCGACGCGCCCGCGAGGAAGGATGGGAAACATGGACGCGCTCACGCTCTTTGTCGCGCCGGCTGTCGGAAGCGCGTTAGCGCAGTTGATGTTTCTGAGCCCGTTGCCCGAGATACAGCGACGTAAGGCGGCCAAGGATCTCGGGGAGCTCAATCCGCTTCCGTATCCGTTCGCCGTGGCGAACTGCGCAGCGTGGATGATGTACGGGGCGATTTGCGGGAACTTTTGGGTGTACGTGCCCAATGTGACGGGATACTTTGTCGGAACGTATTATAGCTTTGTCTCGTACGCCATCAGCGAAGCGCATCGTCCAGCGATGGAGAGGATTGTGGCGGCGCTTATCGTCATTGTGACGTTTGTAGGGATGATCTTGAGCTGCGTCATGCGCGATTCGAGCGAAAAGGATCGGTTAATCGTGGCGGGAGTCTTGGCAAACTCTATTCTCGTCGTCTACTACAGCGCGCCAATGTCGACGCTGTGGGAAGTTGTAAAAACCCGAGATTCGAAGTCGATGCACTTCCCTCTCGTCTTGTGCAACTGTCTGAATGGTGTATGCTGGACGACGTACGGCATCGCGCTGAATGACTGGTGGTTGGCTGCGCCAAACTTGTTTGGGGCGATATTATCAGTCATCCAGATTGCGCTCATCGTCATCTACCCAAGCAGTAGCCGCAAACGCCTTCCAAGAATGACTCCGACGTCTTCGACGGAAGGATTGGTGACGATGCCTGATTCATTATGAGGTACTGTATTCAAACGAGTGACCGCTTTATGCTTATTAGAGGAACCGATAGATGAGAAGGAATGGATTAGTTTAGACGTAGAGCAGCATAGGAAACAGGTGATGATTTGATCGATGATTTGATCGATGTTTTTATCAGCAATTGTTATATAATAAGCACAGACGATACGATGAGCTACTAATCTATCGAGCCTGCGAAGTAGAACACACAAGTCCCGTGGCATCAGCTCCAATTTTGCCTAGGTTACAGACGCTGCACAAGTTGCCGGCTTGTTCAACAACGAAGTGCGCGCCGCAAGTTGGGCACAAGCAGTCCTTCGTTCCCTTGTAAATCGGGACAAAGGTGGCTGCACAAACGACGAAAGGGTTGTGCGAGTCGTAATTGACTTCGACTTCATCCTTTTGAGCGCGCTCACAGGCTTGAAGGACTTGCTTGGCTTGTTGTGCTACCTGCACTGGAGGGTTCAATTCTAGCAAACGACGGCAGAAAGTCGCGGCGGTGACATAGTTCTTCAGCTTGAAGAAGGTCGACATCGCAGATCTGAGGGACAGCGAAAGGTGGATCGGTTGCATCTGGGCGTGCGTGAAATACGCAGCGAGCTCAGCTTGACGAGCCGGATCATCCTTCACTTCCTTTCTTGCAATTTCGATTCTCAGCGCACACGCATAGTTGCGCGCAACGTTGAGCAACTCGAAGACTTGGTCTACCTCGGCAGGCTCTTCCACACTCAGCAACGTGATGGCGTGGATAATTCCAACAAACGCCTTGACAGCCTCGACAAACTTGCCTTCGGTCGTCATCTTGAAAGCAGCTTTGAGCCTTTGTTCTAAGATGGCTGGCGAACAGATCATGGCTGGCGGGAGAACACCTGTCACGCGAGAAGTCCATCCGCGTCCGAGAGGAGCGCTCATTCTCGGAGCCGCTGGCATTCCTTCAACGCTAGCGTGCGATGCGTACGCCAAATCAACGAAGAGCTGCTTGAGCGGCTCGAAGTTAACGATACCTAATTGACGGCTAAGAAGCTTCATGGCGCTATCAAAGTCACCCGCAGCGACGTGCTCGCCAGCGACGCCACTCTTCTCAGTCCAGCGGCGTGCCTGCGGAACACCAGCGGTAGGGGCAACGAACACGTCACTGTAGAAGTCGTCTCCAGCCACATCACCAGAAGCGTCACCCATCAACTCATCGGGAACCTCCAGATCATCCATACCCCAGCCATCATTCTCGTTGTCAATGTCGAGCACGTCGTCTTCAGGAGCAATACCAGCCATGGCGAGCGGATCGATTCTCTCGTCTTCACCGATGTCGACATCAGCATCGCCCCAACCGAGGCCAGCGTCACCCATCGCAGAATCATCCTCAGCGTATGCGTCACCAGCGATCTCACCCGCAAGCATTCCTTCAAAGAAGCCCTTGGACACGGGAAGCAATGGCCAGTTATCTCCTCTAAGCAGCGGAGCAGGCGGTTGCAGCAATTTCCCTAAGCCACTCACGTCTGGGATAGCAGAACCTGATTCGGTCAAGATTTCTGCCAAACGGCTCGCATCATCCTCGAGGCCGTGAGTCTTCGCGGTCAAGTAAGCCAACGGATAGTGTCCGACGCTTTCCAACACTTTTACGCGTTCCGCCACGTTCCCAAGGTACAGGGCGTTGTGAAACTGCCCCATCACATCGGCGCGCATCTCGGAAATTTTGAGCATCTTGCTCAGCTTTTCCATGTTACCGGTGATCAGGTACAAGAAAGAGAGGCGCTCAAAGTTCTTTGTCTTCTGGTACGCAAACTCGACAATTTGGTGGTTTCCTTGGTTCAATGCGGCAACACCAAGCTTGTGCCAAGTCTCCGTATCGTCAATTTCTTGCGCACTACCAAGTGCAACTTCAATGTTACCACACTCGAGTGCTAACTCGAAGCGAGTGCGTTCGTCCTGCAAAGGGAAAAAGGTGACCGTCAGTACGTTGTCCATCGAGCAGGTACTCAAGATGTCAAAAAAGGTAGAACACTCATACAAAAAATAGCGAACAAGAAATCTTCATGGACTCTCGGCATTCACCAAGGAAGGAATCTGTAAGGTTGTGTATAATCATCGTGTTCTTTTGAAGCAGATAAAAAAATGAAGTTGAAAAATCACTCACCTGCACAAAATGCAGCGCAATCTCCGGGTAGCCCTTTTGCTGAAGATAAGCAATGATGGACTGACCGCAAAGCTGGCCACTCTTAATCATTGAGAGCACGTGATCAAATCGCTTTGCGTTGAGCGCAAGCTTAAACATGTACTCGGAAGAGTCAAATTGGATTTGACGGTTACGTCCATCACGGTCGAGGCAATAAATGATGTTGCCAAAGACCTTTGTGAGATAGATCGGATTATCAAGCGTGCGAATGATACCAGAATCGCCGTTAGGTAAGCCATACTTGATATGGTTCAGCGTAGTGTAGATGAAAACGCCGTGGTCATCCCAGGCACCAGACTTGACGCGAATGGTCTCGTGAATAGTGACTGCGTTACCCAGCTTTCTGTCCGCAAGAACGATAGCATGCTTGCTTAACAACGCCACGCGACTCATGTCACTCGACCACACGACATACTTAATGAACGGTGTCGCCAACTCAGCGACCGCAGCCCGTTGTTGAAGATCGAAGAGCACCATCTTGTCATCGGCGCGGCACAAAAGTGAACCAGTACCAGCGTAGAAGATGTTGTCCGTTCCAGCGACCGGGCTGGCGCACTTCTTCGTCATTTCATTGTCAAGGTTCTTGATGATGATGTTGTTAGATTGCTTATCGAGCACCGCGAAACGGTTTCTGGCGACGAAGACGGCCCCAGTCCCTTCACCGCGGCGCGAGTCGCCAACAACCTCTCCTCTTCCTCCATCCTTCGGCAACATGAAGAGTTCGTAGCTATCTCCACCGGCGTCATAAGTCACTAACACGGCATTTTCAGCCGGATTGTACGACATTGAACGCGGGTTGGAGTTCAGGCCGCCAGACGTGCGTCTGATGGACACGAGCGGGTTGTCGCGCTGCGACTGGAAGTCGTAGCATCTCAAGTAACGGTCCTTCACATAGAACAAGTTGGATTGATGACTAGTGAACGCAGGGCGTTCGCGCTCCAACTTGAAGACGATCATACCACTGTCATGACCAGCCGCCAGCAGGTTGACTTCCGGATGCGTCGCAAGGATCCAAAATCTGTCTTGTTCGCGACGGAAAGTCTGGACGTCAACTCTCTTCGACATATCCCACACCCGAATCGACTTATCCTCAGAGTTGGAGATGATAACGTCTTGCTTGGCGTGGAATGCGACACAGCTGACGTTGTTGACGTGGCCACGAAGTGAATCCACTTCCCAGGCCTTTGTATCATTCATTCTCCAAAGCTTGACTTGTCGATCGTCTGCTCCAGACACGACCAGTGGCAGTGTCGGGTGGAAAGCAGCCCAGTTGACACCACGATCGTGACCTTCAAGAATGTATTTGACGGCCGTATCTCCGCCACCAAACAAGTCATTGTTCATTTGTGGCATCCTTTCATCCATCGGACTCACCACCTTGCGACGTAACCCACTGATATCCCACACCCGCACCGTCTGATCAAGCGAAGCAGAAACAATCAAGTCATCCTTGTGATGAAATCTAGCGCACATGACGTAGTGGTTGTGACCAGTAAGCACGGCGATTGAGTTTCTGCTTTGCCAGTTCCAAATTCTAATCGTCTGATCATCCGAAGCAGAGACGATCCACGCGTACTCAGGGTGGAACTCAACCGTGCGGATGTAGTCCAAGTGCCCCAAGAGCGTGAACAAGCAACGCCTGAGCTTGTAGCTCCACACCTTGATCTTGTAATCATCCCCTATGAGATTAAAGCACACACCGTCAGTATCGGACAACGAGCCGCAGGTTGCTTCGAGGTGCGGAAAGTCTAGGCGTAGATCTCGAAATTGCTAGTCCTGGGTCCAACAAAACGCGTCTTTTTCGTCGACGGGAACGCTTACCTCCAGATACGAACAGCGGTTGAGAGTTGTGGAAGTCTATCCCCCGCACCGGTCCTTCGTGCTCGTCAAAACGATCGATGAGGGTGCCCATACGGTAGTCCCACAGCTGAATCACCCCGCTGTGTAACGAGGCTAAAATCCATGGTCGCTTTGGGTGGAAAGTTAACCCTTTCACCCGGTTCGACTTGGTCTGCGCGCGCGAAAGACACATAAACGATCAGTACAAGTTCCGATCACGCGTTCCTCGGCGTTTTCTCACTCGAGATCGGTCGTCGTCGTACCTCAAACTTGGTCAACATCCTCCCCGATCTGAGGAGGTTTCCGTCCCGTTCCGTCCAACGGGTTTGCGACGAGATCGCACACTCGTTTCAGGGAGTGTATCACTGTTTATCCATATGGAGTGTTTTCTTGGAACGGCGCCGCGGACGCGTGGCGAGCCCGTGCGATGGCGACGCGCGATTAAAATACAACAGCTAAGGTGGTTATTATAATCTTCTACTTGTAACAATCCATCTTTGCGGAGAGAAGCTTCCAGAGATCAGACTTGAGCTCACGCTCTGGTTGGTCTCGCGTTCTGTCAGGATGGTATTTGAGCGCGGCTTTGCGGTACGCAGATCGAACCGAAGCGACCGAGGTTGAGCTAGGTTTCATGCCAATCTCTGATAAAATTTCGACGATTCCTTTGTCTGCGAGCTCAGCGGCCGATGGAGTTGACCGATGGAACTCTGTCTTTGTCTTTGTCTGAGCGTTTATCTTTTTCGGAGAAGTTGGACCGGAGACACGCTCTGGCATCGATCCCCGGGATTTCGTGGCTCTGTCGGAGTGATTTCGATTCTCAGAAGCCTCGCTTGACCCAAAAGTTGCTCTTCTCGCCTGAGTTACCCGACTCGACATCTCTCTGTCCCACTGTTCCTTGTGATAACACTCAGCGTCTCGATCCCTTTCATTCATAAAACTTGCTGCTCGAAAGGAATGCTGTGAAAAACCAGCCGAAGTTCTCGGTGTATATGTGTCAGAGTGATTATTCAAGTTTTGCTTGATGGTTCCAGAGTCTTCCTTCGTTTTCCGACTCTCTCGTCGCATGGAATCTGCGCGTTGCTTGAGTTCTTGTCTTTCCTTCTCCGCATCAGGACTTGGTTCCGCTCCACCGTACACCCTCTGCATGGCTGACTCTACGTCCCAGCCTGCATTTCGAAGATATGCTATCGCTCTATCCACACCAAGCTTCGTCGAAGCCATGAATACAGAAACATCATCAGCACGCACGACGTCGCCGTCTAGCAACGCGAGTACACGGCGAGCCTCGTTGCGAGATATTCCATGACGACGACAGAGACGGGCCTCGGTAGATCTGGTCGGGTCAAATTGACTCGCACCGAGATCGCCGTGGTTGTCTCTGAAGTTGAACTCGTCGACCCGCGCCCTGCTCCCACTGGTTTCCCCGACGTTTCTCGACGTGGAACCTCGAGAGGTAGTTACACTACTCTTCGCGGTGGAACGCGTCTCTTTCGGCGCCGACGGCCGAGCCGAGAGCTCGAGCGCTATCCTTAGCTGTTCCATCTCTTCCTCGTACGAGCCGGGCACGTAACCCTGGAGGGTATCGCGACCCATGACGACTCCGAAGCGAAGGAACGAGAAGTACGACTCGAGCCGCGGAGTGAAGATTACTTCTATAAGTTTTGTGCTTTTATTATCACTACGGTCTACTTTTTGCGCTAGTGTGGCCTATTTTTAAGCTCAGCTCTGAGCGCGGCTATTTCATCAGCCATTTCACGCTGCGTCTGATGCAATTCAACGAACATGCGGGCATTTTCCTCTTGTTGAAGTTGATGTTGGCGTAGCAACTCCAGGTGGAGGTCGCGCACTCGCAAGGAGATGTCGGACCCAAGCTTCTCCACAGCGCCCTCAACGAGAGACGAAAGCTCTGAAAACAGAGCTGAGGAGCCTGTTTCGCTAGATTTGGTCAAGTGTAGTTCTTGTCTATCTAATTCTGGAGGAGGAATACCATTTTGTTTGTGGTGACTGTCTTTGTGAATCAGTCCCGCCGACTTGTCGGCCAGGGGAGTCATCGGTGAGTCTGGAATGTTATCTCCCCGCGCAGGAGTACTCTCAACTTGGAAAGACTGTGGAAGAGGTTGTTGCCACGCGAGAGCGTAGACTCCTCCTTCGTGAGCGTTGGTCTCATACAGTTGACACTGAGATACCTGCGTGCCGCCGCTCATCTTGCGAGTATCCAACCACGATACTCGTCCGTCAGAAGTACCAATGGCGAGGGCGAATCCAGAGTAATGCCAAGCCATGCTAGTAACTTGTGTGCCTTTGAACGTGACGGCTCCGGACGGCGTCGGAGACGCTACATCTTGAAGGACTACCCGACCATCACTTTTCACATATCCAACTAATCCTGGCGTCGTCGGCGAGAATGCAACTTGATAACACTCCGATCCTCTCACGGTGAGCGTCGACGTCAGTTGCCCGGCTTCTGTGTCCCAGAGTCTAACTGTTCCGTCTGCATACGCGGACACCAAGTTTTCTGGAGCGTACTGTGAGAAATCGACCGAGTTGACGCCACTCGCAGTTGGTGGCGTCAGCTTAGCTTTCGTCGCTCCACTCTCAACGTCGTGCACTATTATCGTTCCTGAGCCTCCACCGCTCCCAATTATGCGTCCAAATCCGCCGTATTTCATCGTCGTTACTCCTCTTTCGTGTCCAGCGAACGCTCGGTGCTTTCTCTTCCTTTTCAAATCCCACACAACGACCTCTTCGCCCGCAGCGCTCCCGCCCGCAGCCAGAAAGCGGGACCCGGCGCTGAAATCGATCGCGTGTACCTCACCTATCTCACGCGCATCCTCCGGTACATAGCCTAGCGGCGTGAGATCCGGTTTAAATAAGACACAACCTCTGTCTGCGGTACCCACCGCGAGCGCTCCGTTTGTCGGTGACCACTTTGCACACAGAGCTTCTCCCAGGGAGTCGTTGGCAGACGATGACGCCAACGACGAAGCCACGAGCACCACCGAGCTAGCTTCGGGGGCGTGGATGCGTACCTCGGATGCACCGTTACGCGAACGCCCGACACTGGCGAGCAACATCGACGAAGTCATCGCGACAGCCCGCGTCGAGCTCTGCCGATGTGCGTCTGAGGTGGAACGGTCAACAACTTTGGAAATAGTGCACGAAGGCTGCGCAAACTTTACTCGGTCATTTTCTGCGCCTCTTCATGGTGCACATGGGGGAGAGACGAATGTAAGTAAAAAAGAATGGAATATTTCCAGTAGAAATATACGCTAAGCTTCTCGTTTATCTAACATCTAATATCCTATCTATCGAGAGTCCGTTGTATCCACCAGTGCAAGCGTGTGATTGAAGCCGCATGCGACTTCCCGCACTTCACCAGGTACTGGTACTAAAGTCGGTTCCCAGTAATCAAATTCATTACCCAGCCCAAGTTGTCCACCACTCGAAGCACCTTCACCCGCGTGAGAACCGACAGATCCACCGAAACCCCACGTAAACAACTCTCCGTTATGCGTGATGGCCGCCGAATGTTTCCACCCAGCTGAAATCTTTGACCAGCCAATTGTTCCAGATTGAATCAATTTGGGAAGGGCTGATTTATAATCAGAGTAGTGTCCGTGTCCAAGCTCGCCGTGCTGATTCGCGCCCCAAGACACGACTCCGGCATTTGTACTCGCGAGAGTGTGCAAACCACCGCATGCAACACCATGCGCAAACCGTATCGATGAAACCCAGGATGGTGTGGTTTCGTGGTCAGTAAATTTATCACCACTTAAACCGAGCTGATTAAATCTACCTTGACCCCATGTGTACAGGTTCCCTTGGTCATCTATGCAGGCAGAGTGCATGTGACCAGCGGCAACAGTCAACACTTTGCTTGTTTGAAGAGCGCGAACCAACCTCGGACTGGTTTCAGTCTTGCCAGTGCGGTAAAACCATCCTTGATTCCATGTTTCTGCGCCGTGCCCGAGAATTCCGTCCACGCTCGATCCCCAAGAATACACTTGACCACGATCACACACCGCTAAAGAGTGCTCAGCACCACACGCCACCTGCAGTATGCGTGCTTCCTGTTCAAGCGCCCCAACCTTCTTCGGCTCATATCCTTCGGCACCTCCCGTGCCAAGTTGCCCCGATGTATTTTTTCCGAACGCCCATACGAATCCATTGACGTCCACGCAAAGTGTGTGATGATTACCGGCAGCTATCTGAACCACCTCGACGTCGATTGGCACGAGCAACGGTTCCGCCGCAAAAGGTAACCCGGCAGAA
>Ga0255763_1003327_pt1 | contig 14548 bp, 16 predicted proteins | sample 041ome_2_FD_179963 | JGI IMG/M metagenome (GOLD analysis project Ga0255763, IMG submission 179963) | Coastal salt marsh microbial communities from the Groves Creek Marsh, Skidaway Island, Georgia - 041406US metaG (version 2) | ecosystem: Environmental > Aquatic > Marine > Intertidal zone > Salt...
CTTTTCTTCAGTATCGAAAATATGAAATCCTCGATCGTCATTGTAATCTGACCAAGTCATCTCATAAGGCGAACCAAGGTAATGTACATTGTCTTTCGAAGACTTATGATGAAAGTGCCCTGAGCAAACCAGATCAAACTTTTCAAACACTTTATGTGAAAGTCCATGATCATTGACTGCGCCGCGATACATCTCAAACCCAGCGAGTTCTAGGTGCGACATCATCACTGATGTATTCGCTTGATGCGCTGCCTCCATGCACGAGTCATAGTTCTCGTTATTAATCCAAGGCATCATGAGTATATCAAGACCACCAATATTGGCAACCGTCGGTTCATCATAGACATGCATGTTAGGATACTCGCCGAGCAAAAGTCCAGGAGCATTGACTCGATTCGTGTTCTTAAAGTAGATATCGTGATTACCTATGACGCAATGTAACTCAATATTCCGTCTAGCAATTTCGTCAAACCAATAATCACGGCAACGACCAAGAGTATCAAAATTAACATACTTCCGGCGATCGAATATGTCACCAAGCTCAATAATGGTATCAATACCTTGTTCTTCAAGATATGGGAAAAAGAATTCTTTGTAGAACTTAGCAAAGAAGTCATGGAAGTGTAATGAGTCATTTCGAACTCCAAAGTGCTGGTCTGTGATTAAAGCAATCTTCATACTATATTATTCCTCAACAAATTTTTCAATTCCTTTCGGTTTAACTGTTGCAGGTTTTTTCTTTTCATACTTCTCAAGAATCGGAATCATTTTTTCGTTAGCAATATCAAAGTTAGCAAACGGATCGCCTTCTTCTTCGGAAAGATTACACTCTAACATAAATGATTCAAGAGACTTATATTTAATATAAGTTTGCTTCTTTTCTTTTTCAATGCGCCGAAGAAATGCATACCAAACGATCTGAGTAAAATAGGCGAAAGGGTTCTTAGACTTATCAGGATTAAAACTGTGGACTGCGTTTACACAATTCTCAATCGCATCAGAAACCATTTCATCCTTGTAAGTATATCCAACAAAGTTGCCCTTGTTAGACAATTTAGTTGCAATCAGAATAAATGCTTCGCCGATCTTATTAGGTATCCTTGGCGTTGGTTTTTCCTCTGCCTCTGCTGCTTTACAAGAATCTCTATACTCTACTAGAAGTTGATAAAATTCTTTGTTGTTAATATACTCTGCCATGATATAATCCTTATTGTATCGTTGTATTACTTGAAAACTTTTCTGCCATTGCCAAAATTAATTCTTCCTGCTCTTGCATTTCTTCTACAGTATCATAATCATAATCATAATTTATTAAAGCATCCATCATACTGTTATCTTGCTTGTCAAAAGCACGAGAATAGTTCTCTTTTATTTTGACAATTGTTTTTTCAAAATAATTAACCAACGTTGGTACTGGGTCATAAAATGTGTGCGATATATCTTCGCGTTTAAAGTAAACATCAAAACTTCTGCTGACCGCGCAGTACTTCATTAACATGATAGAAGGATATCCAGCAGTATCTTTAAATCCATATCTTAAAATACAAGCATCGGCCAAGTCAATACCTCTTTCTCGTTCGTTGAGTAATATTCCTATTACGTCAGTACCATCTTTTAATCGGATCACTACATGTTGCATTATTCGATGCCTACTTTATAAAATTTGTAATCGAACTTTTCTTCATCGTAAACTTTGACGCGCTCTAGTAAGTGTCTCATAGTAAAGTTTAGTTTCTTTCGCCAAGTCAAATCGTCAGCGATGTCATATAAAGTTGCTCTATCCTTTGTAGTAGATTTACGCAATGCTCTGCCTATTGACTGTAGATTGCGAATCTTAGATTTAGAAGGAGAGGCAAAGATAACAGAATGTAAGTTTCGTATGTTGACGCCAGTTGAGAAAGTGCCATAACTTGCCACGATAATAGCATCTGTTTCGTTCTCAACAATATGCCTGATTTGATCTCTCTCTTCACCACCCACGCCTCCGTGTACAAAAAATACATGCCTATCACCAGCGGCATCCTTTATCATATTATAAAGCAGTTTGCCGTGTTTGTCAACGTATTGAAACAATAAAAGAGTGTTGCCTTCTAAAGATAGAGAAAGGTTTTTAATAAATTTATTTCTGCCTTCGTGCGATACTAAGAAGTCAATCTCGTTTTGATATGTCAGTCCGTTGATAGTTTTTTTATTTTCATCAGAATAACCGAGAGAAAGAATCTTAATACCAAAGTCTGCAAGATGTTCTTCGTCCATCAGTTTCTTCGTGGTAGTCACTTGATTGACTGGACCAAATAAACCTTCAAGTACCAACTTATGCGTTTTCGTACCATCCAGAGTTCCTGTGAACCCATAGCGATACTTACAGTCAGAAAGTTTACCCATGATGTTTGATAGTGACTTCGACTTAAACAGGTGCGCCTCGTCACCAATTACCACATCAAATTTATCAAACCATTTCTTAGGGAGTTTGTAGATAGACTGCCATGTAGTAATAACAACTGGTTTGTCAGTTTCCTTGTCTTGCCCTGAGAAAACTTTATGGCAATATTTGTCTGACTTAAAACCATAGTCGGCGAAGTCAGAATACATTTGATGTACGAGAGTTGTGGTAGGAACAATGATCAGCGTTTGCTTTAAATGATACCGAAGTATCATGTATATAATAAACGATTTGCCAGATGCAGTGGGAGAAAGAAATAGACCACGAGAGTAACGTACTGCGTCAACGAAAGCAGCGATCTGATAATCTCTTGGTTCAAGTGTAAACTTTTGTTCTTTAAGAAACTCTTTAGCTTCGACAATAGAGTAATTGACCGCAGAATTATCGTACTTGTATTCATAGGTGTATCCTCGCTCCTTGGCGAAATGCTCGACATATTTTTCTAGTCCAGCATAGATTGTACCATTCATAGCATTATACAATCTCACCTTTCCGTCCCATGCCTTGCACTTATACGCTGGCATGAACTTATATCCAGGAACAAAGAATGTGAAGAAGTCAGAAATTTCTTTCATAATACCCATGTCATCCATCGTGACGCGGATATAAACTTCGTTCACTTTGTCAATTACAATATCTGTCATAAACCTGCTTGCATTCTCTTAAAGTCTATCGCTGACTTTACATGCCATCCCAAATTACTGATGGTCTTAATAATGGATTCAAGTACATCAATTTTTTCTTGCTGATAAGCAACACGCAGGTTCATTGAAATAATATCTGAGTCGCCGTCAAGATACATACCAACATCTGAGCGAAGTATCTTGCCCTTTGCTGGTAGTTTCCATCCGCGTTCAATTTGGTCTTGCGTTGGACCATCTGTATAAAACTCGTACTTCTCGAGTTTCAATACCTTTGCTTCTGATTCTAATTTTCTTAGAACCAGTTTTTCTTTAGATAAAATTTCATAATATTTATGATGCATTTTCGCGATACTTAAAGCAGTGCCGTCTAACTCTATCTGATCAAGTTGCGAGTCTTTTGCCCATGCTTCATGTATTTCTTCAAGTTTCATAGATGCTCCTTCCCTATAGAACAACTATTATACTATACAATTAGACGGATTTAAAGGTATAATTCTGAAATCTAAAAGAAGCAGTTGCTTCAATATAGTCAATGTTGGTGTCTCGAGTATCTAGCGTGATAGGCGAAAGACTAAGAGGGAACAAATCTGTAATGGTAATTTGAATGTTTGGATTCATTGCGCTAGATAAAATAGTAAGAGTAGCATCAGAGAATATTCCTTCGCCAGATGCATCTGTAACATCTCTAATCGCTTTGTGTTGACCATAATTATCAGGGAAACCAATGGCAGTAATCCAGTCAAAAATTTCCAAATAGTTTGTCATATCTTCATTAATCTTAAACGTGACTTCAAGTTCGCCGTACTCAATATGATCTCCATACATAGGAACTTTCTTTAAGGGATTGGGTATATCGAAAGTGCCCAGAGTAATTCCTGGAAGAACGATTGATTGAATAAAGAAATGCATGTCTGGGGTTTTTCGGATTGAAAAATCGAACCCGACAGGTGATAGCATATTTTTGTTTAGAGGATCCGTCATGATTACCCTATCATAAGACTTTTAATTGGTTCGCCGAAAGTAGCAACAATTGCTGAGAGACCAGCAGTGCCTAGTATTGTTAACACCAACCATTTGGTTTTAAAATCATCAACAGCAATTTTAAACCCTATGAATTCGTTACCAAGAACTCTCAGACTCATTTCAAATGTACTTTGCTTATCTTCCATAGTATGTTCTCAGGGGTTGTTATTGTATTTATATACCTTCAAAAGCGACTATTTGATTGTAACGAATAATTTCACTTTTGTCAAGCCAAAAAAAGAGAGGACCGAAGTCCTCTCCAAAAATGTCCTTACGGATCTTTTTATTATAGCAAGTTAGCAACTACTGTACGACGGTAGTAGACGTTAGAGTCTTCAGTCAACGTACCAGCAGTAGAACCAGAACCAGTGTGGAAAGGATTAGCGACCATGCCGTAGCGAGTCTTGAATCCAATCTTTGGCTGGAAAGAGTCTTGATCAACAGCACGTACCATCTGCAGAGGTACATATGGGCAGTAGAAGATACCAGCGTCGAATGCGTTAGAACCCTTGTAACCAACAGTCATGTAGTTGCCAGTTGTATAAGGATCGATGTATACGCGATAACGACCGTTCAGTACACCAGCGAAAGTGTTACCAGTGTCATCTACTTGGAGGCTGTTGCTGTTAAGAGCAGGAGTATAATCCAGAACACCTGCCATCTGAAGTGCAGAAGCAACGTCAGAAGAACAGATCAGGATGTTACCCTTGCCGCGACGAGTTGCCTTGGCGATACCATTTGCTTCGCGCTCGATGTGGAACATCAAACCCTTGTACTTCTCAACAGACCAACGACCATTGGCGTCAACGTCAAGGTCAAACTTACCAGAAGTTGTAGTGCCAGCAGCAGAACCAACCTTAGCAGTTACGTTGATGGTACGGACAACTTCGCGGTTGATTTCAGCAAGAATCTCAGCAGCAAGAATGTTGCTCAGTTCTGCTTCAGCGTCAAGACCGTGTACTGCTTTCAAGTCTTGAGCAAGTTCAAGCGAGTAGTCCGCTTTCAGTGCACGTGACTTGGCAGTTACAGTTACCTTGTCGATGCTAAATGCCATCTCGGAAAAAGCACTGTTACCAGTAGTACCCATTGCTTCTGCTTGAGCAGTTGACATACCTTGAGCGTAGTTGTACACGCCGTTGGCAGCAAGATCGCCGTCAGTGTCAGAATCAAAAGAAGTACCAAGGTGCTGGTCACCAATAGTATTGGCACCGCCAACAACAGTAGAGTGTGAAGTATCTGCTTCGTCGAAGAATGCTTCAGTGCCACCCTGGCTAGTATAGCGTGACTTCATAGCGAAGATCAGGCCAGTAGGACCAGTCATTGGTTGAACACCACAAACGTCATATGCCATCAGATTTGGCATAGCGCGACGAACGAGAGAGATCAGTACTGGGTCAAAACCTTTGATGTTACCAGCAACTGCACCCATACCAGCGCCAACAGCGTTAGTAGGGATATCGTCTTCTGACAACAGACTTTGATTAGCACCAACTTCAGCGTTTTCACGCAAAGCACGCTCGGTGTTCTCGAGGATCATAGCAGTTACCATCTCGCGATGAGAATCTGCAATTTTTGGAAGGTCAGGGTGCTCGACCACTGGCTTCCACTTGTTTCGGATTTGTTCGTTAAGATTCATGTGTAAATTCTCCTAATTGGGCGTTTTACGTTATATTTATAAGAAATTACTTCTTAATAGTTTTAGAAATTGCGTTAAAGTAACCTTTCATTTCCTCAGGAATCCTCTGCTCTTGTTCAGGTTCATCATTAGAACCTACAGAATCTTCTTCGGTAATCAAGCCAGTCGTTTCAGATTCAGGACTTTCAGAGAAGTACTGCTTCTTCACGATTTCAAGTTTCTGAGTGTACTCATCAATTGAGTCATACTCCATGCTTTCAGTAAGCGATCGGAGTTTCTCAACCTGAGTATCAGCGAGACCTTCTGAAACATCATCAAATGCTGCTTCAACCTGCGATTCGCTGATCACTTTGTTCAGTTTCACATTTTCTGCTTCAACTGACTCGAGTGATTCTTCAAGTTCGGCAACACGAGACTCAAGTTCGCCGATCATGTCAACCTTTTCTTCTGGTACTTCTACAAAGTTCTCAGCGAAAAGATTCTTTAGACCGTCAATGAATTGCTCGGTTGCTTCTACGCGGAAGTTGTTGGCGATGGCAACTTCATTCTTCTCCATCCACTTCTCAACAACATAGTCCATATAATTGTTAACTTGCTGGTGAAGTTCGTCGAGAGATTCAGTAACCTGCTCTTCCAACTTCGCATCAAACTCTTCTTCAAGACGAGCAACTTCAAGTACAACGCGATTCTGTACTGCTGCTTCAAAAAGAGTAGATGCTTCGGTTTTGAATTCTTCAGAAAGATCTTCTTGCTCGCCGAACAGTTCTTGAACATCTTCTTTCATGGCACCAGTTGATGGTGAAGGAGCAGTAACGCCACCCTTCATAGCAACAGATGCTGCATTCTTAGCAGATGTATCTGGAACAGTTTCGTCCTCTTTACCAACTTGGGCAAGAGTTTTGGTCAAGAAAGAAGAAAGATCTTCTTTTTTCATACCTGCGAAAATACCCATCATCTGTGATAGCATAGATGACTTCGTAGTGTTTTGAGGTTTCAGAGTTGCTTCCGCTGATGCTTCTTCAAGAGAAACTTCGTTCTCAACAACTTCTTCCACCTGAGTATTCATTTCATCAGACATTAGTTATACTCCTTCGGTGTTTAAACTATATTTATATAATCTCAATTTTCAGAGATTTCGTTAATAAATTTCTGGAAAAGTTGAAGTTTGCGTTGCTCATTGAGTTTCTTTGCACGGGCAGACTTTTCAATCTCTCGCTCAATCTCCTCAACTTGCATGGCAATATACTTACCATTATCCCAAACCCACTCAACTCCTTCCATGATACCATTGACAAAAGCATCAGGTGCGGAAGGATCAGCAACAATATCCGCTGCAGTAGCAAGACGGAAATCGTTTTGTACTTCCATCACTCCATCTTTACCCTCTTTTAAAGAACCCATACCACGCGACGAAACGCCAAGTTGTGCTCCATCAGAAAGTAAACCTTTTACAATTTCACCCATCGGTGTAGAAGAAATCTTCGCCCGACCAATGAAGTTGTCGCCTTCTCGGCGCAATTCTGTAATAATATGAGATACGCGATCCAAGTTAATTGATGGTCCATTTGGATGACCAAGTTCGCCATAGGCGCGACCCTTATTCACTGACTCTTTAATATAGCGACCAACTTCGCGCTCGAGAGTTTCAGTGCTGTAGCGACGACCGTTGCGATTTGGGATATTACCCTGCATGAAAATGCCTTCAATGAAAACATTTTTCTTGCCGTCTTCTACTGCTTCTTCAATAACTTGAATAGACTCATTTAATTCTGTGATTAGTTTCATGTTTAGTACCTTATGATATTGTGAACGCGACTGATGTTGCTTTCACGTCTACCGATGAACTTAACTCTTCAGCAGGTTGCTTGACTACGAAAGTGATAGAACCAGTTGGCATTGTAAAACTGCCGCCTGTAGTTTCGTTTGTAATTAACGCAGCGCCAGCATTGCTGTTATAAACACGAACGCAACTAGCAGAACTAACAGTGCTATTTGCATTCAATGTAATCTCTGCTGATAATGGTTTGACAATCATTTTTATTACCTTTTATTCGTTGTCTACTAAAATAAGATCGAATGTAGAACTCACTTGTGTTGCTTGCCCTGCGACTACATCAACCTTCAAATCAGTTTTTTCATCAAACTTCAATGGAACTGGGTATTCAATTGATAAACTTTGACCCCCAGCAGCATTATAGTTTGCTTTAATATTAAACGCTCCGCCAAATGGCCTAGCAAAGAAGCGATAAATCATCGATGTATTGGTAGATGCTTTATCAGAACCAAGATGTAGTGTTAACAAGTACGCAGTTTTCCCTGCAGGAACTGTATACACTGCCATCAATGTTTGACCTAGACCCGATAATATTTTGGCAGCCACTGTACCGCTCTGAGAAATATTAATATCTTGACTATTTTCTGTAGAAACCATTTTTGCTCTAAAGACTCTAGAGAAAGTAGTTAGACCAGTGCTACCAATATTAATTATTTCTATTACCGGATTATAATCTCCATCTAACCCCTGTACTTCTACTGCTTCGCCATCGTCACTATTGTTTGTTGCTCCTGAGAGAGTCAGTGTACTCGCGGCAGGATATGGGTATGCAGTTGACCCGCTATTCCCGTCCCAAACCGTACCTGAAGTCACATCACCATCAGTCGCTCCAAATTTATTTATATGCGAGTAACCAGTGACATCACCTGCCGCGATAGGCACATTTGAAGCAGCACCGAACGTATTGATTAAATTGCCATTTTTATCAGCCAGCATTACGACTTCATATATCGAAGTGCCGTTTGGTAAAAACTGATTTGAATCTATACGATATTGCGCCATAGATTAGTAGCCAGACTCTGCTTTCTTTTTGCTTTCTTTCTTCACTTTTGGATTAGTTTCAATTTCGCCGTCTTCTTCGTCGTCATCGTCATCATCGTCTTCGTCGTCATCGTCTTCGTCGTCATCTTCTTTTTCGAAAATCATAGAAACGAATTCGTCATAACCTTCTTCTGTTGAAAACAATTCTTCCAGTGTCTCGCGCTCTTCGTCGGATGCCTCTTCTAAGAAATCTTCGACTGCCTGATTAATCAGATCAGCATACTCTTCATAGACTTCTTCATCTTGTCCTGGATTGTATCCTTTCACTGGATCACGATTGATGTAAGAAACAGCATCAGTTGCTTTACGGATTTCAGCATATCCTGGACCGTCCATAATAGACATATTTTCAGTGTGCTTATCCATGAAGTTTTGCTCATCGCCGCTCTTCGCTTTATAACCTTCTAAGATTGACAATAGTTTTTCATTCTTCATCGTTATCTACTTCCATTTCTGTTGTGTTAGTCTTATTAAAAGCTGATGATACAACTTCGTCGTATTTTGCTGAAAGGGCAGTTTCAAGTTTTGGTTGAATAACTGCGTCAAATGCATCAAATGCTTTTTGTGGTTTATCTGCTACTGCGGCAGAAATAAAGTCAGTAATATTTGTCATAATTAAATTCCTCTCAGTATTTATTTAAATTAATCTTCTTGGGGTTCTTCTTTTTCCGCTTCTTGTTCTTTCTCATCTGGTTGCGGTTCTGCTGTCACATCATCAGCGTCAAACCCGTCCATTTCTTCTTCGTCTCCAGCATAACGTGGATCGTCTTTTTCAGCAGCAATCTGTTCGTCAATAGTTTTCATTTCTTGTTCTGTTTGCTGCAGGATGTAGCGGCGAGTATACTCGTGAGAATAATACTTGCCGATCGAATCTTCCATTTCTCGCAAAAGACCTACTCGGTCGCGCATAATTTCCATATTCTTCAATTCATGGAAATAGTTATCAATCGCATAATCATAATCAATTTGATGCTTCCACTCTTTCCAATCTTCTGGAGTACAAACACCTTTTAGGATTAACTGCCGCTCAAGCAACTTGTTAAACAGTTCGCTGAATTTATTGCGTAGTCGAGTAATAAACTTCGAGAACTTCACTTCGTCCCGAGAAACTTCGGTAGCACGACCCAATGTAAATGTAGAGTCAGATTGTAAACGAGTGATTGGTACATTCAGTGACTTATACAAAAGATTCTGGAAGTATTGTACGTCTTCAATCTCGCCAAGGTTTTGACCGCCTGGAAGTGTTGTAATCTCAGTACCACGACCACCTTCGCGGCGAGGCAACCAGAAGTCTTCTAGCATTGTCATAAACTTGCGATCATCTCGCACTTCACCAGTGCCAGAATCGTATACAACCTTGTTCTTAAATTTAGTCATGATGCTGTTAAGATATTGCTCTGCCTTTGCTTTCGGCAAACCACCAACATCAACATAAAAGATTCTTCGCTCAGGTGCGCGCGAGATACGATAAATGACCAACGAATCTTCCATTGATCGTAACTGATTCAATGGTCGTATTGCTTTGTGTAAGTATGATATAATTAAGTTGTTGTCGCTTGCTTGAAGACCGCTGGTACAATAAGCAATTGAGTCTTTTGAAATTTTAATTCCCGCTGATTGAGAACTTGCGGTAGATTGCGTGTAAGGAACATTAGAACCAGTTTTCTTTAAAAACCCTGCAGGATTGTAGAGATAGTATTCTGCTACAACCTTTTCAACAGGGATATCTTGATCGGTCTTTTCTTTCTTTACTTCTCGAACTTTCTTAATATATCGCGGATCAATATAACGAAGTTCTACAATACCTTTGGATGGTTTACTCTCGTCAATAATTACATGATAGTACAAACGCCCATCAATATACCAACGACGAAAGATTTCGTAACTTAAATAATTAAATTCTAGTTTCCGCAACAAATTTTCAAACTCATTGCGAATTGTTTTCTTAATCGATTCAGTTGTTTCTAAGTTATCAAGAACAATAGAAACTGTTTCTTCATCAGAATCTTCTACGATTGCTTCGTTGCAAATATCTTGTACGGCAAGATCAATTGTAGGATCCATTGCCATTGCTCGATACTTTGTCACCAATTCTGCTTCAGTTCTAACGCTCCCATCTAAATCAACATATGTTCCATAAATGCCGCCAGAAGCAATGCTCAGTGCACCGTCATCATTAGTTGGCGGAACGAAAGAAACAACTTTTTCTTGTTCCTTATCTTCCTTTTTGCGTTTTATCTCGAAACCGAATAGATCCATTATAATTTAACTCCGAATAGAAAATGGGGATATAAAAGTATTTATATCCCCGTGGATGACGAAGTTTAGAGGGAAAAGGAAGTTAAAATTAACTTCCTGGTTCCATCACATCAAATGCCCATGTCACTGTATAAGTTCCAATTGTATCAGTTGTATTCCAATCCAATTCAATTGTACCTACATCAGTTGGCCAGCAACCTTGCAACTTGTATGAACGGAGTTTACTGCCGCCTTTTCCATACAAAAAGATTTCTGCTTCAGATTTATATGCTTCAAATACTTCAGCGCGGATATTACCATCAGCAGAGTTAATCTGCTCTTGCCAATCTTCCAACTCAGCACGAAGTCCGAAATCTTCTTCAATCATGAGCGTTGTTGTCCACTCGGCATAAGTACGATCGCCAGCAACTTTAATCTTGCGACCAAAGTATGGAACTTCAATGACACCCATGGTCATAGCAGGAACTTGGGTTGCTTGACACAGGAAATTCATAGAATTCCCTGCGCGAGTTACTTGCGCTTCAAACAGGGCAGGACGATACCCACCCGCTTGGATTGCGCCACCTTTAAAACTTGTTATGCTAAAAGCCATTTGCTTATTCTCCTATGAATTTATTTTTATCTATTTATTAAAATTGACCAATAACTTCGGAGAATTCAACCCCAGTTCTTACAGCAACGAAGTTCAACTGGATGAAGTTAATAGATCGAGCAGGTTTGATGTAAATATCACCAACAAACTCGTTACGATCAATCACTTCACCTGTGTTGTTAGTTTCGTCACAGACTACAACGAAGTCAGTAATTCCTCGGCGACCTTGTACATCACGCAAGAACGGAGTTACGAGGTTGACGAATGAAGCGCGAGTAAATGCATCGTTGAACTCAAACAGAGTAAACTTAGCAGATGTCGCAATTGCTTTCTCAAGAACAATAAACAGACGACGTACATTAATTCGATCAAAGGCAGATGGTTTCGCCAGAAGAGTCTTGTCACCGAACAGTACAGTTCCCTGTCCTGGGAAAGACACAACTGGGTTTACACCGCTCTTATAAAGAACATCTCGCTCTGCTTTCTTAGGATTCCATGCCAAACGAACAAGGTTCTTAATGTTACCACGGTTGAAACCAGCAGGTGACCACCATGCATCACGGATATCGGCAGTATAAGCAGTCAAACCAGCAGTATCGCCGTTCAAAGGAACGTAACGATATACATCGTTGTACTTGTCATACTGATACTTGTATCCGCTGTCCATTACAGCATAAGAAGTTGAACGACATACGTTTCGGAAGTCAGTTACATCGCGCTCGATATCTCCAGCAGCATTGTTGACAACATCACCGCGTTCTGGCGACAGATATACTACGCAGTCTTTACGAGTTTCTGCAATATTATCAATCAGATAATTCGGCAACTGAGTACCAATTACAGTACGACCTTGGAAAGTTGTAGAACCACCGATAGATTTACCAGTCAGAATCAAAGATACGTCAACATCTTCAGCAGACTTGAATAAATCGAATGCTCGAATAACTGGCGACAATGCATCTCCGGAACTTTCTGCTACGCTATCTGTACCGCCAACGAAAGACTGAACATATGGAGCATCGTTCGTAGAAGAAGCAAGACTTTCAGCAGCAGCAGAAGTAGCATTTGCTCGATCATTAGCAAACCAGATCCAACGCGAACCTTGGTTAATTACTTCTTTGTAATAATTTACTGCGCCATCATCGTTCTTAGCATCAGTAGCACGAGACAATCTCTGCCATACTTCAAGAGGAGTTCCTGGCGTACCAGTAATCTTACCATCTTCGTCATAAACTACAATATGCATTTCGTCTTGCGCTGAAGTATTACCTTGCGCCAACTGCCAGTTAGACTGTCCAGGAGCTTCTTCTGTAATACCTTGCCCTGCCCAGAACCGCTGGATTGTGTCTGACGAGAAATCTTCGGAAAGACGATAACGATCTGAGAAAGAAATTGTTACCGTTGCTTCACCAGTTTCTGAACCGAGTTCTTCTGTTTTAGTAACGCTTCCTTTCGCAGTAACTTGAAGATACTGTGTAGAAATTGTGCTGTTACCAGCGAGAACTTGGTCAGTAATTGCGATATCAGCCAATACTGAAGTAAGTACAGCAGCTGAAGAGTTTGCATCGCCAGAAGCACTGTTAGAAACTGAAATGGTAGCAGTGTTAGAACCAACTGTAAACACAATGTTTGCAGTGCCAGTGTTAGCAGCATCTACTTCTTCGAGAGCAACGTTGCTTTGATATGCGTTGGCACTATCACAAACAGAAATTTGCAAAGAGTTACCAAGCGCACCAGGATATTTCGCTACCCACTGAATATCAGCGTCATAGGTGCCATCTTTTGTTGCATTATAGTGTTGCTCGTTTTTAGTAACTTGCAGAGCAACGTTCGCTTCGCCAGTATTGGCAATTGCGTTGTAAGAAGTTGTACTCCAAGCACGACTTACATATAGGGCATCAGAATATGCCAAATAGTTCGCCGCAGTAAACCATGTCTCAAAATTATCGTTATTTGGCTTGCCGTAACGGTCGACCAACTGATCTTCGCTTTGAATCAGCAGATAATCTTCTACTGGTCCCCAGCGAAACATACCACCGATTGCTGCTTCAGTTGTAGCAACCTGCGGGATGACAGTAGTCAGGTCGATTTCTGTTACATTTACGCCTGGACTGAGTTGAAAAGGCATAGTATCTTCTCCCTTATAGTTTTTCAACGGTTGAATAATAAATTATTCGTGTATATTATTTATAAAAATCTAAAATTCTAGATTTCGTCATCACTAAACAGAAACGAATCGCCACTGACCGCCATCAAAGGTTTTTCTTCAAACATATCATGCCCAGTATCAATAATTCCAAATGGTGTTAATTCGTTTAACAATTGTTCTTCATTCATGTCTCTTAATTGACTAATGGTATTTATATCAGTTAATTCTTTAAAGAATTTTTGATTAGACAACCAAGCAAAGAGAACCAGCCCCATGACAAGATCATCATGGCATCCTGCTTCTGCTTCCCAACTGACTCCCTTCTTACTAAATGTAGAAAGTTCCTTAATTGTGTTGAAGTCATTTAAGATAAGTTGATCCTGCTCAATGAGAAGTTTCAGTATCGAGCAACCAATAGACTTGACAGTTTTAGTTGTACGAATACCTTTGTCGCCTTTCGATGAGAATCCTGTAGTCAATCGCTTACCACTACGACCGCTGTTCTCAGTAAAAAGCATATTTTCATATTCAAAATCTTCATTCAATGTAGAAGCAACTTGTTCACCAATGTCGTTTATTTCAACCATGATTTGTGCTTCATTATAGAATTTACCAAACTGATGTAACACTGAAGCATAATCCATTGGTGTGATCATATTATCTCTAAATGTACAAACCTGTACATAGGGCATTTTGGTAATATCAATTACTTGAAACGCAGAGTAATCTAATCCCTTGCCCCGAGAAACATCAACCACAATTACATAATTACGATTTAGTTGTGGTCGATAGTACATTGTTAATCCACCGCGCTCTTCAACTGGATCGCGATAAACTAATTGTTTGAGTTTGCCGCCCGAGATTAATGTACCAGAACTGCCAATAAACTCACATTCCATTTCCTGTGAAAATTTTTCGTGATCAAAA
>Ga0255763_1003353_pt1 | contig 14470 bp, 7 predicted proteins | sample 041ome_2_FD_179963 | JGI IMG/M metagenome (GOLD analysis project Ga0255763, IMG submission 179963) | Coastal salt marsh microbial communities from the Groves Creek Marsh, Skidaway Island, Georgia - 041406US metaG (version 2) | ecosystem: Environmental > Aquatic > Marine > Intertidal zone > Salt...
CTCTTCTTCTTCTTCTTCTTCTTCGTCTCTCTTCTTCTTCTTCTTCCACAAGTTATCCAAAGCGACGACTCTGGCCACGTCCGGGAGAAGTTTCCTCCTCGCCGTTGTTCCACCGTTGGTATCGTCATCGTTAAGAGCGAGAAATTTCCCGTTGATTTCCGCGTTTAAAGCGCACTCAATCGAATCGTCTTCTGTTTCTTCTTCTTCTTCTTCGCGCTTGGTTCGTTGTTGCAACAGAATCGGTTCGAAAAATGGAAATCTCATATTACGCGCGTCGTCGTGTGTTTGTCCTCCGCGAAACAGAGAGAGGGAGAGAGAATAAAGAGAAGAGAGAGAAAAAGAGTCCGCGCAGCAGCAGCAGCAGCCTCTCTTTTCTTCGCAACGACGCTCTCTCGATATTAAATCTGCTTTAACAACATTATTACGCGTAAAATGTAGAAAACTTTTTTTCCATTTTCGTCAAAACAAAATCAGAAGTGCGCGTTTTGTGCGTTCGATATACACACATCGCGACAAACGAATCTCTCTCTTCTCGCACACAAAAGCATCAATCAAAATGCGTCTCTCCTTCGCCTCGTCCACGGCGGCGGTCCAAAAGCGGTGCAGCGCGACCACCAGTTGTCGTCGGAGTTTTTGCTTCTCGATGAGATATCTTTCGTCGTCGTCCGCTTCTCTTCGCGACCACGGCGACAGACAAAACTTCCTCCTGAAGATTCACAAAACCGCACCTCAAAGAAGAAGAGACGGAAGAATAATTCAGTGCGCGTGGGGCGACGACGTCGAGTTTCAAAAGTGCACCGTCAGAGTGAAAACGAACGCGACGGAACGAGGAGATCTGTACAAAATTTGCGTGGACGTGGATGAAAATTTTACGAAAAAGTTCACCGCGGCGGGACAGTTCGTGCAGATGAAACTGGCGGAGAAGGATAAACCGGCGTTTATAGCGATCGCGAACGGACCGGCGAACGCGAGGGAGAGGAAGATGTTTGAGTTTTTGGTGAAACGTCCGAAGGAAGGGTACACGGATGAGGAGACCGGGGAGACGGTGGCGTCGACGGCGCAGAAGGTGTGCGATTTGACCGTCGGCGACGGCGGGGAGGAAGAGAAGCAGGTGCTCGTCTCGGAACCGATGGGGAAAGGATTTCGCGTGCCGGAGGAAGGGGACATCGGGGAGGTGCTTTGTTTTGCCGCTGGGAGTGGGATTAGCCCGGTTAAAAGTTTCTTAGAGGAGGAAGGGTTCGATAACAACGGCGCGGAGACGTTTCTTTTTTACGGCACGAGAGACGCCGCGCACACCGCGTTCGCGGAGGAGTTGAAGACGACGATGGGAGGTCGAGCGAAAGTTATCCACGCGTACAGCGCGGACGGGAAAGGGTACGCGCAAGATTATTTTAAAAGAATGGTGGATTCTGGGGAGTTGAAGCTGAAAGACCCGAAGAAAGCAATCGCGGTGTTGTGCGGGCAAAAAGAAATGACGGAACAAACGATCGAGATGTTAGAAAACGAAGGCGTGCCGCGAGAACGAATTCTCATGAACTTTTAAAATAAGATCGTTCTGATTTCGTTACTACTGCTATCACGCACGCGCACGTACGCGCGCACTCTCAGCAGCACTAAAAAGGATAATAAAAATAATATTAAGTGACAATAATGAACCGACGATATCTACTAAAACACGCGCAAAAAAAAGGCTAACAAAAGGCGAGACGCGTTCTCTCGCTTTTCACTTCCTTCTCACTTTCCCGCTCTCTTTATCCAACTCGAACATCCCAACCTCCTCGGCTTTGACGACTCTCGGCACGTCCTTCCCGATCGGATCTCTCCCCATATCGTCGCCGATGGCTAAGCAATCCACCACGGTAAAACACGGCACGTCTTTAAACAAGCCGTCTTTATACTCGTGAATCTTCTTCACGCCGTGTAAAAACGGAAGCTCAATCATAGCCGCAAACTCGTGCACCTTCGCCCCTAACTGATGACACAACTCGAACCCAGCTAACGCGGTCCCTCCGGTGGCGATCAGATCGTCAATCAACACGACTCGATCGGTTTCGTCGATGGCGCCGAACCGCATGACGGTTTCGTCCGTGGAGTATTCCGTGACGTATTCGCCCGAGGAGACGAGAACGCCCGGGAGTTTTCCCGCTTTGCGAATCATAACGAACGGTATCCCTGAGTGTGTGTGAGAGAGAGAGAGAGAGAGAGTAGAAAAGCACGTCAGACATGAGTTGTTATTACATCTTCCGTCGACGACCGACGAAAACGAGCGAGCGAGCGAGCAAAACAAAACAAATAAACATTCCCGAACGCGCGCGCGCCGCGAGCGAGCGAGAGGCCGTACAAAAAACACACGCAACAACAACTATTATTATTGAACACTCACCCAACCGCATCGCGATCGTCGGTCCAAACAAAAACCCCCGCGCGTCGAACCCGGCGATCTTCGTCGGTTTCACCTCCTGACTCTCGTATCTCTCCACGAAAACCTCAATCACCGTTTTAAACGCCTCCGGGTTCTCCGTGATTCCCGAAACGTCGTAAAAGTTCGGCACGTCGTGCGGAGAGAACCTGGGTCCGTACCACGGCAAGGACTTGGCGATTTTCTGGACCAACAAGCGTTGATCGTCTCCGTCCGCGTCCAAGCAGTGGTGGTTCGGCGCGAGCGTTTTTACTCGCATCTCTCTTCTTCTTCTTCTTCTTCTTCTTCTTCTCTCTCTCTCGCTTTGTTTTCCGAGCGAAGCGCAAAAAACGCACGCAGAGGCGGGTGTGGTCCTTTCTCTTCTTCTTCTTCTCCTTCTCCCCCCGCGAGACGAACGATGATGCTCTCTGAGTTTGTGGGTTTCTTCTGTTGGGTGTTTGAGAGTTGTTCGTTTGGGGAAAATGCGCACAAAATACGCACAACAACTTCCCCAAGAGAGAGAGAGAGAGAGCGACGCGGTATGTCTTTTCCTGCTCGCTCCGCGTCGTCGTCGTCGTCGTCGTCGTCGTCTTCGATGGCGGCTTCGGCGTTTTTATTACGCGAACGTCGTCAAAGTCGTCTTCGTCTTCGTCTCTCTTCTCGTCATCGACCATCCGATGGATGTCGTCTCCGCCGACGCGTTTCTTCTTCTTCTTCTTCTTCCTCTTCTTCCTCCTCCGCGAGAGAAGAGCGGAGCGCGAAAAGCGACGACAAAGAAGACGACCCCCGGGAAAAAAGAGCGACGACGCGCGAAGAACTTCTTCTTCTTCTTCGCGAGCAGCTGCGGCAGAACGACGACGACAAAGACGACGAAATCCGGTTCGTTTGCCTCGCGCTCTCGGACGACGAAGGCGCCTTCTTCTCGTCGACGACGACGATAATAGATTCGTTGGACGACGACGCGCCGGGCACGTTCGCGGTGCTGCTCTCCTCGCCTCTGCGCTTCTGTTCTTCCGAGAAAGAGGGAGAAGAAGAAGAAGAAGCGCGTCGGCGACTTTGCTGGACGCGAGTGGAGTTGAAGTCGACGAAACGGTTGAAAGAAGATGCGATTTCGAGCCTGAGAGCGGTATCGACGGAGCGGCGAACGAAGAACAACGTCAAAGAGGAGGAGAACAGATTAGTCGCGGTCGTGTACAAGCCGCTGGCGATCGGCGCGAGGAAGAAGGTGTTCAGAGACGCCGAGAAGTACTTCGAGGAGACGTTTTCGGTGTCTTCGTCTTCGTCTTCGTCTTCGTCGACGACGAACGAAGAGAAGGTGGAAAACGGTAGGGGTAGCGGCGATGTTTCTTCTTCGTCCCGTTCTTCTTCTTCTTCTTCGTCATCTACTCGTGGGTTGTTCTCGTCCGAAGACGTCAAACAGCTCGAGACGTACGGTTTCGTCGTCCTCGACGGCGTCGTTCCGGAACAGGCTGTTCGTCAAATGTACGAGCACGCGGAGTCTTTGGCGGATAAACTGTTCCCGGTCGACCAGGACGGAAGAGACGACGATTTAGCGAGCATTAAAATTGACATCGAAAATCCCACGGCGTCACCGTTGAATTTAGCGGGAACTTTTCTGTGGTCGTTGCCGCGAAAGCTGTGCGAGGCGGCGAGCGCTTCTTCCTTTCCTCCTCCGACCTGCGCGCTCGCCGCTCGCGCCCGCGCCGAAAATACCGCGCTCGACAAATTTGCGCAGCTCGCGAAATACGACAAACGAGGCGCTCGATACGACCCGCACGTAGATTACGATCACAACAACTCAGACGGTCCAGAAGGCTCTCGCATCTCCGAACGAAACTTAACCGCCATTTTATATTTCAACGTCGGATACGCGAGCGAAGCCGAAGGGTGCTTGCGCGTGTTTCTCGACGACCGAGAAGAAGAAAACAGAGCGCCAGTAGCCGCCGCGGCTGCGGCGGCTGCGGCAGCGACTCTACGATCACTACCATCGCCACAAAAATACGTCGACGTGGAACCGCTCCCGGGCCGGTTGGTCGTTTTCGACTCTCGAAGGATCTTACACGGCGTCATGCCCTCATATCGAAGACGCTGGGCTATTACCGTTTGGTCGTGAGAAGAATTGATAGTGATGATGATGGTGATGATTAGAAAAATGCTCGCGTAAAAACACACACACGCGCGCGCACACACACGCACACACAGTTTTTATAGCTTTAGCTTTTAGCTTTTAACGACGGAAGCGGCTGCGGCGGCGCGTCGTCGCGCGCTTAGTAGTATAAGTCACTTTTTACTTTTTAACTGTTTCTCTCTTTCTCAAAGGTCGCGCAAAAAGAAGAAAAACTAACAAAAATCGTAACAACAAAAAGAGAAAGACGCGCGCAATCACACGCGGAAAGGGAGAGATTAGGTAGATATACATAGCGCGCGACGCGGTGCGCACAAAATCTACTCTCTCTTTCTCTCTCTCTCTCTCTCTTCTTCTTCCCTCTCTTCCGAGAGAGAGAGAGAGAGCTTTGGTAATCTCTTTTGCCTTTTCGGGAAAAAAAAATATCTCTCGAGATCAAAAACCATGACGAAGACGACGAAGACATCAAACGTCGTCGTCGTTAACGACGACTTTGACGACGACGACGGCAAAAGCGACGACGCCACCTCCGAGGAGGAGGAGGAGGAGAAACAGAAGAAGAGAGAAGAACTGCTCGCTCGCATGAACGAACCGCTCTCGGACTTGCAAAAGCTCAGGCTGAGTTCGATCGAAAGGTTGAACGAGCTCGTTTTGACGACGACGAGCGGAGGAGGAGGAGGAGGAGGAGGAGGAGGAGGAGGAGAGAGAGAAGCGGCGACGACTTTGACGACGACGACGACGACGAGCGACGACGACGCGCACCACAACAACGGGTCGTGCGATTCATCTCCCGGTTCGGACGAATACGACGAAGCGAACGCGGAGAGGTTGTTGAGACTGCGGCTTCGTTTGGAAGCGGCGAATAGCGAATCGAAAAAGGAGCAGTTAAAGGAAAAGTTGGAAAGTTTGTTATTGTCGGATCGAGGAGGCGCGAAAGAGAAGAAGGAGGAGGAAGAGGAAGAAGACGGGATGATGGGATTGGACGAGGAAGGAAACGTGGTCGTGAAGAGCAGAGAATCGTCGGATCGTATGTCGGATACGAACACGAGTTCGAACGAGAGTAGCTTGGGAAGCGGCGGGTTGAATAACGGAGACGGAGAGGACGCGAACGACAATCAAAAGAAAACACCGAGCACGCCGACGTCGACGACCGCGGAAGGATCTTCGCTGTCCGAAATGCAAATTCCTACGCAAATGCCCAAGTTTATGATTTGGTTACCGACGGTGCCGTCGAAAGAGGGCACGTTGGAGAAACACACGGAGGTTCGAGGAAATTGGTTTACTAATTTGATGCGAGGGTTCGGTTCGTCGGGTAGAAACGACGCGTCGTGGAAGTTGCGACATTTCGTGCTATACGATAACCATCTATTTTGGGGGAAAGGCTTTTCTCGAATGTACGGCTATGGGATTGTTTTAGCGGCGCGAGACGCGTTTGAGTTCGGTGAAACGGCGATCTCGATCGATTTGTTGTTGTACCCGAAAAAATCGAGCAGGCACGGAAGTTCGTCCACTTCTACGCCGCAAAGTCTAATCGAGGCTTTGACAGGTGCGTGTTGTCGACCAGAAGGATATTCGCATAAAATCGTAAGATGTGAAACGGTGAAAGATAAAGTATCGTGGTTGGAGGTGTTGAATACGACGGCGTCCATGCACCGAGAACGAGCAGAAAAAGAGCAACGAAACCAAGTAATGAGAGACGACGAAAAGCGAAAACGGCGGGAGAAAGGTGGTGGCACTTCGAATCAAAGAAATGCAATTACAAATGGAAACAGCGAGGAAACGGCTGGGTATACTATTCAACCACCATCGCCGAGAGTTTCAGGCGAGGATTATCCCTACGGCAGCAAGGAAAGTAAAAGACTGGGGAGAAATAAAAGAGAGAGCAGAGACTATTTCGCGCGAACGGATGGCGATCGACATCAACAGCATCAGCTCAGCCCGACGGTAGGGTCACCTTTGATTACAACAGATGAAGAGTCAGAAGAGAGCGAGTCAGAATCAGGGGAGTACTACGACGATGGTCTTGACGAAGGCAGCGAGTACGTCGAGAATGACGGAAACAGAATGCACGGCGGAGCGCAAAGTAGCAGTAGTGGTATGAATAGTGGCGGGTTGAAGACGCACGCGTCAATGATTAAGCACAACGATTCCGAGGATTCTCTTTCGCTCGATCCGCTCAACGGTATTCCTCCGAGTGAAGAGGACGGTCGCACACGTAGTCGCGATGACAGAAATGAATCACCTTCGCGAGGATTAAACCGAAGTGGCTCCGGATCAATGCCATTTAGAAACCGAAGTCTTTCGCCGGCGCCAAATCAAAGGTCTCCGGGAAGTACTCCGCGAAGCGCGAGAGCAGCAAACAAACAGAAAAACGGCGCGTTTACGTCTTCTCCGAGAAGCGATTTGACGAAAACAATGAGTTCCCCGGCGAGTAGTTCGAAGAAGCCGCCATTGGTTTCGAGTCCAAGCGGTGCTGCAAAGTATTCAGCGGCAAAGCCACCGTTTGATCCCAACGCGCGACCAAAGCAAAGTTCGATGAAGCGTACGGCAATTCATTCAGCGTTCTCGACCGCACAACAGCAAATTTTGGATGAAGCGAATAAAGTCGCGGCGCAGCGACAAAAAGAAGATGAGAACGGGATGAGCACGCCACCACCGCACAATAGAAATTTGCAAAATGTAAACAGCCCTGGAACAACTGGAGGATCGAAAAAATCTGTCACGTTTCGGAACGACGCGCTGGAAGAGGTGAAAAAATACGACGCCACGCCAACGAATGGAAAGAAGAAGAAGAAATCGCACATGTTTCAAAACAATATATCCGCATCGGCTTGGGCCGAACAGCTTGAACGGCGCTCCTCACGCGCGTTGATTAAAGCCGCGGGGTCGTGGTCGATATCAATAAACGATTTGATCTTTGGCAGAAAAATTGGCACCGGATCGTTCGGTAAAGTGTACAAAGCCAAATGGCACGGCACAAATGTTGCTGTAAAAAAGACGCACGACGTCTCCACGCACGCTACGGTTAAAGAATTCGCGGCTGAAATCCGATTGATGCGGGATTTGCGACACCCGAACATTGTCTTGTTTTTAGGCGCCGTCGTCGACGCGCCTTCCATGTGCATCGTCACTGAACTCATGAAGAGAGGCAATTTACACTCCATTTTGCACGACTACGATAATGCTGTCCGCGAAACCGTCGCCGATAACGGTCGCTTGCGTTTACAAATGGCCACGGATTGCGCTCGAGGAATGTCTTACCTCCACTCTCGATCGCCTCCAATTGTTCATCATGATTTGAAACCGGCGAACTTGTTGGTCGACTCAAAATGGAACTTGAAAATTTCCGATTTCGGCATGAGTCGCATAAAATACAGAGCGTATTTGCAAATATCCAACCCAGAGTTGGAAACGGCTGGAGGTACTCCCGAGTGGATGTCCCCGGAAGCGTTGAGAAACGATAACGTGGACGAACTCTCCGACGTGTACTCCTTTGGTATCATTTTGTGGGAGCTCATCACGTTGAATTTTCCGTGGCACGAGTTGAACGATCCAGTGCAAATAGTCGGAAAAGTCGCCTTCTTGCATCACCGCCCGAAAATTCCGAGTTGGGTAGAACCAGAGATGGAGCAATTGCTATCAGATTGTTGGTCGCGAGAGTCTTGCGATCGCCCCGAGTTCACGCACATTTTAGAATTGTTACAAACGATGTCGACTCCGGGCGCGTGGAGTTTAGGTAAAGGCGATAACGCGCTCGAAGTGAAGCGCTCAAAGTTTTCGCAGTATTTGCAAGACGAGCAGTTGGAAGCGGCAGTTAACGCGCAAGAGGAGCCGGAGACAAACTCGTTCTTCGATTTCGGAGGAATGCCTTTTCGCTCAAAAGAGAGTGGATCGCTAACGTCCATAGCTTCGTCACGATACGACGAAGCTGAAGATCCGTACATTCCAGGCAAGAGTGGTACCGATGGTCTCGATATTGATAACGACAGCGACGTCTCGAGAGAAGGGAAACTGAAGAGTAACAGCACCGGTGGTATCGGCCATCAACGAAGAGAGTCTCACGAGAACATCCTCGCCTTTCGTCCACACAGTTTGACTGGCTTGACGATAAAGACACCAGCGCCAAAACCAGATGGGAAAGAATACGATCGTCCGGACGATAAAGGTCTCGCTGGCTTGAAAATCAGGATTGGTAACAAAAGAGCTTTGATTTCGGGCACGACTTCGTCGACGACTGCAACTACTGCGGCGGCTGAAGCCAGAGAGAATAAGAAACCGAGCACGACGCTCGAACAACTCACCAAGCTCGACGACGAGCTCGACGACGAAGACCTCGACGACGACGACGACGAGACCGATGAAGAAGACCTCGAATCGGAAGTATCTGGCTTTTCTCAGCTCTCCGAAGCGCAGCAACAAAAGATGAACAAGTTCAAAGAGCAACAAATAAAGATGAAGAACAAGAAGAACAAACGGTTGAGCGAGTCGAACGGCGGCTCGATGGAAGGAAACATCGTCGATGGAAAAGGAAATGGTGAACACAAAGAGGACGAAAGAGAAGAAGAAGTAGCGGAAGAAGAAGATGAACCGAAAACGCCTCGAAAATCTCCGGCGGCGCTGTTCGCGCGGTGCGAAGAAGACGGAGACGTAGAAGAACGAGCGCAAAGGGGCGGGGACGCCTTTCCTTCTCGTCCCGCGGCGGCCTTCACCGGCGCCAAGATGAAGAGCAAGAGATCCGCGACCCACGACGGCGAATTCATCAAACCTTCGTCCTCCGAGGAGAAGGAGAGCCGCTCGAAGACGACGATCGCCAGTCAGTTGTAACTTTTATATGTATTCATTATAATTATTAAAATTATTACATACGTAGTTATTATTACCTGTGCTTTGTTTCGCTTTGGCGCGACGAGGAGAATAAAAAGCGACGCGCGGCCGATGTGTTTCTTTCATCCGAATTTTTGTCTTTTCGCGACCCCCCAACCAAAAATGTTCAAAATTCTCACCCCTCAAACGTCAAACGCGTCGTCGAATAAAAAAAGAAGAGTTTTCGATCGTCATTTTTTATTCCCCAACCTTGAACCTTGAAGAGGTAAAACCTCTCCTTTCGCTCGCGAAATAAATACGCTTTCTTTGTGGTGGAAGCTCTAAATCAGAGACATTTTGTTGAAAATGAATCCAAACATGTTCACCCCGGAGATGATGCAACAGGCGCAGAAGATGATGGAAAACATGACGCCGCAACAGATGCAGCAGATGCAACAGATGGCGTCCAAGATGGGGATGGGAGGTCCCGGTGGGGGAGGCGGCGGCTTCCCGGGGGGGATGCCGAATTTCCCGCCGGGCGCGATGGAGGCGATGAAGAACATGACGCCGGATGATATGAAGCGCGCCGCGGAGCAGATGAAGAATATGACCCCGGAACAGATGAAACAACAGATGGAATTCGCGACGAAACAGGCACAAAACGAGCAGAAGTATAAACACGCAGCTTCGAATCAATTGAAAAAAGACGGGAACGCGCTCGTCGGGGAAGGGAAATACGCGGATGCCATCGAGAAGTATGAACGCGTGAGAGAAAACATGAAAGCGTACAGAGATCCGGAGGCGCAGACGTTGAAGAAATCATGCTTGTTGAACAGCGCGTTGTGCATGAATAAAGTCGGGAGACACGAAGAAGCCATCGAGAGGTGCGAGGAGGTTTTGAAGATGGAAAATACGAGTTTGAAGGCGTATTATAGACGAGGACAAGGGTATTTTCAGTTGAAAAACTTAGAACTGGCGTGGAAAGATTTAAAGAGGGCGGTGAAGCTGTCGCCAGAGGATGAGATTGTGCGAGGGGAGTTGGAGAAGTGCGAGGAGGAAATGGAGAAATTAGGGATGGTGATAGAGATCAAGTGCCCGGAGTTTGATACGTTCGAGAAAGAAGAAGGAGAAGGATTGGTAGATGGTGCTGTAGAGGATGTCGGAGAGGAGCGAATGTCGAGTGGGACTGAGGCGGCGACTTCCGCTGCATTCCCTCAAATGGGAGGTATGGGAGGCATGTCACCGGACATGATGCAACAAGCTGCGGAAATGATGAAAGACATGTCTCCAGAAACGATGGAAGCGATGATGTCTATGGCTGCAGATATGCAAGGAGGTGGCATTGGGCCTGACGGTATGCCTACCGCCGATGCGATGAAGAAAATGCAAGATAAAATGGGTGACCCGAAGATGCAGAAAGCCATGGCGGAGATGATGTCGAAAGTGAACCCGGAGCAAATCAAGCAAATGAGTAAAGCGGCTGGGGTGAACATGAGCGACGAACAGGCAGAACAAGCCGCGCAGACGCTCAAGAACGTAAAACCAGAGACGATGGAGAAGTTTATGAAACTTGCTGCGTTTGGTTCGAAATTTTACGGAAGATTCAAGACGCAAATCGATTGGATGAACCGAAATCGAAAGTTAACTTTGACGATTTTCGTCGTCATGTTCGCCGCGTTCGTGCAGCAAGTCATTCGATGGTGGCGACGACCAAAGAGTGCCATTAAAGAAGTCATGACCGGCGAAAAAGTGCCCGAAGAAGAGGAAGCCTTTGAAGACGCGCAATCGACGTGGTAAAATAAAGAGAGCAAGAAAAGAAAACGAGAGCTTTCTACGGACGGTACTATCAAAAACACGAACATGCAAAATGTAGTCGATATTATATTTTTGATTGAATTACTTTTTAACTATTTCATTTAGATTGAATCTAAACCTCTCTTCTATGGTGCGATTAGTGCGTGGGAGGGATGATGGCGTGCAATTCTGGATCGTGCGTGAATCCTTCGCCCAGGAACGTTTGCGACCTATAAAACGGGTTCAAATCCGTCACCCCGTACTCTTTCGCTCGGTGTTCCAACAAGTGGCACTTGATCGGTTCTCTCTCTCGATCGAGTCGATTCATCTCGCGAACAATCCCACGTAAAATCTCCATCAAGAGCGAATCGAAATCGCGATGGAAGTGCGCGTACCTGGCGAATTTCTTTCTCAAGGATTTTTGCACCGATTGCTTTTGGGTGCCGATGAAAGAATCCAACATGACGGAAATCGCGTGGTCTATATCCTCTGGACTCACGGTTTCCGACAAACGCATGCGCGCTCTCGCTTCTGCCATACGAATCGTACTTTCCAAGTGACGAACGGCTACGGGCATACCTTCTCTTGTTACGGATTCTTTACGGAGTTCTGCGTACACTCGCGCGATTTTTCGCCCGTCTTCAAATTTCAGTCTCGGTTGAACAAATCGCTTGGAGTAGGAGATGTACTTTTTCAGCATTTCTTGATCGAGCGGCTCCGCGACATCTTCATCGTTGTTGTTATTATTAGTACTATTACCGAAGCCAGCGGCGACGCCGTCTTCGTCATCATTATTTTTCGGGTGCGCCTTGACGTGACTGTTCACCACGAACTCCGCCAAGCGCCTGTCCGTGATGGGATCGATGACATCTTTCACGACGCACAACACGTCAAAACGAGACAAAATGGGATCCGTAAGTTCCACGTTATCGCTGAAGGTTCTTGAGGAATCGTATCTCCCGCCGATAGGGTTTGCTGCGGAAATCACCGAACACCTTGCCTGTAAACTGGTCACAATCCCAGCTTTTGAGATTGAAATCGATTGTTGTTCCATAGCTTCGTGGATAGACACTCGATCTTGGTCGTTCATTTTATCAAACTCATCGATCAAACACACGCCTCGATCGGCTAAGACTAGCGCGCCGCCTTCTAAAACCCACTCTCTTGTTACTGGATCTTTGTGCACCGCGGCCGTCAAACCAACAGCGGATGCACCTTTCCCTGTCGTATACACGCACCTGTTTGCCGTTTTCTCCACGTACTTCAGAAACTGCGATTTTGCCACTCCTGGGTCGCCTAACAAGAGCACGTTAATATCGCCTCTCAGCTTTGTTTTGCCTTTAACCAACTTTTCTTGACCGCCAAAGATAGCCATCGCGATGCCAGTTTTAATGTTTTCGTGCCCATGAATGGACGGCGCGATGGAGTTGATGATGCGTTGAACAATCCTCGGGTCCTTGGATAGTTCCCTTATCGCGTGCTTATCGTCGTCGGTTAAGTTATGCGTAGCGAACGCGTCTCCTTTGCGCAAGATATGATTTGCTTCCACGTGCGTGCTGAACACCGGGAACCCGTTTCTTTGTTTGATTTGACTCGCATCGAACGAGTTGACGTAAATCCCAGTGACGTCAATCTCATCACCTGGTCTCGCCGAATCGATCAAATCATTTAATACGATAATCTCCTTCGAGCGAGGCAATCGACCAGCCGGAACGGACCCGGGCGATTCTTGCAACGTCATTTTTTGGTAGTTTCTGTACACCGTTTTCTCAACGTCCACCGTCCACGGTCCTTTTCCTTGACACTCCGGGCAATTCCCTGGTTTCACCGGATCGGCTGCGTTTTGTTGAATCGGTCCGAGCAGAAATTTGCAACGTTCGCATCTAAACGTTACGTTCCTTAACTGTGGAAAGACGCTCGAGCGCCTCGTGACAACGCCGGTAATTTTAATCATACAATTCAAATGCGATTGACGAATGTCTCGAATTTGATCGACAATCGGCAAGTCGGAAATTCTCACAAAAACTTCCGGGTGGATGCCTTCATACGCAGGATATAACCTCAGCACTTCTTTTTTAAGCACCTCGTCTAATATTGGCAGCATGAGCGATGGTGCGTCCGCCACCCAAGTGGCTATTATCATATCCTTTTTCGAGAGATGGATGAACGAGACGTTCAGCGATTGTCTGTTTTCCACGCACATTTCTCGCATTTTCCTCCTGTATAAAAAATCCTCTCTGTTTGTGTTATCGTTCCTGTTGTTGTCCTCGACGTCGCCGAGTTTAAAACGTCTCAAAAACCTCGAAAACCGTCGCTTAATTTCCACGATGGTTCTCTCTTTCGTGATCCACTCTCGCAACGGGCAATCGTAGTTATCGATGTTCACTTCGAACTCCTCGTCGTCGCCCAATAAATCTTCCTCCATATCCTCGCCTTCGTGCGCTGCATCCGCCGCTCTCCTCCTTTTCATTCTCTTCCACTGCTGTTCATCGTCGTCGTCGTCGTCCAACGCTCTCGGCAATGCTCTTCCGGTCATCCCTCCTCTGCCTCCCGCGTATTCCTGATCTCTCTCCATCATCTCTTCTTCCGCAGCCAACCTCGCCTCTAACTCCTGCTCTGGGTCAAACTCTTCCTCCTCATCTTCTCCAACCATCCCTGCTTGTTCGTACTGATCCAAATGCGGCATGACTTCGTAATCGCGTTCCATGTTATCCATCAAGTCTTCGCCGTCTTCATTTTCATCGTCGTCGTCAAAGTCGTCACCGACGTCCTCTTCATCCTCGTCTTCGTTCGGGACCTGTGCCATCAGCAATCCTTCTTCTTCTTCTTCTTCTTCTTCTTCTTCTTCAGCATCGTCCTCGTCGTTATTGTGAATCGCGTCTTCTTCCCCGAATGGGTCGTCGTCCTCCTCGTTGTTGTTCGCATCGCTCATCTTCCTCTCGCCGTCCGTTTGTTTGTCTGTCTGATATTTTGAGAAGAACCGAGAGGAGAGAAAGGTCAGAGGAAAAAAAATCGATCGAAGCGACAAACAACAACAGGTCGCGCGGTCGTCGCGACGAGGCGGTTTAAAAGATATTCCGCGTTCTCTCACTCTCACTCTCACTCTCTCTGGGCGAGGCAATCTCTCTCTCTCTTTCACACACACACACGAGCACGCACTCGCACGCTTTCTTTCCCGCCTTCCTTCCTTTATTTCTTCCGAGAGAGTTTCACGAGCGTTGTTTTTTAAAAAATGGAAAGCAGAGAGAAAAGAAGAAAAAGAAACACGCACCTTTTTTCGTCGCACGGAGAAACGCGCTCGCACAAAGAGAGAGAGAGAGAGAGAGAGCGGTAAGTTTTACCTTTCTTTC
>Ga0255763_1003370_pt1 | contig 14436 bp, 14 predicted proteins | sample 041ome_2_FD_179963 | JGI IMG/M metagenome (GOLD analysis project Ga0255763, IMG submission 179963) | Coastal salt marsh microbial communities from the Groves Creek Marsh, Skidaway Island, Georgia - 041406US metaG (version 2) | ecosystem: Environmental > Aquatic > Marine > Intertidal zone > Salt...
GTTCAAACTGACTTATTTGATAGCCTTTGGGTAAGTCCGGGTAAAAATAGTTTTTGCGGTCAAAAACCGAGCGTTGGCCGATCTGGGCGCCAATGCCCAGTCCAAATAAAACAGCGTAGCGAACCGCTTGCTCGTTTAAGACGGGTAGCATACCAGGCATGGCAAGATCTACTGCGCTTGCTTGCGTATTGGGCTCGGCCCCGAATCGTGTCGAGCTGCCTGAAAAAATCTTGGATTCAGTAGCCAGCTGCAAGTGAACTTCTAGACCGATAACGACCTCCCAGCTCATAGCTGACCTCCTGCAAAAACGGGCGCCTTGTGCGAGTGCCAGTCGGTAAGCGTTTGGTATTGATGTGCCGTGGCTAAGAGTTGCCCCTCCTGAAAATGATTGCCAATCAGCTGCAGTCCAATCGGCCGGTGGTCGTAAAAACCGGCTGGCATTGATAGACCGGGAAGCCCTGCGAGATTGACCGCGAGTGTGTATATGTCTTCGAGGTACATGGCAAGGGGGTCACTCGTCTTGCTCCCCAGAGCGAAAGCGGGGCCGGGCGCCGTAGGTCCTGCAATTAGGTCAACTTCTTTAAATGCGTGCTGAAAATCTTCCGCAATTAGGCGGCGAGCCTTCTGGGCTTGGCCGTAGTAGGCGTCGTAATAGCCGCTCGACAATGCGTAGGTACCCACCAGAATTCGTTTTTGAACCTCGGGTCCAAAGGCCTCGCTGCGGCTTCGTGTGTAGAGATCTTGCAGGTCGGCAGGGGATTCGCAGCGATATCCATATCGAACCCCGTCATAGCGGGATAAGTTGGTCGAGGCCTCTGCCGGAGCGATGATGTAATACACGGGGATCGCGAGATCGGCTTGTTTAAGGTCTATGTCAACGAGTTCAGCGCCTAAGCGCTCGAGTTCATGGAGCGCATCGTGCAAGATGTTGCGCACTTTGGGATCGAGATCGGCGCTGAAATACTGGCGCGGTAATCCAATTCGCAACCCTTTGATGTCGCGATTAATCTGTTCGGAGTACGATTCGGTGGCTCTGTTGCTCGAAGTGGAGTCTGCGGCATCAAAACCGGCCATTGTTTCCAGCAAAAAAGCGCAATCTTCAGCCGAACGTGCCATCGCACCGCCCTGATCTAAAGAAGAGGCATAGGCGATCATGCCGAGACGAGACACCCGTCCATACGTTGGCTTGATGCCTGTGATGCCGCAAAACGCGGCAGGTTGCCGGATTGATCCGCCCGTATCTGTTCCGGTCGCGGCGACACACAAGCCGGCTGCTACTGCGGCCGCCGATCCACCGGATGATCCACCTGGAACGCAGTTGGTGTCCCAAGGGTTTTTTGCTGCGCCGAAATAGCTGTTTTCATTGGAAGAGCCCATGGCGAACTCATCCAAATTGGTTTTTCCGAGGGTTATCGCGCCGACCGCGTCGAGTTTTCGTACCACCGTGGCGTCGTAGGGCGGTACGAAATTGGCCAACATTTTTGATCCGCATGTCGTGGCAAGATCTTTGGTGCAAAAGATGTCCTTGTGTGCGATGGGGATGCCGGTCAGGGCTTGCGCAGTGCCGCTTGCCAACATGTTGTCGGCCTGAATCGCCTGCCTGATTGCACGGTCTTCGTCCACGCTAATAAACGCTTTGAGTTGATCATTGTGTGCTTCGATTGAAGACAGGTAATGCCTAGTGAGTTCTACAGCAGACAGTTGCTTATCCGATAGCGCTTGAGAAAGCTGCTTTATTGACTGCATTTCCATCATTCGATCACCGGTGGAACAACGTAGAGGCCTTCTTGTGCATCCGGAGCAATTGCTTGGAACGCCTCTCTCTCGTTCGTCTCCGTTACCTTGTCTTGTCGCAGGCGCTGGCTTTCATCGCGTGGGTGGGCCATAGGCGCGACATTGGCGAGATCGAGCGCTTGAAGTTGGTCCACTAAGCTCAAAATTTCGTTGAAGGCATGCGTTAATGGCTGGCTTTGTTGAGGGTCAAGTTTGAGACGCGCCAGCGTTGCGACGTCGGCCAGCTGTTCGGTGGTGACGGACATAGTGATTGCTTTCCAAAATAACTGAGCGGCGCAGTTTATCACAAGGGTCTTCTTGCCGAAAATCAAAGGCATTGGTAGAGTATAGCCCTCAGAAATTGAAACGCGTCAAGCTCGCTTGCGCGTGAGTGAAATCGGCAAAAGCGGGCCGGTTTGCTCCCTCGCGAAGGCCTGAGTCTGCCCCCTTCGCAACAACGACTACGGAAGTAAAAAAATCATGTTTAAACGATTGCGCGGTATGTTTTCGAACGATCTATCGATTGATCTGGGCACCGCAAACACCCTCATCTACGTCAAGGACCAAGGTATCGTATTGAATGAGCCTTCCGTCGTGGCTATTCGCATACACAATGGCCAGAAATCGATCGAGGCCGTGGGTACGGAAGCGAAGCGAATGCTTGGCCGTACTCCAGGAAATATTCCCGCGATTCGTCCTTTAAAAGACGGTGTGATTGCCGATTTTCAAGTGACCGAAAAAATGCTGCAGCATTTCATAGCCAAAGTGCACGAGACCCGTTTTATTCGCCCTAGCCCGCGGGTGTTGGTGTGCGTTCCCTGTATGTCGACCCAAGTGGAGCGACGTGCGATTCGCGAGAGTGCACTGAGCGCAGGTGCGCGTGATGTGCGATTAATCGAGGAGCCTATGGCGGCGGCCATTGGCGCGGGTCTCAATGTCGAAGAGGCGACCGGCTGTATGGTTGTCGATATTGGTGGGGGTACGACCGAAATCGCCATCATCTCTCTCAATGGTGTGGTGTACAGCGACTCAGTGCGTGTGGGTGGTGATCGTTTTGACGAGGCTATCATCGCGCACGTGCGGCGCCGCTACGGCAGTTTGATTGGGGATGCTACCGCTGAGCGTATTAAGCAGGAGATAGGCTGTGCGTTCCCTGGTGGGGAGTTGCGGGAGATTGATGTGCGCGGCCGTAATTTGGCGGAAGGGGTTCCTCGCAGTTTCACTTTGACCAGCGACGAAATTCTGGAGGCATTGTCTGATCCTCTGCAAATTATCATTCAGGGTGTTAAATCCGCGCTGGAGCAGTCTCCTCCTGAATTGGCAGCGGATATTGCCGAGTCCGGAGTGGTGCTCACAGGGGGCGGCGCCTTGCTTAGAGATCTTGATAAGTTGATTTCATCTGAAACGGGTTTGCCAGTTGTTATCTCTGACGATCCTCTCACTTGTGTTGCAAGGGGGGGCGGCATTGCTATGGAGCGCATGGATAGACACACACTGGAACTCCTATCGAGTGAATGATTTGGGTGCGAGTTGCGCCGCGCGAGCCGAATAGGCGGAGGGCAATATCAAGCCGTTATTCATAAAAAAATCGCAGGTGGGCATACGAGCCCTTGCCGCCACCCTCGTTCTGATTGCGCTGTTTTTGATTGATAGCCGCACGAGCTGGCTTGATGGTTTTAAAACCACCGGCGTCAATGTGGTTGCCAATGTTTACGCTTTGGCAGCGATTCCGAAAAACGTCTGGTCATCTTTAGTGCAAGCGAGCAAAAGTGAGGAAGCGCTGATTGATCAGATCGAAAAGCTAGAAAGTGAAAATTTGGTGTTGCACGGTCGTTTGCAGCAAATGGTGGCGTTACGAGCTGAAAATACGCGTCTGAGAGCGCTATTGAATTCAGCACCTCGTGAACGCAGCGATTTGATGGCGACAGAAATTGTGGGCGTCGCACCGAACCCGAATAGACAGATAGTAACCATCAACCAAGGCGAAAATGCGCGGGTGTATATTGGTCAACCCTTGGTCGATGCCGAGGGTGTTTTGGGACAGGTCATTGAGGTTGCTGATGACAGCGCGTATGTTCTGCTCATTACAGACCCAACACACTCGCTACCCGTGCAGTCAGTCCGAAGCTCGATTCGCGGTATCGCTGAGGGAACAGGGGCAAGTGATCGCTTGCAGATTAAGTACTTGGCGACTACAACCGACATTGAAGTCGGCGATGTTTTAGTGACTTCAGGGCTCGGTGGACGCTTCCCTATGGGCTACCCCGTAGCCAGCGTTACCTCTGTCGAGCGGCAGGATGGGGAGCGATTTGCCATGGTTTGGGCCAAACCACTTGCTCAGATGAACAGGGCGCGCTATACGCTGTTGGTCTTCCCCGAAAATTTTGCGCCAGCTCGCGCTAGTGCAATACCTTAGGAGGCGGGATTGGTACGCGATGCTCTTGTGGTTACACTCACTCTCCTTATAGGCCTGCTACTCACACTCTGGTCACAGGCACTGCTCGGGATGTCGCAACTCGTCGACTGGCTCGCCCTTATTATTTTGTACTGGGTCATCGCATTACCTACCAGAGTGGGTTTGATTTACACCATTACCTCGGGTTTGGCATTTGATCTGATGACCACTGCTCCCCTTGGATATCATGCGCTTGTACTTGTCGTAGTGTGCGTATTCGGACAGCTGATTTCTCTCAGAATGCGCAAGATGGATGTGTTTTCCCAATGTGCATTGGTTTTTCTCATAGTGGGGCTGGCTCATTTTGTGGACACGTTTCTTGCTACATTGAGCGGCTTCACTCAGGCCGCCACGTCGCCGCTCCTTACCGCGTTTGTTAGCGCATGCATGTGGCCCGTCATTCTGATCTGTTTGAGATTCCTGCGCCGCAGCCAAGGAATGACCGAATGGTGATATTAGCTTCTCAGTCACCTCGCCGACGCGCTTTATTGGCACGTTTGGTAGAACGTTTTGAGGTGGTGTCAGCCGATATCGACGAGCACCGCTATACCGGCGAACTGCCGGGCGATTACGTACTTCGTTTGGCCTTGGGTAAGGCGTCGAAAATTCAAATGTTGTACCCCAATGCAACGATAATTGGAGCGGATACGACGGTTGTTTTAGACTCGGATTGTTTGCAGCAACCCGCGGATGCTGCGGAGGCGATCAGTATGTTAGAGCGTTTAAGTGGCAGAACGCATCAAGTGTTCACGGGCGTCGCTGTTGTTAATCAAACCCACAGAGCGTCAAAGAAATTTGTGACTGAGGTGGAATTCGCTCGTCTATCCAAAACGTTGATCGAGTCCTACGTTGCGAGTGGTGAATCGTTTGGTAAGGCGGGTGCCTATGCTTTGCAAGGTCTAGGCGATATCTTGGTGGATTCGGTGAATGGATCAGTGAGTAATGTGATTGGTTTGCCACTGCGAGGCACCATGCAAATGTTAGTGGATGTGGGCGAGCCCGTTAAACTCGTCGCTGCACCCGATTCCGAATTTTTTTAGCGCTTATGATTGAGCAAAAAGACACTCATTTCTATGCTTTCTTGAGTCGTGTGCTGTGGCGCATGATCGTGGCGCTTATTGTGTTTTTGGCTGTCTACGTCAGCTTGGGGCGTTTGCTGGCGGCTAATTTCGACTACCTTGGCGACTTCGTGACCAACAAGATTGATGATGCTTTACCGCTCTCCATGAAGGTTGACCGGACGTCACTACGCTGGCAGGCCTTTTCCCCCATTTTGGTGCTAGAGAGTGCCGAGATTATCGCTATAGACTCAAGCTCATCCGTTAACACTGTCCGATTCGATAGCGCTGATTTAAAACTGGATGTATTCCAAACCCTACTTAAACAAATCCCTGCGTTTGACTCGTTGATCGTTAAAGGTATGGCGTTTGATTTGCACTTGCCCCTGCAAAATTCAGCACAAGGTTCCCATTCTGTTGGCTCGATAACGGGTAAGGTTTCGGAGGTTTTTGAGCCGATTTTAAGCAAGACACGTCGCGTGCTAGTGGATGCAGCTAGCCTGAGGGTAAGTGATGGAAACTGGGCTTATGAAACAGAGCTTAATTTCGATTATTGGCGAGAGGGCAGTGAACGCCAGCTCGTTTTAACGTTGACTGATCGGAGGGGAGGCGGACTTGAGCTCAGGGCGGCGGGTCTCGGAAACCCCCTGAAACCGTCAGAGTTTGAGGGGCTTGGCTATTTGAATCTGTCGATAAATTCCGACGTGCTCCCCACAAAAACCGATCGTCTTCCGAGTTGGTTGGAACTGGAATCAGGTCAGGTAGGTCTCGAACTGTTCTGGCAAGCGCAGCCATGGGATTGGCGAATGGGCGGGGAATGGTTCATCAACAGCGTGAATCCTATCGTCACTAGCGAGTCCATCAAGGTTCCTGCCGCAATAGGTGGTCGCTTTCGTTTTGATACGGACTGGGATGAGTCAAGGCTAAGCCTGACTGAACAGAGCATTGAGGTGGATGCACAGAGGTATGGCTTACCGGATTTACGAATAGATTGGATGTCCGATTCGGTCAGTATGAGTTCAGCCTCTATAGAGTTAGCCGCCGTTGCTGAACTGGTCAGTGCTCTCAGTGATGACGAAACCGGCGCCTTGCTCGATGAGATCAATCCAAGGGGCATTATCAAAGATCTCAGGCTAAAGCAGCCCAAAGGGGGCCAAAGAGAGCTCGCGGCGGAGCTACAAGAGATTGCTCTCGACGGAAGTCTTAAGCGTGTCGGGGTGACAGGACTGTCCGGCCATTTATGGGCGCGTGATGAGACTGTGCTCATCAAAGCCAATACGCCGCGGCTTACCTTGGATATTCAGAGTGTCTACGACCAGGCGCTCGTTTTAGATAACCCACGAGCCTTGTTGCGCATTAGGGTGATGCCAACGGCTGTACACATAATAGGTGAAGATATTGAAACGGAGGCGCTCTTGGGTCGAGTTTACGGTAACCTCAAGCTCGAGTTGCCGCGAATACGGGGCGATTTTGAGCCTGAAATGGTGCTGATGTTGCATGCGCCCGACGCCCGTATTGATCAGCGCAGTACGGTAATACCCAAGACAATTTCAGAGTCTCTTAAAACGTGGCTTGATCAAAGTATCGGCTCGGGCCGGGTTTATGACGCTGGATTTTTTTACCGTGGGTCCCTCGTCAAAGACAGCAGAGATGCCAGGTCTATAGGCCTGACGGTGAGGCTTGAGGATACCCAGTTAAGATTTTTACCGGATTGGCCGGTTTTGAGCGAGATTACGGGCTCGCTTATCCTCGACGACGAGGAAACCAGCATCTGGATAGACAGCGCTGCTTTCCCTGATACGCGAGTGGATAAGGCGAACGTCGAGATCTGGCTTGATCAGGATCGACTGCCCCTTTTGACAGCGACTGCGGCGCTAAATGGCCCGCTTGATGGTTTGCTTGAGGACCTGCGTGCCTCGCCTTTATCAAGGTACATTCCAGCGGAAACACTCAGCTGGGCAATCCAGGGTGGACAGCGGTCGAATATGACGATTCAAACCCCTCTGACCGGCGCGGGTGTTGTGCCGCAAGTCTCGTTTCAGACGCAGTTGAGCGGCGCCAGTTTGAACCCATTCGCTCGTATCCAAATAAACGATTTGAATGGCTATTTATCCTACTCTAGTGCAGCTGGTTTTTTTGCCGATAACCTTTTGGGTGTCTTGTGGGAGCGCCCAATCAGTATAGACATTAGCGCAAACGCCGGAAACGATCCATTAACTCAAATCAAGGCGATTGGAACTTTGCCCGGGCAAGAGCTGTCTCAGCTCTTAAATCTTCCTTCAATGGACTGGATCCGAGGAACAAGCGCTTTTGATTTGGCTTTGTCCCTTGGTCAAGATAGGGCCAATCTCTCGATACAATCGAGTCTTGAAGGCATCTCTATTGATTTACCCTATCCCATAAAAAAATCGGCCGATGTCGCTTGGAATTCCGTAATCGATATTAATCTAACCGACCCAGAAAGGCGCTTTTCTGGTGAGATTAAGGATCAATTTAGGGTCGCGGGAAATTTGAATCCAGATACCTTTGGCTTGAGTCTTGGTGTCAGTGCCCAACCGCTTGAAGCCGAGCAGGGCGCGTTTATTGTGACTGGAACATTAGATACTTTGGATGTGGACGAATGGCTAGCCACTCTGCCGCCGTCAGCTGGACCTTCAAAATTTTCCTATCACGTTCGAGCTTTGGAGTTGTCTCGAGTTCGTTACTTGAATCGCGAGATTGAGAGCGTCACCGTCGACGCGCGTAAAGAAGGCGAGCAGTGGTCCATGGCGGCGAACGCAGATTGGTTTCAGGCGGCTTTGACCGTTACTGCGGACCAGCCCTGGCAGTTGCTTGTAGAAGACCTGGACTTGACTCAAGCGTCGACTGTGCTCGTCGGCGATGCTCACGGGAGCAGGGGAGTTTCTCTGAACGATTTGCCCGCGCTCGACTTGGATATTCGTGCGATTCGTGAGCAGAATCAAGCGATCGGCAACGGAGTCTTGGAATTCCGGCCAGCACCCGATGTTTCCAGTGAGCACAGTGCGAGGCTTCTCAGCGGGAGTTGGAGAGGTTTGGCAGTGAATTCCGAGAAGCCTATAGCCATCGTATGGGATGCCAAGGAGCCGGTGTTGACTCAGGTCTCCGGTGGTTTGACGCTTGGAAATATGGGCGAGGTTTTGGGGGCCTACGGCTACGAACCCTTTATAGAGACACGATCGGGTAACGTCGATTTTTCTCTGCGCTGGCCGGGCGGGCCTGAAGCATTCGGCTTTGCCGGTACCGAAGGCGACCTGGCGGTTCGCCTAAAAAAGGGGAAGTTTACCAAGGCTTCGGCCGGGGCTCGTGGTGCGCTGCGAGTCGTCACTATTCTTAATTTCGCTGATATCATCAACCGGCTTAGTTTGAGTCAGTTGTTTGAGACCGGGGTCCCCTTTGACGATTTGGAACTCAAAGCAAATACGTCTTTGGGTTTGATCGATGTATCAACTTTGTCCGTGCAAAGTAGTGCGAGTCACTTTCAATTTGGCGGCCAAGCAAACCTTCTAGATGAATCTTTGGAGGGTGATTTGATTGCGACATTGCCGGTAGCTAATAATCTGCCGTGGCTGGCCGCCTTGACGGGAGGACTTCCAGCGGCGGCAGGGGTCTATGTCATCAGTAAAATTTTTGAGAAGCAGGTGGATAAATTCTCGAGTGCTGTGTATCAGATATCGGGAACGTGGCAAGAGCCTGTCCTGAAGTTCGATCGTTTGTTTGACACAAAACCGCGCGCACAGATGCCGAAGTCTGATGATTCCAGTTCCGATTCTGAAGTTAAGTTGGCGCCTGAAAATGCCGCTGAAACCGACTCTGAGACGGACGGCGTTTCTGAGGCTGAGGGCGAGCTAGACGCATCCCAGCGCTTGGATGCCGAGCCTCGCCCAGAGCGCTAGGGCGCTCGATCTAGCGAGCTTGCTGAGATAGCGGCAAAAATCGCTTTGTAGAGTTTTCGGAACGCCGCTGGCGGTGCGTTTCTACTGGCCTCTTTTTGGCTTTGTTGCCAGAGCGCACGCAGTTGCGTTCGTTCAGCCGCCGGGTACTCCCCTATAAACCGATCGATAGCCGACATTCCCTCAGTGACAATGCTCGCTCGCCAGCGTTCGGCTAAGTGGTGTCTTTCTGTGGCCTCTTGGCTATTTTCATGTTGGCGGTTCAGAGCGGCGATGATCGGTTCGACGTCGATGGCCCGCAAACGTTTTCCAAGGAACTGGATTTGCCTCTTTCTACCGCTATTTGCTGTGATGCGGCGCGCCAATTCTATGCCATCCGCCAAGACATCGTCGTCTATTGGGATTTGATCTAAACGTTTCTGTGGGAGTTCCACTAATTCGCGGGCCAAATCGACCAAGCTAGCCAGCTGTCGCTTTACCTCACTTTTGCTGGGACTGTCGTCCCAGTCGTCCCAATCATTATCCATAGAGTACAGTCGCTAAGCCTAGGAAAGAGAGAAAACCAACCACGTCGGTCACGGTTGTGAGTATGACTCCGCCCGCTAGTGCGGGGTCTATATCAATTCGGTTGAGAAATAGTGGGAGCAGGGCTCCAACCAGTGCCGCTGTGACCAAATTGATTACGATGGCGATTGCGAATACCACGGACAGCGTCCAGTCATTAAACCACACAGAAGCAGCAACGCCCACGACGCAAGCCCACAGTAAACCGTTGAGCAATCCAACAGCCAGCTCGCGATTGACAAGCCAAGATTGGTTTGACGATGTGATCTGACCTACGGCGATGCCTCTCACCAGTACCGTCAGCGTCTGAGTGCCCGCGATTCCACCCATGGAGGCAACAATTGGCATCAGCACGGCAAGGGCGACGACTTTCTCAATGGTATCTTGAAACAGGTTTATCACGCCGGCAGCGACAAATGCAGTGACCAGATTAATCCCTAGCCAGACGGCTCGGCGTGGTGTGGTTTTGAAAATGGGGGCGAAGGTATCTTGCTCTTCATCAAGACCCGCCATGGACATGAAGGAGTGATCGGCGTCTTCTCTGATTACGTCGACCACGTCGTCGATGGTGATTCGCCCTAAAAGCTTTCGGTTTTCATCCACAACGGGAGCTGAAACCCAGTCGTTGCGTTCGAACAGACGCGCCACTTCGGTGTCTGTCATCAGCGCGGGGATGGGATCGATGTCGGTGATCATCATTTCGCGGACGGAAGCCGAAGGGTCTGCGACTAACAAGGTTCGCAGTGGCAATAAACCAATGTACTGATCGTTGTTGTTTACGACGATCAAGCTATCGGTCATCAACGGGATTTCACTGTGCCGTCTTAGGTAGCGAAGTACGACGTCCATGGTAACGCGCGCGCGTATTGTAATGGCGTCAGTGGTCATCAAACCACCCGCGGTGTCCTCTGGGTAGGTTAAAACACGTTCAATGCGAGCTCGATCCTGTTGATCCATTGACTCGAGTACTTCGCGAGTGACGGCACCTGGCAGCTGTTGGAGGATGTCGGCAATATCGTCGTCCGCCATACCCTCGGTCATCGATGCAACTTCGCTGGCGTCCATCTCAGATAGGAACTGGGCTTGCAGTTCTTCGCTGAGTTCGCCTATGACTTCACCTTCGATTTCGGTATCGACCAGTTGCCACAGGATGCTGCGCAATTTGGGGGTGGATGATTCAAGTAGATGCGCCACATCGGCAGGGGGCATGTCGTTCAGCATGCTGCTCACGTCCGCTATCCGTGCGCTGTCATGCGAGCTCAAAAGCGACTCGAGCTTATCGTGCGCAATGTGGCTCAGTTTTGAAGTCATCCCGATTAAGCTCCCCCTCTATCGCGCAATAGGATACCAGAAACGCTCTATGGGGGCTTTTCTATTTTAATTTCGAAGTGTAATTACTCGGGTTCGTCGAAGCGATTATTAATTAAGTTGCTGAGCGCTTCCCATGCATCTTGTTCGTCTCGGCCTTCGATTTCGATGGCTAATTCGGTACCCTTTGCTGCGGCGAGCATCATCACGGACATGATGCTTTTCCCGTCTACCAATGGTCCTCCTGACTTGCCAACTCGGATGGATGAACCGTAATGGCCAGTGCACGAGATAAACTTTGCGGCTGCTCGCGCGTGCAGGCCGAGTTTATTGATGATGGTAATATTTTCTTTAATCATGCCCGTCTCACTCTTCCCGAGTTATCAGTTCTCGGTGGCGCACGTGTAGGTTGCCTCGATTTTCTCTGAAATAGTCATACAGTTGCTGCGCCATGAATACCGAGCGATGTTGCCCGCCTGTGCAACCTATCGCGATGGTGACATAACTTCTGTTGCTCTCGCTGTAAGAGGGCAACCATGTTTCAACGAATCGTCTGATATCGTCGAATAAGGCCCGAGTTTGCTCCTGCTTCTGCAGAAACTCGATCACCCCAACATCGGTCCCGTTAAGAATCCGGAGTTCTTTGATCCAATGCGGGTTTGGTAGCATTCGAACATCAAACACCAGATCGGCATCGGAGGGGATGCCCTTTTTGAAACCAAATGATTGAAACAGAATCGACAGTTCACCTTTTTTTGCACCTAACAGTCGCTGTCTTACGGCATCTCTCAGTTCGTATATCGTCATATCGCTGGTATCAATAACGATAGAAGCCGCCTCTAGTATCGGTTCAAGAAGTTGGCGCTCTTTGCCGATCGCGTCTGACAGTGTGGTCGTTTGATCTGTTAGGGGGTGCTTGCGGCGCGTCTCGCTGTAGCGGGTGATCAATATCGGATCGAGCGCATCGAGATAGAGGATGCTGCCATTGGTGCGTTCCGGTATCGTCTTCAACAGAGGCGCTAGATCTCCCATGTTGGTCCATGCATTGCGTGAGTCGATGCACACGGCGACGCCGCGGTAATGATTAAAGTGTGGGAGCTCAATTTCTTGCAAGAGGTTGAGGAGGAGCCCCAGCGGTAGGTTGTCGATACAATAGAAACCTTCGTCTTCAAGCAGATGCAAGGCGGTACTCTTGCCGGAGCCTGATCGACCACTAATAATGACAAGAGGGCGTTGCATCAGCTTTTTTGCTCCCACTCAAGTAAAATCAGTCTCAAATCTTCTTTGGACTTTGCGTTTCTGACCGCACTGCAGAATTCAGTTTCATTGAACAGGCTTGCGAGTTTCGCTAGGGCGTTTAAATGCGCTTGTTGCTCGTCTTCGGGGACTAGCAGCGCAAACACGATATCGACGGGCTGATTGTCTGGTGCTTCGAAGTCAATTGGGTTATCTAGGGTGAGCATCACACCGATGATTTTGTTTACGGTCTCCACGCGGCAGTGTGGAATAGCAATCCCTCGGCCAAGACCGGTACTGCCCATTTTTTCGCGTGCGAGCAATCGACTGAACACGGCGCGCGAACTCAGATCTAGAAAATCAGCGTGAACGCGGTCTGAAATGACCTCGAACAAACGTTTTTTACTGCTCACCGACACCTGAGTGTCGGTGCGCATTTCGCTGAGAAGTTGAACGAGTGAAACACTCATCGGCGTATTAATGCCTCCGGCCTTTTTCTTTGTGTTTGATCACTTGGCGATCCAGCTTATCTGCCAATTGATCGATTGCTGCGTACATATCTTCGGCTTCTGACGCAGCGAATAGATCGGCTCCCGCTACGTGGATCGACGCTTCTGCCTTGTGTGTTGCCTTTTCAACGATGAGGGTCACTTCGGCTTTCATAATGTTGTCACTGTGACGCTCGAGACGCTCAAACTTGTTATTTACATAGTCGCGAAGCGCATCCGTAACATCTACGTGGTGACCGCTGACATTTAGTTGCATAAAGACTCCTTAATTATGCTCTGCTTTTTCAAGGGGCGAGCCCCGTCTTGATACTAACTCAAACGAGGCGCTTGCGCTCGTTCGAAGGCGGTATATTCAGAACATCACGATATTTAGCGATGGTACGCCGTGCCACCGTAATGCCTTCGTCCGCTAAAAGGGTCACAATTTTGGCATCACTCAGAGGTTTTCTCGGGTCTTCCTCGGAGACCAATTTCTTAATTAACGCTCTTATGGCAGTGGATGAGTGTTCACTGCCATCTTCATTGCTCACATGGCTGGAGAAAAAGTATTTCAGTTCAAAAACGCCGCGTGGAGTGTGCATGTATTTATTCGTTGTGGCGCGTGAGATGGTGGATTCGTGCATTTCGACTTGCTCTGCAATTTCGCTCAAGATGAGCGGTCTCATGGCGATCTCACCTTGCTCGAGAAAGCCGCGTTGATGCTCTACAATTTTAGTGGAAACCTTCATCAGCGTTTCATTTCGGCTTAAAAGACTTTTCAAAAACCAGCGTGCTTCTTGTAAGTTATCTCTCAGGTAGTTGTTTTGATCGCTGTTGTCAGAGCGCTGAATTAAACCAGCGTAGGTCTCATTGATTCGAAGTCGAGGTGCAATGTCGGGGTTTAATTCTACCACCCATCGATCTTGGCGCTTACTGACAAACACGTCCGGTATCGCGTATTCAGTTGAGGCAGAGTGAAAAGTGTGTCCCGGGTTTGGGTCGAGTGTTTGTATTAAGCCGATTGCTTCTTTGAGTTCGTCCTCACTGAGTCTCGCTCGTCGCAGTATTTGTTTGTAGTCCCCAGATCCAAATTGGCTCATGTAGCGTGTAAGGAGCAGGTAGGCTGTTTCTCGATGCGGGGTGTCTGGTGAAAGCTGTTTTAGCTGCAGCAAGAGGCACTCTTGCAGATCTTTTGCGAAAACCCCTGTCGGTTCGAACTGCTGCAGGCCATGCAACACGGCGACGACCTCATCAAAATCGATATCACCTTCATCTACAAGAACTTCATGGATTTCTTCTAAGTCGGCGGTGAGGCGCCCATTTTCGTCGGTGTAATCGATGATGGTGACGCCAATCATACGATCAATCTCAGACCAGCGTGTCAGGTTGAGCTGCCACAATAGATGTTCTTGCAGAGTAGTGTCAGCGCTGCCTTGTTGGTTGTAGTCAAATTCAAGCGCGTCCTCCGAGGGTGTCGATGCAGGAGCAGAGGCTGAGGGGAGGAGGTCATCCCACTGGGTGTCCACCGGTAATTCCTCTGGGATGGCGGTGTCCCAACTGTCCGTCCCTGAGGGCGTTTCGCTGGCGGTATTCTCCAGACTGTCCATTGGTCCTTCAGAATTGTTCTCGATGATCGGTGTTTC
>Ga0255763_1003376_pt1 | contig 14420 bp, 8 predicted proteins | sample 041ome_2_FD_179963 | JGI IMG/M metagenome (GOLD analysis project Ga0255763, IMG submission 179963) | Coastal salt marsh microbial communities from the Groves Creek Marsh, Skidaway Island, Georgia - 041406US metaG (version 2) | ecosystem: Environmental > Aquatic > Marine > Intertidal zone > Salt...
CTCGGTTCTTTCTCTCGTCGCGGCGTTTTTTTTGGATAACTGCAGACACGAAGAGCAAGAAAAGTGAGTCAAAAGTGTTTGCACAAACCAAGTGAAACAAAACTAAAGCAAAAAGAGAGGAAAAATTTGAGGAAGCATTTGAGGAGTCAAAAGAGAGAGAAAATCAATCGAGAAAAAGTGAATTTTTTTTTGGTTTCAAAAAAAATTCAAAAACAGTTTTTGTCGTCTCGTTGGTCTGGTTTTTAGTCGTCGTTGCGTGCGCGTACTTTATACGCGGTAAATATATACTCACTACCACTCTCATCGCGAACACTCACTTTTCAACGAGAGCGTTTTCAGAGAGAGAGAGAGAGAGAGAGAGAGAAAAGAGCGCGTAAATAATGGCAACGCCAACGCGTCGTTCGTCTCGACAAACGACGCCACAAAAATCAACGCAACAAAACGACAACGCTCCAAAATCATCGTCGAAAAAGAAAACATCTAAAGCGGACGAGTTGTTCGACGACGTCGCGAAAGAGAGTCCTTCGAGAAGAACGAGAAGCGCGACGACGAGAAGCGCGAGCGCGACGCCGGTGAAGGAGAAAAAGACGACGACGACGACGCCAAACAAGAAGAAGAAGAAAATTGGTGGTGTTTCGCCTTCACCGAAGAAGAAGAGTCCTGCTGCTGCGGCAAAAACGACTCCAACAAAGAAGAAACGAGGAGGGAGAAGTCCGAGCGTGACGCCGAGCAAGAAGAAAAAGACGACGGAAAAAGAGGAGGAAACGGAAGTTATGGAGACAGAGGGAGAGGCGTTAGCGGAAGAAGAGGAAGATGGTGATGATGATGATGCCGCCGCCGCCGCCGCGCCCGTCGTAGAGACCGAAGAGGAAGAAACTTTGGCGCCGACGCAAGGCGGTGGCATCGACGAGAGCATGTTTTCACCACCGCCGCAGAGGCCACCTCAAGAGCAGCAGCAACAACAACAACAGCAACAACAACAGAATCCTCCTAATACGCAACAAAGGCAGCCTCCGCCGTCGACGGTTCAGCGAACGCCAAGATTTCCCTCGTCGACGCAACAACAACAACAACCGGGCACGCAAGGAAGAGATTCGATCAACGCTTCGCTCTTTTCGCCTACGCCGAGACAAACGCCCAGAAATATGGGCTTCGCGAGTCCGAGTCCGTTTGTGAATGCGAATCCGCCGGCGTCGCAAGGTAGGCACGATACGGGTTTACACGGCGCGCAACCTCGATTCACGCCCGCTTCTGGGGCGAGACCGGGGGCCTCGATGGATCCAGCGAATAATAATAACAACGCGTTCGCGTCGCTCAATCCGAGACCGTTCATGGGACTCACTGAAGAGGAGATTCAAGACGCTAAAGCTCGCGCGGTAAGAGATCCAGATCAAAACGCAGCAGAAGATTTGCAAAGAGAGCAGGACAGGCAAACGTTTATTTGGGGAACAGCGATTAGCGTCGATGACGTGCAAAACCGATTTCGTCGTTTCTTGGAGAATTTCATCTTGACGAAGAAAGATAAGCAGGTAAAGGAAGGCGAAGGAGACGACGAAGACGACGAGGGAGGAGAGAGAAATAACGCGGGCGATGGTGAAAAAGATGACGGTACGAACGGAAGCGCGGAGAAGAGAAACGAAGGCGCCATGGACACTGATAATAACAACAACAACAACAACGAAAAAGATACGGATGCGAACGCGGGGGAAGATCTCGACGACAGTCAACGTCTTCTTCTCCCGACGCAAACACAAAGCCAAGACGAAGAGGATGACGATGACTTGCTCGCGGATTCCTTTTACATTAAAGTCATGCGTTTATGTCACGAGAAAGATAACATAAACTTGGACATTGATTGTGCGCACTTGGAGAGTTACGACCCCTGGTTGTATGAAAGGCTCGTTGCGTATCCGCAAGAATTGATTCCGTTGTTTGACACCGTAGCGAATAAGATTTACGAGGATCAAGTGCTTCCGGACGACGAGAAAGAGAATTTCAGAAAACAAATCTTACCGAGTTTAGAAGTCAGACCGTTCAACTTGCTCGAAAAGCACGCGATGAGAGATTTAAATCCGTCCGATATCGATAAAATGGTCGCGGTCAAAGGCATGGTTACTCGATGTTCAGCCGTCATCCCAGAATTAAAAGGCGCGTACTTCAAATGTTTAACTTGCGGCGCTTCTCCGGAAATTGTCGTCGTCAACCGCGGTCGCGTCAATGAACCGCCTTTGAAATGTTTAGAGTGCCGCAATCAAGGTACGATGACGCTCATTCACAACCGATGTTACTTTGCAAACAAGCAACAGGTGAAAATGCAAGAGACGCCAGACGTGATTCCGGAAGGTGCGACGCCGAACACGGTGAGCATGTGCGTGTTCGATTCCTTAGTAGACGAGGCGAAACCAGGTGACAGAGTTGAAGTGACGGGGGTGTATCGAGCGGTACCTATTCGAGTCGCGCCGAACCAACGAGCTATTCGATCGATTTATAAAACGTATCTGGATATCATTCACATTCGCAAAGATACGAAAGGCAAACTTCGAAACACGGCGAAGAAGGACGATAACGAAGATATGAAAGATGCAGAGTACATGAAGACTGGTAGTGGTGACATGGAGGACGATCTGAACATGGGCGCTCAACAACAACAAGAAGAAACCGATGCGACAAACACGGAAACGATGGCCTCGAACATTTCGCCTCGCGGCGACACCGAACTCGAGTTTTCGCCCGAGCGGATTCGAGAAATCGAAGAGCTCTCGAGACATTCAGATATTTACGAGCGATTGGCAAAATCAGTCGCGCCGTCTATTTGGGAACTCGAAGATATCAAAAAAGGTATTTTGTGTCAACTCTTTGGCGCGACGAACAAGACGTTTAAAGGCGCATCGGCGAATAAAGTGCGAGGCGATATCAACATTTTACTCGTCGGGGATCCTGGCGTGGCGAAATCGCAGTTGTTGACGTACGTACACAGAGTCGCGCCACGAGGCATGTATACTTCTGGTTCTGGTTCTTCTGCGGTTGGTCTGACCGCATACGTGTCGAGAGATCCGGAAACGAAAGACATGGTGTTAGAATCTGGCGCTTTAGTCTTATCCGATCGAGGCGTGTGTTGCATCGACGAGTTTGATAAAATGGGCGACGGCGCGCGATCGATGTTGCACGAAGTCATGGAGCAACAAACGGTGTCAATCGCCAAAGCAGGGATCATTGCCGTATTGAATGCGCGAACATCTGTTTTGGCGTCCGCGAACCCTGTCGGAAGTAGATATAATCCAAACATGAGCATCGTCGATAACTTACACTTACCGCCGACTTTGTTGTCGAGATTCGATTTGCTTTACTTAGTTCTCGATCAGCCAAACCCAGAAACGGATCGACGATTGGCGAGACATTTAGTCTCTTTGCATTATAAAGATCCGCCGAAGAGAGCGAAAGCGACTGTTTCGGCGGAGTTATTGACAGATTACATCTCGTACGCGAAGCAAGTGTGTCATCCCGTGCTCGGCGAAGAAGCCGGCGAAGAGCTCGTCGATGGGTACGTCAAGATGCGACAATTGGGATCAGCCGGAGGGAGGAAAGTCGTCACTGCGACGCCACGACAATTGGAATCTTTAGTACGTATTTCTGAGGCTCTGGCGAGAATTAGATTGTCGAAAACCGTAGACAAACAAGACTCTACGGAGGCGCTGCGTTTGATGCGCGTGGCAATGCAAAGCGCGGCAATCGATCCGAGAACGGGTTTGATCGACATGGATAAGATCTTGACTGGTCATTCCGCGGCGGATAGGAAACAGCGTTCAGATATTGCCGAAGGGGTGGATGATATTTTACAAGGCATGCAAGGAAGAAAAGCTCGATTGAGTGAAATCGTATTGAAATTGAAGGAAAGAAATGCATCCATCGAGATTTCCGTGCAAGAAGTCCGAGACTCGGCGTTGCTCCTGGCAGAACAAGACAGAGCTATCGTGAAGGGCGATTTAGTGCAACTTATTTAATTATCAGATATATTATTATTAGTAGATTATGTGTGTGTGTGTGTGTGTGTTTTATTTCACTCTAAGTTTTAATAGTGTCTCTTGTTGGTTGGTCGCTCCCTCTCTTTCGCCTAATTTCGCTTCTTTCGAATCGAAAGCACTTTCATAAAGCGAGTACGAGCGATTATCCCATACCAGAGGAGCCGGTGTAGGCGGTGGTGGATAATTCCTTACCGTCGCCAGTCATGACGATGATTTCACCCTCAGCGTTCACATCCATGATAGCACTCGTGCCTTCGGCGATGTCGCCACTCAACATCTTCTCCGCGAGGTTGTCTTCCAACAATCTCATGATGGCTCTTCTCAACGGACGAGCACCAAACGCCGGCGAGAAGCCTTCGTCGACAACCTTGTCCTTGAATCTGTCCGTGACGTCCAAAGTAATTTCCTTCTCCTTCAATCGCTTGAACACGTTGTTCAACATGATCATCGCAATTTCACGGACTTCTTGCTTGTTCAATTGACGGAAGATGATGATTTCATCCAAGCGGTTAAGAAATTCCGGTCTGAAGTAGTTCTTGAGTTCGTCTTGAACCAAGGATTTGATTCTTTGGTACGATTGGTCTTCGACGTTGTCGTCCAATTGGAAACCCAAACCGCCGCCACCTTTTTCAATTTGCTGGGCGCCAACGTTCGAGGTCATGATGATCAAAGTGTTTTTGAAGTCAATGACTCTGCCCTTGGAATCGGTTAATCGACCGTCTTCCAAAATTTGTAACATCATGTTGAAGACATCCGGGTGAGCTTTTTCAATTTCATCAAACAACACCAAGGTATACGGACGTCTTCTGACAGCTTCGGTCAATTGACCACCTTCGGAGTAGCCGACGTAACCTGGTGGCGAACCAATCAATTTGGAAACCGTGTGTCGTTCCATAAATTCGGACATATCCAAACGGACCATCGCTTCCTCGCTGCCAAAGTAAAACTGCGACAAGGATTTGGCCAATTCGGATTTACCAACACCAGTCGGCCCGGCGAAGATGAACGAGGCGACTGGACGATTCGGCGACTTCAGCCCCGTTCTCGCTCTTCGGATAGCTCTTGAGCACGCCACGATGGCTTCTTCCTGACCAATCAAACGTTCGTGTAACTTCTCTTCCATGCCCATCAAGCGTTGCGCTTCGTCCGAGGCAACCTTATCGACCGGAATACCAGTCCACGCGGCGACAACGTCCGCAATATCCTGTTCGTTCACGGTCGGACCGGTTTCTTTACCAGACTCAATTTCAGCCTTGGCTTCTTCTTGCTTCTTCTCCGTGATGGCTTTAATTTGAGATTTCAACTCAACCTCCTTGTCTCTGATGCTCCCGGCGGCTTCAAAGTCTTGCCCTCGAATCGCGGTGTCTTTCTCTTTTTGCAAAGCCTTCAATTCTTTGTCCAGCTCTTTGGCTTCTTCCGGAATAGACGTGTGCTCCAAACGAACTCTCGACCCGGCTTCATCGATTAAATCGATAGCCTTATCCGGTAAGAAACGATCAGAAATGTACTGCGAAGAAAACTTCGCCGCGCACTCCAAAGCTTCGTCCGTGTACTTCAACTTGTGGTGAACTTCGTATCGCTCTCTCAAACCTTTCAAGATTTCGATGGTTTCATCCACCGTCGGTTCCGGGACTTGAACTGGTTGAAAACGTCTCTCCAGCGCCGGATCCTTTTCGATGTGCTTTCGGTATTCGTCAATCGTCGTCGCGCCGATGCACTGCAACTCGCCTCTCGCCAACGCCGGCTTCAAGATGTTCGCAGCGTCTATTGCGCCTTCAGCCGCCCCTGCACCGATCAAAGTGTGCACTTCGTCGATGAAAAGAATAATTGCGTCGTCTTGCTTGACTTCGTCCATGAGCTTCTTCAAACGTTCTTCGAATTCCCCGCGATACTTGGTACCCGCAACGAGTAAACCCATATCCAAAGTCATCATTCTCTTCCCTTCCAAAGTTTCCGGAACGGTTCCCGACGCGATTTGTTGGGCCAAACCTTCAGCAATCGCGGATTTACCAACCCCGGGTTCACCAACCAAGCAAGGGTTGTTTTTGGTCCTTCTACCGAGAATTTGCGTGACGCGCCTTATTTCATTCGTTCTGCCGACGCAAGGGTCCAACTTGGCCTCTTCGGCTTGTTTCGTCAAATCCGAACCAAACTCCTCGAGCGTAGGCGTCTTGGAACCACTGGCGGCACCGCCAGTCGCGCCAGCGCCAGCGCCGACCGCTTCTTGGGACTCACCAACCATTCGGATGACTTGAGATCGAATCTTGGCTGGATCCGCGTCCAAGTTTTCCAAAACGCGCGCCGCGACGCCTTCGCCTTCTCTCAACAAACCCAACAATAAGTGTTCCGTGCCGATGTAATTGTGGCCGAGTTGTCTCGCTTCTTCTAAAGCGAGTTCTAAAACGCGTTTCGCTCGCGGCGTAAACGGAATTTCAACCGCTACAAAACCCGAACCTCTACCGATGATCTTCTCCACCTCCACTCTCGCTTCTTTCAACGATATCCCCATGGACTTTAAAACCTTCGCGGCAATACCGGTACCTTCGCCGATTAAACCCAACATAATTTGCTCCGTACCGACAAAGTTGTGACCTAACCTTCTCGCTTCTTCTTGCGCTAACATGACGACCTTGATCGCTTTTTCCGTAAAGCGTTCAAACATCGCTCGTGGGCCCTTGATGACTGCTCCCAATTTCTTACCCGAGGACGAAGAAGAAGAACCACTTTTCGTAGAAAGTTGCCTCGAGGTGACGCCTTTAAAGTTACCGTTTCTGGATAACGTGCTCGTCATGTCGATGGCATTCGTGGATCGTAATCCGGAAAAGTTACCCGGAATGGACGTTCGCGTCGAAGACATCGACGCGTTCGCGCGCATCACCATTGTCACTTTTCTGCCTTTCGAAGCCGACGACGTCGTTGCCCCACCCACATTCGCACGCGAAAACGAAACGCTCGATAAAGTCGTCGACGCGAACATTTTTATATCCTTAAATGAGGTGTGTTACTGTCTACGCTACGTTTACTTTATAAAGATACAGAAAAATAGACGCTGTAAAAGACCGCGCGTTGAGTGCTGTCTGTCGAAACTTCTTTTTTTCTAGTTCTCCTTTTATGAGGAGAAATGAGGAGACGTGTTGGTGCCGAAGAGGCAAAAGTCGTTATCCAAAGGATTCCAAACAAAGCAAAAAAAAAAAAATTCTCGCGCTGCTCTTTCCGCTTTCCTTTCACACGACGGTTGGACGACGATCGTCTCTCTCCTCTTAAGTTTTGTTTGCTGAAAAAAAAAATTCTCTCTCTCTCTCTCTCTGTTGTTTTGTCGTCCTCCTCCTCACTGTGTTTTAAAGGCGAACAACAACACAAAGAGATGAGACGAGAAGAAGAGATGACATTTTCAGCGAAACTTTGATGCGCCGCATTTCTTAGAGACGTTTTCGTCGTTTTCTCTCTTCTTTCCCTCTCTCTCTCTCTCTCTCTTTCCCTCTCGGTATTAGTAAACGACGGAAGAAGAATTACGATATTGAAATCCTCCGGTGCTTAGATTTCTTCTCATCTTCTTTTCATCTTCTTTTCATCTTCTTTTCATCTTCTTCTTCTCCGATGTCGCTCTTCGACGAGGAGGAGGACGACTTTGAGATTGAGATGGACAAGGAAAAGTTCGATCAAATTATCGTTCGAGCAGAGGAAGAGAAGAGAAAGAAGCAGAGAACGACGACGACAAACGCGTTTGATTTTATGAAAAATTCTCAGCAACAACGACAACAACAACAACAACATCAACAACAACAAGAGGTTTTGCAGCAACAGAACTACCAGCATCAACATCACGCGGTGAAAAAGATATCCATTTTACCCAGCGAGGGTGGTAATAATAACGCTGGACGCGTTAAGTTTGAACTGTTCATCTCGGCGCCAATCGCTCGGAAGTTTGACAGACTCGTCGCGAAGTTTGACGCAGCGTTCGCAAGAGAAAGCGCGGAAGAGTACGAGAGAAGAGAACAGTTGGAAGAAATTAATAACGGCACGGTGATGAAAAATATAATCACGTGGGATGGTATACCTCACGGAAGGTTGGATCTAGTCGTGTCGAGTTTGAAGCGCCAATTTGACATCAACGACGCGGTGAATATCCTTTATCCACACCCGTTCGTGAGACGAAGTTTGCGAAGCGCGGATCGAATGATTCACGATAAAATGGTCGACAATCAGTTCAATTCTATTCCGTTTAAAGATAAGTTATTTCCATTTCAAAGCGAAGGCGTAAAATTTGTTCTTAAGAGAGACGGTCGAGCTATGATTGGTGACGAAATGGGCTTAGGGAAAAGCATTCAAGCTTTGGGCGTCTCGAAAGTTTATTCGAAAGATTGGCCGTGTGTTATATTCTGTCCTAGTAGTTTAAAAGACACGTGGAAACACGAAATCGAGAAATGGCTCGGGGGAGTTGATGGCGACGATGGAAAAGGTGAATGCGCAGTGAAAGTGCGCAAGATTGAATCCGCGAAAGAGTCCAAGGATATCTTGAACGAAATGCGAAAAAATAGCAACGGCAGCGGCAGCGCATCGACAAAAATCGATTTTATTATCGTGCCGTATTCCATCTGTAATCAGATACAGAAGGAGTTATTCGAGCTCGTTTTCAACGTTATGAAAGCGAACGTGGTCGTGTGCGACGAGTCGCACTTTCTCAAAGACCGGAAAGCCAAACGAACGATGGCTGTCGTTCCCTTTCTTATACGCGCGAAACGAGCAATCTGTCTTACCGGCACGCCGGCTCTGGCGAAACCAATCGAGTTATTTTCGCAACTGACGAGTTTGCGACCGGATATTTTTCCGAAATTATCAGAATATGGTCAAAGATATTGTTCAGGAGGGCGATTTGGCGCCTTTAGCGGGTCGAGCGAAAGTCAAGAGTTGTTCGCCGTCGTCTCTTCTTCGGTCATGATTCGCAGAAAGAAGAAAGACGTGCTCACGCAGCTCCCGCCTAAACAACGGGAACAAATTTTCTTGGAGATACCGAAAGCGGAGAGGACTTCAAAAATACAACCGATCGTTCAGGCTATGAATGCGTTACCAGAGACGGAAACTTTAGAGCGTAAAATGTTGATGAACAAATATTACTTAAGTACTGCAGAGGCGAAGGTGAAAACTGTACAGAATTATCTTCAAAATCTCCTTGAGTCTGTCGACGAGGAGAAGAAAATTTTGTTCTTCGCGCACCACAAGTGTTTGCTACACGCCGCCGTGGAGACGATGGAGAAGACAAAAACTAAGTTCATTCGCATCGATGGCGAAACGCCGAGCGGTTTGCGTCAAGGTTTAGTGGATTCCTTCCAAAGGTGCGACGCAAACTCACCGAAAGTGGCAGTGCTTTCGATTAAAGCCGCCGGCGTCGGCTTGACTCTCACGCGCGCGAGTTTAGTCGTCTTTTCGGAATATTCGTGGACGCCGGCGGAAATACTTCAAGCGGAAGACCGCGCGCACAGAATTGGACAGCGAGATTCCGTCCTGGTTCAATTTCTTCACGCGAAAGATAGCGTGGACGATATCATATGGCAAAGCGTTCAAAATAAACTAGAAACGTTGGGTCATTTTCTCGACGGTACGAAAAAAGGGAACAAGATGGAAACGAAAATGGAAGATGCGGCCGATCGAAGACAGAGTTTCGACGCCACGCAGAAAACGCTGGACGAGTTCGTCGGTCGTTAGTCATATATATAGGATTTAGTTGAAACTTAGAGAGCACAGTTGCACCTTGCATCTATCGAAAGGATTTGTTATTACTACCTCCTCCGCCACCGGCGATATTCTTGCCCTTCTCGCTCCCTCTCACGCCGTCGCCCAACACCGCTTTCGACGGGTCCTTCATGAACTGATTCTCCGCCTCTTCAGAGTGATACACGCACGACACCTCTGGCGACTTTTTCAAATCCCCGACGTACGCGAACGTGTTCAAATTCCTCTTGCAATCGTTCTCTTGATCTTGCGTGACTACTTTCTCTCTCTCCAACACCGACCAGTTTGATCTTCTTAAAACACACCCCGGTTTCACCTCTGGTTGCGCCACGTACACGTTGAAAGGATTCAAGGACAAAAACACCCTCTGGTCAAACACCATCGCCGAAGCCCCGTTCGCCATGCACACTTCGCTCGACGGCGTTCGTCGATCTAAAATCTCCCTGGACGCGACGTTGGACGGTTCCAAGTCCACTGCGGTGTCGAAAACGACGCCGGCGCCGATACCGACGACAAACGCGCCGGCGACTAAGAATTTATCCAGTTCTCGGGGAAACAGACGAGGTTGTTGATTATTATTATTACTATTCCGTCCTCCTCCTCCTCCTCTTCCTCCTCTTCCTCCTCCTTTTCTCTGTTCTTGCGTCTCGTATTCGTCCTCTTCAAACCACCCGCTACTATTACTATTATTATTTCCTCTTCTCGTTGGCGCAAAATCGTACGTATTTTCTCTGTTTCTCGACTTCGTATAGGCCAGTCGATCTTGTTGCATTTGTTTCTGACGACCTCTTCCTCCATCGTTCTCCTTTTCATAGTACGCGCCGCTGTCGCCGCCGCTGTCGCCGCCGTACGACGCATTATTCTTCCGCGAACGAGATGATGCGCTCGCGGCGTTAAAACTTTTCCTACCCAAACCCTCGCCCGAGCGGCGGCGAACAACATTAATTCGCACTTTGCATCGACGACACAGAAGAATCGCGTCGTCGTTAAAAGTCGTTTTCGGGGGCAAAAGAGAAGGCGTCGACGTGGTGAGCGTCGCACGACTCCTTCCTCCGCGACGACAAAAACGACGACTCTCGGCGAGACGAGCAGAAGCAGGAGTCGCAGCGCTCGTGGTCGGGGTGGTCGCAACAAAGCGAGACATCATCTCTCTTCTTCTTCTTCTTCTTCTGTGTTGTGTTCCTTCTTCTTCTCGTTTTTAATTCACAGTTCAGGTCGGAATCTCGAATTGATGAGTACGAGGAGTACAATGACGACTTTTTGGTCAAACACGTGACTCTCAAATCGAAAAAAAAAACAAAACAAACACAAAACAAGTTTTCTCTGTTTCTTGTTGTGGATAAAAGATATCTCTCGTCTCTTCTCTCTTCTTCTCTCTCTCTCTTTCTCTTTCTCCTCATTTTTTTACCACGACAGACAGAGAGACAAAGCGCGATGACGACGACGACGACGATGACGATGGCTTCTTCTTCTTTGTCTTCTTCTTTGTCTTCTTCTTTGTCTTCTTCTTTGTCTTCTTCGAAGAAGAAGAAGATGATGATGATGATGATGATGAAGAAAAGTTGTTCAACACGAAGAACACAAAAAAAAAGATTTTACTCTTCGGCGTCTCAAGAACAACAAACAACGAACAGTTCTGCGGAAAAAATGCTCTCCATATGGCTGACTCGCCAGGCACAACTCGGGAATTTGGACGACGATTTAGTCATCGTCATCAATTCCATCGCCATCGCGTGTAAGCAAATCATGAGCTTAGTGAAAGCAGCTCCGTTGCAAGGGAATATTGGATTAGCGGGTGGGAAAAATGAAAGCGGAGACGAACAGAAGAAGTTGGACGTCATCGCGAACGATATTTTCTTAAACGCGGTACAAAAATGCGGACGAAGTTCGGTGATTGTTACGGAGGAGGAAGATCACCCGGTTTTATCAGCGACGAACGTTGGGAATGGAGATTACGTGGTGACGTTTGACCCGATCGATGGGTCCTCGAACATCGACGCGTGCGTCACGACGGGTGCGATTTTTGGCATTTATTCACCCGGAGAGTGCGACATTGACCCGACGCAATCTGCCGAGGAAATCATGAAAAACTGCACGGAAAACGCGAATCAATCCGGAGAGAACTTAGTCGCGGCTGGGTATTGCATGTTTTCTTCGTCGTGCGTTTTTATGATTACCACTGGTCACGGCGTGTTTGGTTTCACTCTGGACGAACAAATCGGCGAGTTTGTCATGTCGCACGAAAAGTTACAAATTCCAGACGGCAAAGATATGAAACGCATTTATAGTGGGAACAACGGGAACGTGCAATTATGGGCTCCGGAGTTAAGAGAGTACGTGAAACAGTTACAAACGGGCGAAATCGACGGGAGAAAAGGAGATCCTTGGTCGTATAGGTACATCGGCGCTCTCATCGGTGATTTCCATCGAACGTTGTTATACGGCGGCATTTGGTTGTACCCTCCAGACGTGAAGGCGACGGAAGGTAAGGCGAGATTATTGTATGAGGTTGCGCCGATTGCTATGATTGCGGAGCAAGCGAACGGAATGGCGACGAGAGGGAAAATGGCCGACGAACGGGTCATGGAAGTGAAACCTATGTCAATCCATCAAAAATCGCCCATGTTTGTGGGATCGAACAGCGCTGTTCTCGGATTACAGAAGTTCTTGAAAGAGCACTAAGTAAGAAGAAGTAATCCTCGCGTTGTCGTTGTCGCTGTTGTTTGTTATCATTACGTGTTGTACCACTCGCATCTAAATTTATAATCTATTCTTGGTTTCTCGCTACTTTTCTCGTGTTTGTTTTAGAATTATATTACTCGAAATCTGAGTCGTCGTCGAAGTCGCTCTCTTCTTCTTCCTCTTCCTCCTCCTCAGATTCTCCATCCTCGTCAGCATCATCATCATCTGAATCCGAATCTTCCTTGTATTTCGTCGCCGTTGCGCTAGAACGTCTCGCTGGTCGCGCCTTCTTCGCGATTGGTTCGTCGTCTTCGCTGCTCTCGTCCGACGATATGAGGTCCATGACGTCGTCCGAGTCGTCCGCGTCCGAGAGCTCGATTCGCTCCTCGCGTTTCTTCTTCTTTTGATGTTGCGCCTTTTTCTTCGCGGCAGCCGCGGCGGCAGCTTTGTCCGTCGATGATTTCTTTTTCGCGTTTCCACTACCTCCACCGCCTGGTGATCGCAACGATACCTCTCTCCCGGCTATGCTCGGCTGGATGGGCGAGATTATTGATATCGTCGCTTTCCCTCTCACGAGCGCTTGCGGCGACGTCATGTGCCCGTCGTCTGAATCGCTGTCGTCGTCTCCATCGAAATCAATGTTTCCTAAACCGTCGTTATCGGCGAGATTCTTCTCCGCTTTCGCCGCTGCCTGACGTTTCGGTCTTCGACCACCCGCGGCGTCTTTTGATTTATTATCTTTTCCTCCTCCTTCACCTTCTTCTTCGTCGGAGTCGCCGAGCGTAATCACGCTATCGTCGGCGGCGTCGGTGTTCGCGTCGTCGTTTTCATCTCCCTTCTTTCCTCCTCCTTTTTTCTTGCCCAACGTGCTGTTGTTCTTCCTCTCCCAATCAATCGCCGTCTTCTTATTCCCGCTATTCATGGTCTTCCAAACGCTCTCGGGAATCTCCAACAATGGCTTCTCCTCCGGATTCTCCTCTTTCGTCCCGATCCAAGCCCATTGGGAGAATATTAACACCCCGTCGAAGAAATCTTCGAGATTCGCGTTCGCATTCGCCCCTGAATCTTTCCTCGACGATCCGCCGCCTCCGCTTCCAAGGTTCAAGGTGAAATACCTCGACTCTCTCGCCCTCGCTATGGTCCCGTACAGTTTCATCTTCCCGATGCCGTTCGGGAAGTTGATGTAACAAACTGGATTTTGCGTATCCAAATCCGCGAGTTCTCCAAACTCCACCGCGTTCGCGTTCGTAGCAGCAGAAGTGGTGTTATTATTATCTCCACCACCATTACCACCACCACTCGCGTTGTTGTTCATGAAACTAATCTGCGCGAATTGTCCGGGAAATACCACCATGTGTCTCGACTTTCTCGTGTTCGCTTTCTTCGCGATATCTTTCGCGTCCGATTTGAACAGCTGGTTTTTCCTCGTTTGAATAACCTCCGCGGTGGACGGCAACGCGGACGAGACAATTCTGCTGCTCAGCGCGGACTGATAAATTTTCGTGGATACTTGACGCTCTCTCAAAATTTCCTCGTCTGTCTCGAGGACTGCGGCTCTTTGCGCGTCTGTTTTCCCGTCGTCTTTGTCGTTCTTCTTCTTCTTCCTCGGCGGCATTCTTTCTTTATTTGATGTGTTTGATTGGAAATTCCCCCCAAATCCGTTGTTAGAGTTGTCGTTCCTCTTTCTCTCTCTCTCTCTCTCTTCTCCTACAAAAAATATATGCACACGTAGATATATATGTTATTAAAAGCTGACGATGATGATGATGATGATGTTTTATTAAAACGTGCTTGAGATGCGTTTTATAATACCAGAGAGAAGAGAGGAGAAATTTTGTGATATGCGCAACTCAAAATCTCTTTTTTTTTGTTTTTTGAATTTTTTTCCTTTTTTCTTGTTTTGTTTGTTTTTCTCTTCTTTGTCTTCTCCTTCTTGTTCTTCTTCACAGTCGAATACTCTACTAAAGAACTTGTTGAGAGAGAAAA
>Ga0255763_1003380_pt1 | contig 14408 bp, 9 predicted proteins | sample 041ome_2_FD_179963 | JGI IMG/M metagenome (GOLD analysis project Ga0255763, IMG submission 179963) | Coastal salt marsh microbial communities from the Groves Creek Marsh, Skidaway Island, Georgia - 041406US metaG (version 2) | ecosystem: Environmental > Aquatic > Marine > Intertidal zone > Salt...
CCTATACTCTCTCTGGTACGGATGCCTCATCATTTACGATCACGGATGGAGTGCTTTATTTCAATAGCCAGCCTGATTATGAGGAAAAATCGAGCTACGAGATCACCATCTCAGCAAAGGATAGCGGGGAAAAGTCTTTTGCTGAGAAATTTACGATCAATGTCTCTAATGTAGACGAGGCCATCGTAAATTTGGCAGTATCCAAAGCCAATATAGATGAAAATCTACCCGGGACCACGGTTGGCCAACTTTCAGCAACAGATCCTGAAAATGGTTTGATAAGCTATAGGCTAGCGGCATCGGGTGATTATGAACTTTTTGAAATAACTTCGAATGGCATTCTGAAGCTCAAGGACGAAATTGCGGCTGATTATGAGTCACAGTCAAGTTACGCGATTACGGTGCGAGCCTCTGACGGTGTAAATATCACTGAAAAGGCAATTTCAGTGACAGTTGATGACGTGAATGAAGTACCAAGTATAAGTGCGTCTCCAGTTTTAGATGTTACTGAGGATTCTGGCGTGGCGGCGTCAGGGACGCTGGTTGCGAGTGATCCGGACGGCCCAGAAGGGTTGGTCTTTGAGATTTCAGGAGCATCAGAAGTTGGATCTAATTTGGTCATGATTGGAAGCTATGGGACCCTGACGCTTAATAAGTCAACGGGTGCATTTAGTTATGAGTTGGATGATGCCAACAGTTCGGTGAATGCTCTCTCAACGGATGAAAAGTTAACGGAGACTTTTTCTATCCATGTTTCTGATGGAGAATTAAGTTCAGTTCCTCACGAGCTTTCAATCGGGATTAATGGTGTAAACGATGCACCAAATATTGAGCTATCCAACGCAATCATATTCGAGAATGATGTAGGTGCGCAGATAGACACGTTTAATGTCATTGATCCTGAAGGTGCAACCCTTACATATTCTCTTGCCTCTGGTGGGGATAACGAACTCTTTGAGATAACTGCAAATGGGGTACTTAAGCTCAAGGAAGGCACGTCTGCAGATTATGAAACGCAGTCAAATTATGCTCTCATAGTGAGAGCTTCCGATGGAGTGAATAATTCTGAAAAATCTATAACAGTAATAGTCGAAAATAAAAATGAGTTTCCGATACTCGCTGCACCGTCTGTTGGCAATATAACAGAAGATTCTTCGTTAGATTTATCTGGCATGCTGACGGCAGAAGATCCCGATGGGCCTGAAGGCCTAATTTTTCAAGTATCTGGCGCATCAACGTTAGGTGAGTACCAAGTGGCGGTGGGCAACTATGGAACTTTACGTCTCGATAAAACAACTGGGATTTACTCCTATGAGTTGGACAATACAAATACATTAGTAAACGCGCTCGCAGAAGATGAGAGCTTAACAGAGAATTTTTCAGTCCAAGTTTCTGATGGCACGCTCACCTCATCCGCTCAAAGTTTATCGGTTCAGATAGCTGGAATAAACGACGCCCCTGTAGTTTCTTTTGTGAAGTCATCTTTGAAAGAAAATGATATTGGTACGAATGTCGGCACATTGGCTATTTCGGATCCTGAAGGTGTGGCGCTTACGACGACACTCGCATCTGGTGGGGATAACGAACTTTTTGAAATAACCTCGAATGGCATTCTGAAGCTCAAGGACGAAATTGCGGCTGATTATGAGTCACAGTCAAGTTACGCGATTACGGTGCGAGCCTCTGACGGTGTAAATATCACTGAAAAGGCAATTTCAGTGACAGTTGATGACGTGAATGAAGTACCAAGTATAAGTGCGTCTCCAGTTTTAGATGTTACTGAGGATTCTGGCGTGGCGGCGTCAGGGACGCTGGTTGCGAGTGATCCGGACGGCCCAGAAGGGTTGGTCTTTGAGATTTCAGGAGCATCAGAAGTTGGATCTAATTTGGTCATGATTGGAAGCTATGGGACCCTGACGCTTAATAAGTCAACGGGTGCATTTAGTTATGAGTTGGATGATGCCAACAGTTCGGTGAATGCTCTCTCAACGGATGAAAATTTAACGGAGACTTTTTCTATCCATGTTTCTGATGGAGAATTAAGTTCAGTTCCTCACGAGCTTGCAATCGGGATTAATGGTGTAAACGATGCCTTGGCTGATTTAAGTATTACGAATTTGAACATTCCAGAATATGAAGCGGGGGTAACTGTTGGCACAATAACCGTGACTGATCCTGAAGGTGCAACCCTTACATATTCTCTTGCCTCTGGTGGCGATAATGAACTCTTTGAGATAACTTCAAATGGTGAACTTAAGCTCAAGAATGAGAATGTAGCGGATTTCAATTCCAAAGACAGTTATTCAATTTCAATTACTGTCACGGATGGTGTTCACAGTGTTAGCAATAATTTCGACATATTAGTTACAGAAATTAACCTAGCGCCTACACTTTCAATCAGCACAGAAGGTCAGCAGGTTAACCAAGATGCATTATTCTCGCTAACCCTGCCTGAAAACAAATTTTTAGATGCAGATGGGGAAACACCTTCTATCAGTTCGAGCCTAGTTGGAGGTACGAGCCTCCCGAGCTGGCTAAGTTTTGATGCAGAGACGCGCACTTACTCGGGTACACCCACAAATGCAGATGTAGGAACACTTCATGTTTCTGTATTAGCTACTGATAGGGGCGCTCTAACGGCTGAGGACCAATTTTCACTCACAATTTCAAATATCAATGACGCCCCAACGTTCACAAATGAACCAAATCTGATTGCAACAGAAGACAGTGTATATTCCTACTCTGCTAAGGTAAGTGATGTAGATACTGGCGATAGGGTTACGGTTATAGCGGAGAGTAAGCCAAACTGGCTTTCGTTCAACGCAACTTTGCGACTTTTGAGTGGTATTCCGACAAATTCTTCTGTTGGAGATCATACAGTAATCTTAAAAGCTATTGACTACTTCGGAGCTGAAACACTCAAGGAATTTGTAATAAGCGTAGAAAATGTAAATGACGCTCCCTCTCTCAGTCAGCCAATACCTGATCAATCTTTCCAGGAAGATAGTTTTGGTTCTTTCACTTTTGGTGAAGATGTCTTTTCTGATATCGACGTTTCAGATACGCTGAATTACAGCGCGGCGCTAACCACAGGGGGCGCAATACCCGCGTGGCTGAGTTTTAATGCGGCGACGCGAACATTTTCAGGCACTCCAGCTGCCGAAGATGTCGGATCACAACAGATCATATTGACTGCGACAGATAGCGGTGGATTAAGTGCTTCTGATCAAATCACTCTTAATGTTTCTTACGTTAATCATGCACCTGTAGCACAGTCGGCGAGAAGCGATATGGAAATTTCTGTTGGAGATAATCCATTTGAAATCAATACAGTAGCCGAAATTTTTTCAGATGTTGATGTGCAATACGGTGACAGTTTAACGTATACCGCATCGCTTCAGGATGGCTCCTCTTTACCGTCGTGGATTGTTATTGATAGCGTCACTGGTGTTCTATCAGGAATTGCCCCAAAAGTAGATGTTAGGGTAAATCCAAGTACGCAAAATTTAGATCCATATGATAGCGTGAGCGAAACATATGATAGCGATGGGATGCTCAGATACGAAACCACCTACGTTACTGTTACTGCCACTGATAAAGGTGGGTTGACAACTTCCACTGATATAGGACTAGCACCAAAGGGTCTGGCAAAAATATATACTTCGACGATATCTTTGAAAGATTATCCAGTTGGCTCATCTCCCACTGAAACTGTATTATCAACTTCATTTAATTATCGAGAGGGAACAGGAAATGTCTTACAGCTTGAGACATTCAATCTCGATAATGCAAATCTCCAACTTGCAAAAGATAAAACTGGAGGATCATGGAATACAAGTACATGGCCAACAAGTCCTGAAATTTCAATTAACCTCAGTCAAGTCGACCCAAGTTTAAATTTTGGAAACCTCGGAGAAATTTCGATTTTCCTAGGTGAGGTAAATTCTCATGATGGATCTAACCATTTGACTGTGGAAGCTGATGAACGATACGTGGAATTAAAGTTCACTGCTGATGCGGTTACCGACGCTGATGGACAAATTTCGCTTACTTTCAATTCACGGCTTGAGGGAGATATTAAGTATAGCGCAAATTCAACACCTTTATTAGCAAGTGTAGCAGTCTCAGAAAATGAAACTTTGAAGTTTGTTTCTGGTACCAATGGCGCTCCAGATCAATTGCAAATTAATGTGTTAGATCTGCTCGATCAGCTACCCTTCAATGGAGCTGTTGGGGCGTTAGTTCCCTTTGAAACGGGTGATTTTTACGTGGCTCTAGACGGCCTCCCTCTCCAGACTGACACTGGTGAGTTTGTCGATCTTATAGACGCTCAATTTTCAATTGTTTGATTTCAATTAATGCTTAGTTTCTGTGGCTGCTCTTGCAGCTTCACGTGTTAATTCCCTTGTTTTGAGCGATTCCCGCTGCGCAGCATGTTTATTCTTCATTTGTGCAAGTTCCCGTTTGTACCGATCATTCAGTGACTTTTTCATTGCATCATAGCGATTATTTAATGCCGAGATTTCATCTGATTGCATTTTCATCAACATGGAGAGTTTATTTTCACGTTTTTCCATCATCTAATCTATCCTAAAGTAAATATTGAGTGCTTACCATTGCACATGATCTGATTACAGCGCGACTTGTTTGTTTGCCCTATCAAAAATCCAGAGCACCGAAAATCTCGTATGTTTCCACCTTATTATCAGCAGATATTGTTCTATGGGTAAAGCCGAAGTCGAACAAGCGGTTAAAAATTGTTCCGGAATAATTGACACCCCAAACTGGATCAGAATTAGATCCTTTCACCTTCTTCTTTACGGTAAAATCAGAACTATAGGCGGTACCTGTTGCATTAAGGTTCCAGTTATTAATACCCATAAAAATGGTAAGCTTATTTTCATTATTCAATTCAAAACTTTGTTTAAGTCTAATTTCATTATTTACCATTCTAGCATCAGTAGAGGTTGTGAAATTCGTTCCACTACGCGTACCGGTCAATTGATCAGAGAACACTTTTCTATCGGAAGTTTTAATTTCTATGCCACTACCCCTAAAAATATAAGGTGAAGTATCCAATTCTATTCCGTACTCAAATAGGAGTCCATTTACTGGCCCAGTGAATTCTGTGCCAAAGGAGTTCAATGAATAAGAAGGATGATATCCAGCCCCAAGGCGCAAAAAAACATTTGTTTGATCATTTAGTTCATTATTTGCTTTAATTTCCAATCCAGCAGCGCCAATTCCATATCGTGTCGATACGTTGCTTAGCGTGATCCTGTCGCTTGCATGCTCATAAAGCGCAAAAGGAGCGAAATTAAATTTAAAATCCTCATTTGAGACTGCGAAAGTGGGTGTGAGAAAAGTGAAAAAAATTACAAGATATTTAAGCTGAATATTCATAATTGTCCCTTATTCTCGAAAAGCAATGTCTTTGCTTTTTACAAGTGGTTGCCAAAAGTACTCTAAGATTGTCCTGCGACCAGATAGAACCTCAACAGTTGCAACCATTCCGGGTAAAATCAAGATTGGTTCATCATTATCAATTGGTAATTCTCCCGTAATTTTGACATCGATGGAGTAGTACTGCTCACCCGTTTCGTTATTAGCAATCGCATCCGCTGAAATGTTACTCACTAATCCGTCAATCCTACCATATTTGGCTGCGTCGTATGCTGTAAGAGAAATTTTAACCTCATCTTGCGCGGCGACTTTCGCAATATCTTTTGGATCAATCTTCGCTTCGACAATTAAATCGTCGTTGATCGGGACGATTTCTATTAAGACATCGCCCGGCTTTATATAAGCTTCTTTTGATTGATAAGTGATACGGTTTACAATTCCTGAAATCGGAGAGCTGATTTCGCTTCGCGATAAACGTTGATTAATATTTGGTAGCCTTGATGTTAGATCTGAGATTTCTAAATTAATTTGGGCGAGCTCGCTCAGTGCATTTGTGTAAAAAGATTTTGTTTCTGCATCGAGTTGTTGTTCAATTTCCATGATCGCTGAATTAATTCGCGTTATTGATGCAGGTATTCTGTCCAGTCGCCCTAGAAGGTCTTCGCGCTCTCGCTCTAATGTGATTAGTCTTGTTTCTGGTGCTAAAGATGCTTTTACAAGTGGCTCGACAATTTCGATTTCTTTCAGCAGAAGCTGAAGGTTATTTTTGATTGATCGACTTTCTATTTGAACTTCTTGTATTTCGGCTTTGCGTTGGTCCAGTCGTGTTTCTAAGACCAACTGAGTTGACTTTAATTGATCTAAGCGTGAAGTCAGAAGGCCTTTTTCACTCTCAATAATTTCAATATGGTTTGCAAACGCAGGAGCAACATTAAATTGATTTTCTAAATTACTTTCAGCTTGCAATCTCGCTTTCTTGACATTTAAGGCCGCCAACCGGTCTGTTACTTGTTCAAGTTGCCCCTTCAGTTCAACAAGGTCTATTTCGAACAGCACATTTCCGACGTCTATGATTTCGCCTTCGTCAACATATGTCGATGATATCACACCAGCTTCAGGTGACTGTACCAGTTGGTTCTTTCCCGCTGAAATTGTTTTTCCTTGGCCTCGAACGACAACATCAAGTTCTGTAATCGACGTCCAGTAAAGAAAGCCGACCAGAAATCCCATAATTATGAAAAGGAGGAAAGAGCTTCCTTTTGTACCACCTCCGCGTAGTTCGCGAATTAACTGTTGGTTGTCATTCAACATTTGCAGCCTCCAGTTTTTTTACTCCAAGTTGTTCTGGTGTACTGTCGGCGATAATCTTGCCACCCTCTATGACTAAGACCCTGTCGCAAATACTAAGGAGCGCATTTCTGTGGGTAATCGCGATTAATGTTTTATCTCTAAGAAAATTATTTAAATTTTCTACAACTTTTGCCTCCGTTTGTTGATCCATAGAACTTGTAGGTTCATCCAATACAATAAGGTTTGGACTGTTCAAAATCGAGCGCGCAAGACAGATAGCTTGCTTTTGTCCACCCGAAAGTCCTACACCTTTTTCCTTTATTTCAAAATCATATCCCTGTGGTATTTGAGATATAAATTCATCTGCCGTCGAGATTCGAGATACTGCCAAAACGTCTTCATCGGTAAACTTGGATCTTCCTGATGTTATATTATCTTGAATTGAACCGGAAAAAAGCCACGAATCTTGCGGCATAACACCAATATTTTCTGTGACGTCGGCAGGGTCTAATTGTTGCAAGTCGACATCATCAATCAGGATGTTGCCTTGGGTGGGCTTCAAGTTGCCAGTTATTATTTTGGCAATCGTAGATTTCCCAGATCCCATTTTTCCAACGAGGGCCACTTTCTGACCGTATGGGATCTTGATATTTAAATTTTCAATTATTGGCTGTGCGTCTGGAGAATAGGAATAGGTAACATTTCGGAATTCGACGGTTCCGGATAGATTTCCCCTACTAATAGCAAATACTTCGTCCAGGTTATTTTGTTTTATATTGAAGAGGTCGTTTAAGCTTTTATAAGCTGCCTTAGCTCCGTTTGCGCGAGAAAGAACATTCGCGAGTTGACCCATTGGTGCCATGGCGCGACCGCCCAAGATTACTGCCGCAATCAACGCACCTTGGGTAATTTCGCCATCGCGAACTAAAAAAACACCAAAAAATATGATTGCGATTTGAGCGAATTGTTGAAACGAGGCAGCGACATTAACAACGAATTGACTCATTGCTTTGGTTTTGGCAGTTGTATCTGACTGAGAGATTTGGGCATGGCTATATCTGCGCTTTAAATATGGACCTGCACCAGTCGCCTTTACAGTCTCCAATCCGTTAATGGTTTCAACGAGAATACCTTGCTTACTCACGCCGCTTTCCATTCCTAACTTCGTTGCACGAGACATAAATGGTTGGACCATTAAACCTACGATGAGCACTAATGGAACGCCCACGAGCGGTACATAACCAAGCGGTCCTGCAATCAAGTAAATCACGTAGGCGAAAAAGAACATAAAAGGTAAGTCTACAATGATCACCAAGGTTGACGATGTAAAAAACTCTCTTAAGGTTTCAAACTCTCTAATAATTCCGGCCAAAGAGCCCGATTTTTGACCTGTATTTAGAGAAAGAATACGGTCAAAAAGTTTTCCAGAAACTAAAAGATCAGCACGTTTACTCGCGACATCGATAAAGTAAGCACGCAGCATTTTGATTACAAAATCAATGGCGAGTGCGGCTACCACTCCGACGCTTAAGGCGTACAACGACTCTATTGCAGCGTTGGGTATAATACGATCATAAACGGTCATAGTGAATATTGAAGTAGTTAGAGCAAGGAAATTGGAGACAATTGCAGCTAAAACCACTTGAAAATATAACCATTTGCTTGTTTTGAACGCTGAAAAAAACCAATGCCCCTGCGCACTCTTTCGCTGAGAGGAAGTCATTTTCCTTGCAAGTAGCGTGTAACCAGAAAAGTTTTCTCTAAAGTTAGCCCACTCAATACTTATAGTGACGTATTTTTTACCTTCTTGAATGAGGCATAAACAATGCGAGTCCTGTTCAATTTCAGTGACAATTAACGCTGTGCCATCATTTTGAATCGCAATAAGAGGCAACCAGTCGCTCTGCCAGTCGCGCATATTCGTATGCGTAAAGCTTGCGTTAAATTTGAAGTGTTCAAGCGAGATGAGCGCCTCTTTTAACGTGAATGTCTCATCCAACACTTGTGCAGACCTTAAAATAGCTGCTTCGCTTTTTCTGGTACCCAATGTTTTAAGAAATGCTTTAAATAATGTCACTCCAAACTCTGTTTGATGCTCACTAGCTGGCATGATTTCGACAAATTCAGACTCATTTTCGTCTATGATCTGTACATTTTCGTTGATCATGTTGTTGTACTTTCAGAATGCATTAGAGTAAGTTTATATCGCAACTAATCGACTCGAGTGTCAAGGTTATCCTATGTATCGAATTTTCTTAACTTTTTTCACTTTATTTTTTCTAGCGAGTTGTGGAAATCTACTGCAAGATTTTGAAAATAAAAATAATCTGAACAAGATTGACCTGTCGCCTAGCTTGTCAGTGCGGACTTTATCCGCAGATACAAAAAATTGGAATGACGTCGTCACTAACAGTGCTGAGATTTTGGCTGCGGAAATAGCAATTTTGGACGCGAAAAGGGAAGCGGAAATTATTGCAACAGCTAGAGAGCTTCAATTAAACTCTTCCTTGCAAGCGGGCTCTATGAGTATATCCGACGAAAAAAATGGTGTCTTAGGAACACTTAACGTCGACCAACTGATCACAGACTTTGGACAAACAGATGCCAAAATTTTGCAGGCTGAGGCTAACGTAGCATTGGCCAGCCTCAACTACCTGAATACTGTCGAGAACCAATTATTGGAAGCCGCTCTGGCATTGAATGCTTGGGAAGCGGGTTACGACCTCATGAACTTAACCTATTCCAAGCAAGTTATCGCGACGCCACTTATTGATAATTTGCGCCGTCTTTCGGCTGCTGGACAAATCGATGCCATCCAACTATCAACCGCTGAACAAATTGTTGCTCAACTGGATTTAACTAATGCGCAAACTCGTGAAGCAATAAATAAAGCAGAAGTTATTTTGAAGAAATTCTTTGGTAAAACGCCAGATAAATTAAAAATTGACTTGCAGGATCTGGCGCGGTTTGTGGAAAAATCAGAAAAATTCAAACCAAGTCATTCACTGCCATACAGACTTGCAGAGCAACGTAAAGCTATCGCGGAGCTCAGTTTTTTAGAGCACAAATCTTCAGATAGGGGGTCGTTAGTTGTACGTTCTAAAATTGATGTTCCCGCTGCTGACAATATGGACGCGGACGCGAGTGTTGGGTTTGTTTATTCGAAGAGACTTCGAGATGGTGGTCGGCACGAAAAAATATCTGAACAATTAGAAATAAAAATCCGTCAAGCTGAATCTGATTTATTGGGTGCAACCATTGATGTCAAAACACGACACAGCGAACTGCAGGCAGCGAAATCATATCTGCAAGCTGCTAATGAGTTAAGGTTAGAGCTTATCGGAAATGTGGAGAGTCAAATATCGCAGCTTGAGGATCAGCTTGCTATCGGTTCGACATCTTTCAACGAATTATTAAGTGCAAATGTAGAGTTATACCAGCTCGAACGTGAAGTAATCGAAGCAAAATCTGACATGATTAAGACTAACCTCGAACTTGTTGCCTTAAATGGTGACCTAAAAAACTTCACGAAAGCGAAATTAACGGTAGATCTAGAATACTGACTTATATGGATGAACGTATTTTATGTTTGAGAAAGAGTTACCCTTTACATAAACTTTAACTTTCATGTTTTTGACGATGCAATATCATACCTGCAAAAAGGGATTTACGGTATGCCAAATTTGAAAAAATTAAAGGGGTATAATCGCTTTGATTTAATCAATCTTTTACCAGAAGGCTCAAATTTTAAAGGTATAGAGCTCGGGGTGGCTGCAGGTGACTACTCAGCTAAAATGGCTTCTAGTGGAAAGTTTGAAATATTGTTGGGCGTTGATATGTACGCAGACACGCATGACACCCAACAATATAAACAAGCCCTATGTAATGTAGGCATGGAACAAAACTACAAACTTCTTCGAATGACTTTTGATGAAGCCTTGGATCTGTTTCCGGATAATTACTTCGATTTTATTTACTTGGATGGATATGCTGGCAATGGGTTTGAAGGTGGGCAAACTTTAAGAAAATGGTCGAAGAAAGTAAAACTCGGTGGCATAATCGCTGGTGATGATTATGATGAGGAATGTTCTCTCCTGAAACAAGTAGTCGATGAATATGCAGAGCAAAATGACTTCGAACTAATGGTTACTGAAGGTGCTTATGATTTTTCTGCTTACGGTCATTATCCCAGTTGGGCGGTTTATAAGACTAAAGAGGTAATGGGTCAGACTTCACATGCACTTTTCCAAAATGGGGTGGACGCTGCTAAGAAGTCCAAGATTAAAAAAAGAATGCTAAATTGATCGATAACTTTCTTGTTAGAATTCTTCCAGCCCAAATATATAGTGAATTGCGGGAATGGAATAAGCGCCGAAAAGTACTGCGACGAATACGTAACGCACAAAAGTAAATTTTATAGGTTTACGCTCAACATGGTGAGATGAACATTCATTGATAGCTTGATTAAAGTTTTAGGTGCAATAATCGCAGTATACATAACTATTCCAAAACCATTTATTTGGTTCTTTAAGCTAAATGAGTTAATAATTTAAAACATAGCCAAAATCTCAGTAGTTATTATAGTCTCGGTCAATTTTTCTGAAAAAACGGTAGAAATAACTTCAGTATAAAAGAAATAAGTATCAGTAAGGTAAAAGAAGGATTTACAACTGAAATTTGTTTAGATTTGATTGCAAATTTAAAAATCCAATAAAAACTAGCAGAAATTGTATTCCGTTCAGAGATATTTCATGCGTGAAACTTATTAACCAATGTTTAGCAAGGCTGAACAAGGGCCCCTGTTTTTTCGATTTATATTACTAAAGAAAATATTGCTGTTATACAGTTTTCATAAAAACACCAAACTGATTACTCACGAATTGCATAAATCAGACCCTCTAAGCTAGCGCCAAACACGGTTCCTGTTTCATTAAAAACAATGGTAAATAAATCGCCGTTGATAACATCAGATGACACACGGTTGTTTTGTATTTGACCGCCCATTCCGTAGGATATCGAACCATTTAGACTTAGATGATTGCCTTGTAGCAGTTCTTGGTAGCGCTCTTCCGATAGGATATAAGTCACCTGAGCATAGCTTTGTGCCCCAGCTTGTAGCCCCAGATTGCCGCCTTTGAGATCAACCAGATTTACTACTTTGCCGTCCCTTATCAGGAAGCCCTCTCCGTAATTAGCACCGACAAATAAGCCTGCTTTAATCACTTTCGGAAATACGACTTGTGCTATCGATTTCCTAGAGATTTCATATGACCCAATATTTTTTCTATTTGCGGCAGCTAAAGTTTTCAACGCGTCTTGATCTGTAACAGTATTTTCTTGTCTGATCTGCTCTTTTTTATTTTGGATTTTTGTTTCAAAATTAGAAACTTGTCCACATGAGACAACCAATGCCAAAAGTATGAAAGACAGATGCTTCAACACAGGATACCATTGCTTCGCTTATGAAATTTTCGTGACCTATCAATGACCGAGCACGCTTTATGATTCAAGCTGATTTTGAATAGATAAAGAATTTTATTTCTGATCATAAAAAGCGATTAAGGTGTTCGCTCATATTTTGGGACATCTATCGGGATCATATGGTACGATTGTTGATCTAAACAATAAAGTGCGGTTTCAGGTTTAAACCAAGAGTGATCATCCAAACTGCCGATCTTTAATACCAACATTCCGGGTCGAGGCGGGCTTTTAACGCAAATATGTGTGCCACAATTACCACAAAAAAATCGGGTGCGGGGTTTTTCAAGATCAGTCCTTTCAAAGATGCTCGGCGTTCCCTTGGTCCACTTGAAACTTTCTTCTGAAATTATAATCGATGTATTTGCCGCCCCACCAGAGAGATATCGGCATTCTCGACAATGGCATAAGATCTGGGAATGAATTGGATCGTTGAATTCAAAGTGAAGATCGCCGCAGTAACACCTACCAGTATGTAACATCTCTTTCCCTAACCATGAATGACACAGTAAAAAGATACACGGAACTTCCTAAAATCCTAACATTTTATAGAGATAATGTCGGCAATGCTCAAAACCTAATCAATTACTGATCGCTGAAACTTGCGGGCTGACGTTCCTGGAGTGCAACGGGAGGGCAACTTACAAAACTTGGTTTGAAAACTCATACCTTAGGTATGTCTACTTTTCTTTCAGGCTCTTTTTCTTCAACAGAATTTTAATTATTTAACAGAGTAATCGCATCACGAGCGATCATCTTTTCCTCTTCAGCAGGCACAACCCAAATTGCAATTTTAGAACTTTCGGCATGAAGGCGATTTTTACGTGCATGATTAAAATCAGGATCCAAACGAACGCCAATCCACTCCAGACCACGAAGAATGCGGGCACGTACACCGATAGCATTTTCCCCAATTCCACCTGTGAAGGCGATTGCATCCAAGCCACCCATGGCTGCGATTAAACTCCCAGCATGCCTCAAAGACCAGTAGCAAAAGTGTTCTATTGCAAAGGCACTATCTGCGCTTGGATCGACCATCAGGTTGCGCATATCAGACTTTCCGCCCGATAAGCCAAGTAACCCACTTTCGTGATTTAGAATTGCTTTGGTGCGATCAAGCCCGTTATCTTCAACCAACCTCAACACAGCATTTGCATCAATACCTCCGGATCGCGTTCCCATTGTGAGACCATCTAATGGGGAATACCCCATAGTGGTGGCGATCGATTTGCCATTAAGGATGGCACACAGACTTGCACCATTGCCTAGATGAAAAGCGAGAAGTCGCGATGGCAACTTCTGCTGAGAAATTTCAGGAAGTTTTTCCACCAAAGACGCATAGGATAGTCCGTGGAAACCGTAACGTCGAATACCCTTAGTTTCGATCATCTTTGGGATCGCATACCGGGTTGCAACATCTGGGTTTGTCGCGTGAAAACTTGTGTCAAAGCTCACGAACTGCGGCAAGTCTGGCGCTTCTTCTTGGAGGGCAATAATGGAGGCTAAATTATGTGGATTGTGGAGCGGGGCTAAAGGCGTGCAATTCTTTATTTCTGCCAGAACATCTTCATTCACGCGCATTGGAGCTGTGAGTTTGCGCCCACCATGGACAATTCTGTGACCTGCTGCGAGCAGTGATGAGGGCGCATATCCCTTTTGATCTAAGGCTTTCAAAACAGCTTTAAGGGCTGACTGGTGATCTATGAAGGGAGAGTTAAGCTCTTCACCATCTATTTTTAGCGTAGAACTGCCACCAATGCCTTCGGCAATTCCGCTGATATTTTCATTGAGTTCCGTATCAAAAACAGCAAATTTGATCGAGGATGACCCAGCATTTAGCACAAGAATATTTTTAGGGGCACGACCCATTTTGAAATCTCCGTCATCAATAAGCGGTGACTATAGCAAGAAACTGCAGCTGCGCATACCAGTCAATGCGACATATCTGAGTTACATTGGCGACGCAAAAATAGAAAAACTTACAGTCTTCAGAACCAACTCATGAGTTAACAACGAGTATATTGATTAAGAGTCCGAGCCTACGTCGTCTTTTTGTCAAAAATCACGGATGATTGCGCGACCTTGTCAAAGGGCATGAGACGGAAATGCAGCGCGCATAACATCTACTGATCTCTTACGGTATCGATCATGATTTGTACATTGTCTGGGTTTGCGTCTGGGGTGATGCCGTGCCCGAGGTTGAAGATGTGAGGTCCGCCTTTGAGAGCGTTGACGAT
>Ga0255763_1003388_pt1 | contig 14372 bp, 14 predicted proteins | sample 041ome_2_FD_179963 | JGI IMG/M metagenome (GOLD analysis project Ga0255763, IMG submission 179963) | Coastal salt marsh microbial communities from the Groves Creek Marsh, Skidaway Island, Georgia - 041406US metaG (version 2) | ecosystem: Environmental > Aquatic > Marine > Intertidal zone > Salt...
CACCAACCCATGTCAGTTTGCGTATTTGAGCGTCAGATATTGCGGCTGCGCATAGTCCGGACCGCCACCGCCGATGAAAATATGATCTTGCATGTTTATCCCTTTGCACGTGCGACGCATCCAACATACATCGTTAACAGAAATGTGCCATAGTTTCTCAATCTTGGGGTTGATTTTCCCCTCGATTTTGCCTTCCCTTTTTCAACTTTGCCGCGCCTCACAGCGCGGCTTTTTAAAATTACATTTTTTTCATATTTTTACCGAAATAGCAGTTGACCGACGTTAAATAGTTTCGTAGCGTCACGTTCATAAGTCGGCCAGTCCGACGGGGAGAGAAAAGATATAAAAGAGGGCCTTTTGGCCCTCTTTCTTTTTTATATCAGTGGATTGGCATATATTTGCCACTGGAATGCAATGGGTTGCCCTTTTGGAAAAACAAGGGCATTTTGCATTCCAAAAATATCAATATGGGTGGTGTTGTGAAACAGCGTATTTTTTCGGCCATTGTGGCGCTTAGCTTGGTACCGTCATTCGCGTTTGGCCAAGAGGCATCAGGCCTGTCTTTGGGCAAGCCTTTGAAACCGCGCAAGCCTGCGCGCACTGTTGGCGAAACATATATCGAGGCGCAAAAGGGCGATTGGGTCTTACGCTGTATTGCAACGGCAGACGGGAACGATCCATGCGAAATGTATCAGTTGATCGTGACTGGCGATGACACTGCAATTGCTGAGCTGACGATCTTTTCAATCCCCGCAGGCGGGCCTGCCGTGTCAGGGGCCAATTTTGTCGTTCCATTGGAAACATTGCTGAGCAATCCGATGGAGCTTCAATTTTCCGAGGATGTGGTGAAACAATATCCCTATTCCTATTGCACCAAAGTGGGTTGCCTTGTGCGCATCGGTTTCACAGCAGACGATATCGAAGCGCTGAAAAAAGGGGATCAGGCCGTAATGACGATCAATCACATGTCAGCCCCAGACCAACCCATTGCGGTTCCGATTTCATTGTCGGGGTTCACGGCAATCTATTCCCAACTGCCGCCGTTTCGTGGACAGTGATGAAACACGCCATCCGAGAGCGGATTTAGAAACCGATCTTCAAATAGCGCAACACAGATTTTGCAGCCCGAATTCCGGGCTGTTCATCGTTTCGACCCAAGGTGCGCATCGTGGTTTCCATAACGATATGCTGATTTTGACTATTGCCCAACAACTGTAGTACAGCGGGGGCAATTTTTGCGGGTTTGCAGTTTTTTCCGATAAATTCGGGTACAAAACGTGTATTCGTGACCAGATTGATCAAGGTCACAGTATCCACCAACAGCATACGCCCAATGATCAGACGTGACAGCCAATTCATGTCATAGGCAATCACCATCGGTGTTTCATTCGCCGCCAACTCCAACGACACGGTTCCAGATGCCGCAAGCGCGATGTCCGCGGCCCGAAACGCAGAGCGTTTTAACATCGCTGCGCGATCTTTGTCCAATTCGCGCGGATCCAGTAAAATGGGTTTTATTGGCCACTCTTCTATCATTTGGCTCAAGGCCCCTGCCACATTCGGTGCGGCGGGCAACACCCATTTCAGATCTGGACGCAGTTCATGGACGCGTTTGATGGTTTCGGAAAAAACGGGCCCCATGCGTTTGATTTCCGACATCCTTGACCCAGGCAAACACAGGGCCAACGGGGCGTCATTCAAGTCAAAATCCCGCCGAAACTGTGCGGCCTCATCTGGGGTGGCGATCTGATCGTGACTGACAGGATGACCTACAAAATCACAGCTCATTCCGGCAGCTTGCATCAATTTTGGTTCAAATGGAAACAAGGCAAGGACGTGATCAATAAAAGGGGCCATATGTGCGGCACGTTTTGGGCGCCATGCCCACACGGTTGGGGCCACATAGTGAACCGTCGGGATGTTGGATTTTGCCTTGACCGCTTTGGCCACGCGCAAACAAAATTCAGGCGCATCGATGGTGATGAGTACATCGGGTTTTTGATCCAGAATATAGTCGACCGTTTGGTTTAACCGTCGGTGCAGATGTAGATACTGTGGCAAGATTTCCGTGATGCCCATGACCGACAATTCGTGCATATCGAACAGACTGTTCATCCCACGATCCATCATCAAAGGCCCTGCAACGCCAATACATTCGGGGGGCTCGGATAAGATGGCGTCAAACCCGTCAATCAAGGCCGCGCCCAGTTTATCGCCCGATGCTTCGCCGACAATAAAGGCAATTTTCAACATGTCATGGCCCTTGCAGCGATAAAGACATTGCGTTCCTTGGCACGCTGTTCGACCGTGGCCCGATCCAAGATCATAACCGTTTCAGGCGATACAACAATGCCAACCAGCCCCGCATCAGCAACCTGATCAATGGTATCGGGTCCAATTGCGGGCATGTCCACCCGCAGGTCTTGACCCGCTTTGGGGCGCTTGACCAAAATACCTGCCCCTGCAACCCGCAAGGTCGGATCGGTCTGCGCTACGCAGCGCAGCATAAATTCGGTGCCTTGAAGGGTTTCAACGCCAATCACCTGACCCGCTTCGGCAACCACCGCTTGGCCCAAATCACATGGGGCCAAGGCGCTCAGAACATGATCGGCGCGACGCAAGCTCTGCGTTAACTCATGCGGAAAGGTTCCCACAAAATCACCCTGTGCGAGGGTGAGATCATTGACGACGTCGTGGGCGCCGATGACAGAAAATCCTTGGGCTTCGATCAATGTGATCAAGAAGCGCAAGACATGATCATCCCCCTGCCCCATAGCCGCCGCCAAATCAGGAAGCAGAGCCGCCGTAAAAGGATCAAGTTGGGACGCATCAAACCTGGGGCGTTGCATGGCCCCCGCCATGACCACATGGGTCACACCGCCCGCGCGCAATGCATCAAACATGGCCCCCAATCGTTCGACAAGGTGAATGGCGACAGGCTGCGCCATGGAATGTTCCACACCTTGGAAACTGATCGCAAGACAGTTTGATTTAATATCTTGGATCAGACGCGGCAATATGCCAGAGCCCGCGAGTATGGCAAGGCGCTCTGTCATCTTAGTGAGGCGTCAAAAACGACCGATCACTGGCCGCCGTAACAAAATCAACGATCTGTTTGACATAGGCGCTGTCAGTTTCGTCGCCCATGCGTGTGACACGATCATTAAAGGTGCCTTCCCCTTGTGCCATCATTTGAAACGCTGCGCGCAAGGCCGTGATATCGGCGCGCGAGACACCTTTGCGCTTCAATCCGACAAGGTTCAAGCCATCCAATTCGCCACGCGGTGCTTGGACCAAACCATAGGGAATGACATCATTGGTTACCATCGTGACCGCACCAATGATGGCACCTTGTCCGATGCGCACGAATTGGTGGATACCGGACAAGCCGCCGATGATGACATCATCCTCTAACACGCAATGCCCCGCCACAGCGGCCGAATTGACCAAGATGACGCGATTACCAATATGCACATCATGCGCAACGTGGCATCCGGCCATGAACAACCCGTCATCGCCGATGGTCGTCACGCCGCCGCCGCCTTCGGTGCCCGTGTTCATTGTGACATGTTCGCGAATGCGATTGCGCTGACCAATGACCAAACGGGTTTCTTCGCCTTTGAACTTTAGATCTTGGGGAATTTCACCCAAAGATGAAAACGGAAAGACAACCGTACCCGACCCGATTGTGGTGTGCCCTGTCACCACCACATGGCTTTTCAGAACGACATTGTCATGCAGCACAACATGCGGACCCACGTGACAAAACGGACCGATGGAACAGCCTTGGCCGATCTGTGCGCCCTCTTCTATCACGGCAGATGGATGAATTGACATGATGCGTTATTCCTTTGGCAAATCCATCATGGCGGTAAATTCGGCCTCGGCCGCCATTTCACCGTCAACGGTTGCAACCCCTTTGAATTTCCAAACTTTTCCACCAGGCTTACCGCGTACGGTGGTCAAATGCATTTCCAAAACATCCCCAGGGATAACCTTGCGGCGGAATTTGCAGGCATCAATTCCCATGAAATAGATCAATAGATTTTTGTCAGCCAGATCCAAGGTCACCCCCACCATCACAGCCGCGGTTTGCGCCATTGCCTCGACGATCGTGACACCAGGCATGATCGGTGTGCCAGGAAAATGCCCTTGGAAATGGGGTTCGTTCATGGTGACGTTTTTGATACCCTTGGCTGACGCTGTGCCATCAATATCCACGACCTTATCAACCAACAAAAACGGATAGCGATGTGGAAGAATGCGTTGGATCAGTTGGATGTCCGCACTTAAGAGCTGCTCAGTCATTGGGTGTCCTTATTCTTAACTTTGACCTATCCCCTAGCAACGAATTTGCAATGGGGCAAGATAATCCTTATTGAGGGGCTTGGCCGGATGATGCTTCGGCTGGGGGTGTCCCGTCGCCCAAACGTTGGTTCATCAATTCAATGGCGCGATCCGTGATATCGACCGAAGACAGGTCCAAAACGATATTGCGCCGATCAATCAAAACCGCGCCGCCACGGGCGCTTACGATTTCGTATAAGATGGGCGCGATGCGTTGCAGGATTTCACGTTGCTCATCGACTTGACGCGCTTGCAGGGTCGTTTGCTTTTCGGCTTGTTCCGCGCGTAAGCTTACAACCTTTTCATCAAAGGCTTGAGAAAGCTTTTTGAATTCATCACTTGAGAGCGTATCACGCTTTATCACCAAACTCTGTTCTTCTGCGATCAATTCGGCCTCAATCCGATTGAATTCGGATTGCAATATCACTGTGTCGGCCTGCAATTCTGCGGCCATGCGTTGGCCGTAATCGCTTTCGCGGGCGATGCGTTCTAGATCAACGGTCAACACAGGAGATGGCAGATCTTGTGCCATCCCAAGGTTGGCTAGAAAAACAAAAGCCAAGCAAAAGCGGATCAGTGTCATCAGAATGTGGTCGAAATTGTGAGGTCAAAGTTTTGTGCTTCGTCCAATTCTTCTTTTTTCAAAGCACGTGTAAAGTTGAACCGCAACGGACCAATCGGCGTGTTCCAGAACAACGACGCCCCAACGACATGGCGCCACGCACCAGCATCATATTGGATATCGGGATCGTCGCTTTGCACCGACCACAAATTGCCGATGTCATAGAACACGCCACCAGAAATGCCATATTCTTCTGGAACACCGATTGGGAATTCTGCTTCAAATCGTGCAACCGCATAACGATCCCCGCCAAGGGCATCGTTTACACCCGCGCTCACTTCACGCGGACCGATCCCTGCGGGACGGAACCCGCGCATGACCGAAGGCCCCATAAAGAACCGATCTGTCACGCGGCTTCCGCCGGTCGAATAGCTTAGTACACCCGCTTCGACGACGCCGCGCAATGTGATTTCTTCGTTCCAAACCTTGTCTTGGGCGACAACGCGACCTGTGGATTTGACATTGCGATCACCGCCAGACACCCCACCGAAATCTTGGCTAAATTGAACAACGACACCTGCGTTTGGATCCAGACCGCTGCGACGGGTGTCATATGACAGCGTATAGCCGAGGGATGAGTTTTGAATGCGTCCGCGATCAACTTCGGACTTGATCACATCACCGATTTGCCCAGGGTTCTTTAGCTCGGTAAAGGCGGCAGTGCCGCGTACCGACAACCGCACATCTTCGCTCAGGGGGAATGTCAACGACGGCGTAAAATATGCGACATCCGTATCATAAGCTGCGTTTTGACCTGTTGTGGTTTTGTAGGACAGGTCCAAATCAAATCGCAAATCATCATGGAGGAATGACGGCTCTGAGAACTGCAATTCGTATTTTTGATTGTCACTTGCCGAATTGACAGCGAGGTTCAATTGTTGACCGCGTCCAAGGAAATTGCGTTCCTTGTATTCAACCAAAATCCCGCCACCTTCGGACACCGAATAGGTTGCGCCAAAGGATAATGTTCCTGTTGGTTGTTCTTCGACGGTGACGTCCACAACAACGCTGTCTTCGCCACTGCCTTCGCGCGCACGCACATCGGCGTTGGCAAAATATCCTAAGGCCCGAATACGCTCTGCTGCTGCGCGGATTTCACGTGGATTGAACGGATCACCTTCGGAGACGCGGAATTGTCGGCGCACAACCTGATCCAATGTGGATGTGTTGCCCGAAATATCGATGCGTTCCACAAAAACGCGATCACCGCGTTCGATCGCAAAATCGATATCCAATTTCAGATCACGATCATTGCGCGTCACCCGTGGGCTGACACGTACGAAATCCAGGCCAAGCTGCGACGCGCGGGTTTCCAAGCGCGTGATGTTATTTTCCAAAACCAACGGGGAATATGTATCACCCTCGTCAATATTCAGCGCGTCTTGAAACACTTCGATGTCAACATCATTGCGGTCGGATGACACGGTCACCGCGCCAAATTCAAACTTTTGACCTTCGCGAATGTTAAAGTTCAAGAAATAGGCGTCTTGTTCTTGGGCCAATTCTGCGTTCACGGAATTCACACGGAAATCTACGTAACCACGCGATTGATAAAAATCTGTCAAAAGCTGTTTATCAAATTCGATCCGATCTTCGATCAATGTATCCGATTTGACGAACGCCCGTAAAAATCCTGCTTGTTTAGTGCCTAAAACGCGGCGCAGACGACGATCCGAATAGGCTTTGTTGCCGACAAATCCAATCTTTTCGATTTCGGCGATACCGCCTTCAAAGATTTCAAAGACCAAATCGACACGGTTGTCAGAGCGCCGAATAATTTTGGGCGTAATGCGTGCCGCAAGGCGACCCGAATCCGCATAAGCCTTGGCAATTGCTGCGCGGTCCTGTTCGGCCTTGTCGGGGGTAAAAATCAAACGCGGCTTTGACACCACCATAGAGCGCAAGACCGTATCATTGAGGCGCGTGTTGCCTTCGAATGAAATTGCGTTGACGGTTGGGTATTCCTTGACGGAAATTACCAATTGACCGCCCTTGGGTGAAAGATCAACAGTTTCAAAAAGGCCGCTTGCCAAAATATTTTGATAAGCCGCGTTCAAATCTCCCGCGCTCACGCTATCGCCCGGAACAATACCCGCATAGGTTTGGATTGTTGCACTTTCGATGCGCTTGTTCCCGTCAACAACAACGGACGAAAACCGATAGCTTTGCGCCCATGCTGATCCTGCAACCAACAGCGACGCAGCCAAAGTTGTCGATAATAAAGCTTTTCGCAAAGAATGATTAGAATTGAACCGCAAATGCATTGAATACTCCCCGAACGTCGTCCCAAACTGAGTATCGCGTTCGGCGGGCGATGTCAAAACTGCATTGCGGCTTTGTCCTAATTTCCGCGCATTTTATGGGCAGAAAATGTCGTTATAGATCGCAAACATCATGAAAGACAAAATGATCGCCAATCCGACGGTCATCAACCGATTGACAACTGTCGTGTTCGGCGGGCGTCGGAACACTGCCTCATAGGCGTAAAACACCAAATGCCCGCCATCCAAAACAGGGATCGGAAATAAATTCACCATCCCCACGGCGGTGGACAAAACAGCGATGAACCAAATCAGATCCTCGCCGCCCTGTCGCGCCATTTGGCCAGAGGTTTCCGCAATGCCAATCGGGCCTGAAATGTTGCAACTGCTGACAGCGCCCGACACGACATGATATAGCCCTGTGACCGATCCTTCCATGATCGCATACGTGGCCTTCAGGCTTGCCCAAATGGACCGACCAAGCGGTACAGTTTCGGTCATGGGTTCAAACGAATACAGGCTGCCCACAATTCCAATCCGCCAATAGGCCGTGAACGTTCCATCGTCTGCCTGTTCGTCGACACGTTTTGGGACCAACTTTGTGGTGAACACATCGCCTTTGCGCCATACCGTCAAGTTTAACGCAGCTCCATTCGATCCCTCGACACGGGTTTTCAAGTCTTGGAACGAAAATATATCCTCGCCATTAACCTGCGTGATCACATCTCCGACGGCCAATCCGGCCTCAATCGCGGCAGAGCGTGGCACCAATTGATTGATCCGCGCTGTGTCCATGCTTGGCCCTTGGACAGACATCACACTACCGTCGCGCTCAACAACATAGTCCACCAAAGGAAAGCTTTTGGATGCACGAATCGCATTGAAAAACTGTTCGAAATCCTCGCCCTCTGGTGCGGGAACACCGTCGACGGACACAATTTTGTCCCCTGTTCGGATATCAGAGGCGTAGGGGAAATCATAAACCGTACCAATTGTCAGCGGTACTTTGGTTACGCCTTGGTACATAAAGAGCCCGACAAAGACCAAAGCGCTAAAGATAAAGTTAAAGGCGGGTCCCGCCGCGACAGTCGCCGCACGCGCCCAAAGCGGCGCACCGTGCATTGTGTCGCGCAGATCGTTGCGGTCCATCGCGTTTAATCGATCGACATCCGGATCGCTTGCCGCGCCTTTGTCCCCTTTGAATTTCACATATCCGCCAAAGGGAAACGCGGCGATTTGCCAAACGGTGCCATGCTTGTCCACCCGTGAGATCAACACAGGACCAAATCCTACCGAAAAGACTTCGGCCTTGATGCCACTGATCTTGCCGATGTAATAATGTCCAAATTCATGAACAAAGACGATAATCGACAAGCATACAATAAACGCCAATAGCGTCACCGAAGCATTGCCAAAACTTGGCATTAATCCCGCAAAATCCAAAACCTAATTCCCTGCCCTTACCGCATCAATGATGTCCTGCGCCACACGACGCGCAGCGAAATCTGTCGCCAAAATACACTCCAACGACAAAGGGTCATCCCCCATCATGTTGTCTTTGATTAAAGCGTCCATGGCCTGTTTTACAACCTCTGCCATTTGTAAAAAGCCAATTTTTCGATCAATAAATCCGTCAAGCGCGATTTCTTTTGCCGCGTTAAACGCAGCACCTGCCAAGCCACCCAATTCCATCACGTCCCACGCCAGACCAAGGGCAGGATATTTTCGCAAATCTGGCGCCTGAAAGGTGAATTGCCCCAGCTTTGCGAAATCCAAACGTTCGACAGGGATATCCCCGCGCGTCGGATAATAGAGCGCATAGCCAATCGCATGGCGCATGTCATGGGCGCCAATATGCGCCGTTATGCCCCCATCTCGAAATCCGACCATGGCATGGATCAGAGACTGCGGGTGGATCACCACTTCGATTTGATCTGGACGCAATCCAAATAACTCTTTGGCTTCAATGACCTCTAACGACTTGTTAAACATAGACGCACTATCAATTGTGATCCGCTGCCCCATGTCCCAAGTTGGGTGTTGGCAGGCTTGTTCAGGCGTGACGTGCTGTAAATCTTCAAAAGCTGTGTCGCGAAATGCCCCACCTGAGGCAGTGATAATCACACGCTCGACGTCTGACGCCTTTTCGGATTGTAAGAGCTGAAAGATTGCGGAATGTTCGCTATCGACCGGAAGGATCACCCCCCCAGAAGACGCAGCCGTTTTATGCATCAATGCGCCTGCGGCAACCATGCTTTCTTTGTTCGCAAGGGCAAGTGTGGCGCCGTGGGACAATGCAATCAGTCCCGGTTCCAACCCCGCCGCCCCGACAATTGCAGACACACATATATCAACAGGTCTATGCGCGGCCTCAAGCAAGGCACCACGCCCTGCGGCAGCCTGAATTGGATGGCCAGACAAAGCAGTTTGTAGTTCGGACAACAAAGCGTCATCTGCGGTCACAGCGATTTGCGCGCGCAGATCAATCGCGTCTTTGGCCAATTGTTGTATGTTTTGACCACCTGACAACGCCACAACTTGGAATCCGTTGGGATCGCGGCGAATAAGGTCAATTGTGTTTTGACCAATGGACCCCGTTGCGCCGAAAATGCTTATCCGTTTCATAGCGACATCAACAATGGAAGAAAAAAGCCAAATACCAACGCGGCGCCGACCACGCCATCAAAACGATCCAAGACGCCACCGTGACCCGGGATCAAATTTGAACTGTCTTTGACGTTTGATTTACGTTTCATCGCGGATTCGAAAATATCGCCCATCTGTGACGCAAATGACAAAGCCACGCCCATTGCAATCGACAGGATCGGCGTCAAATCCCCCCAAAATACATAAAGCGTCAAACCAGCCGCGCAGATCCATCCTGCAACCGCGCCTGACCATGTTTTTTTGGGGCTAAAGCGCGGCCAGAACTTGGGGCCTCCGATCATGCGACCTGCAAAATATCCACCAATGTCTGTGAGGATAACAAGACCTATCAGCCACAAAATAAGAATGGATCCATAAGACAGCCGCAACTCGATCAAGACATACCCCGACAGCAAAATCATTGCCGAATACAGTGCCCCAAGATAGCGATGCGACATGAAATACCAAAGTTGCAGCAAAACCGTCATTGGCAAGATTATCATCATCGCATCAGAATAGACAAATCCTAACGTCGCCCCCCCTGCGGTCATCGCAGAAAGCCATGCGGCTTGGCGCGATAAGGGGGACAGCATCTTGCCCAATTCCCAATGCATTGCGGTAACCATCGCCACGATCAATGCCACGAATACAACACCGCCAAACCAAAAAGCGGCTCCCGCGACGAGGATCATCACAATGCTAGACCATACTCTGGCCTTAAGATCGGACCAACGTTCCGACGTCATGCGCTGACTGCCCCAAAACGGCGCTCGCGTTTTGAATACTGGGCAACAGTTTTGGCAAAAATTTCCTTTGTAAAATCAGGCCATAAGGTATCGATGAACACATATTCGGAATATGCAGATTGCCATAAAAGGAAATTTGAAATCCGCGCTTCGCCAGATGTTCGGATGACCAAATCAGGGTCGGGCAGCACATAAGTATCTAAATACCTAGGCAACGTGAGTTCATCCACCTCATCTGGTGACAACTTTCCTGACGCGACATCTTGGGCCATTAACCTTGTCGCCCGCGCCACTTCATCCCGACCGCCATAGTTTATGGCAACAGTTAGGTTGATCAGCGTGTTATCATGCGTCAACTTTTCAAGTTCGTCCATCAATCGAACCAGCTTGGGTTCAAGCCGATCCCGCGCCCCGATAAACCGCACGCAGACACCCGCAGATTTCAGCGCGTTGGCTTCTTTCATGAGGTAGCGTTTGAACAGACTCATGAGACCGGACACTTCGGTCTGGGTCCGCTTCCAGTTTTCGGTCGAAAACGCAAATATGGTCAGGTATTTTATCCCCAGATCTGGACAGGCTTTGACCACCTCGCGAACACGTTTTGCGCCTGCGTGATGGCCAAACAGCCGTGGTCGCCCCCGCGCCTGTGCCCAACGCCCGTTACCATCCATAATGATCGCAACGTGGTTCGGACCAGAACGCGGGAAGTCTTGGGACGTCATAGTTAAACCTGCATGATCTCGGCTTGTTTGTTTTCAAGCGCCGCATCGACCGCTTTGATGGCCTTGTCGGTCAACTCTTGCACTTCGGCTTCCCAGAATTTTTGATCGTCCTCAGACATACCGTCTGCCTTCGCTTTTTTCACTTGGTCCATACCATCGCGGCGTATGTTTCGAACGGCGACGCGTGCGTGCTCAGCATATTGCGCGGCGACGCGGGTTAATTCACGACGACGTTCTTCGTTTAATTCGGGGATCGGCAACATGATGATTGTGCCATTTAGTTGAGGATTGATCCCTAACCCACTTTCACGAATAGCTTTTTCAACTTTACCAACCATTGATTTGTCCCACACATTGATGGTGACCATACGTGGTTCGGGAACGTTGACAGTCCCCAATTGGTTGATCGGTGTCTGCGACCCGTACGCCTCCACGACGATAGGATCAAGCATGCTTGAAGATGCGCGCCCTGTGCGCAACGATGCAAATTCTGTTTTTAACGAAGCCATCGCCCCGTCCATGCGGCGCTGAAGGTCGTCGGTATCCAACATAAAGTCATCTGACATGGTTATGCTCTTCTTATTGTTATTCTGATTTAAGACCATGTAACCCTATTCGGTTACAGTTGTATAGGTGCCTTTACCTGCTAAAATTCCCCGAAAACCGCCCGGTTCGTCCAGTGAAAACACGATCAAAGGCATTTTATTGTCGCGCATGAGCGCAATCGCTGACGCATCCATCACTTTTAGGTTTTTCTGCAAAACTTCCGTATAGGTGATTGAATCGTATCGTTTTGCGCTTGGATTTGTTTTCGGATCACTGTCGTAAATCCCATCGACTTGTTTGCCCATGAACACTGCATCACAGGCCATTTCGCTTGCGCGAAGGGCGGATGCTGTGTCGGTTGTAAAGTAAGGGTTACCCGTTCCAGCAGCAAAAATACATACACGTTTCTTTTCCAAATGCCGCACAGCGCGGCGACGAATATAGGGTTCACACACTTGATCCATGGGAATGGCGCTGATCACGCGTGTAAAGATCCCCAACCCCTCAAGGGCGCTTTGCATGCCCAAGGCGTTCATGACAGTGGCCAACATACCCATGTAATCGGCTGTGGTGCGTTCCATCCCTTGGGCAGACCCTTGCAATCCGCGGAAAATGTTCCCGCCACCGATGACCATACAAATTTCCACGCCCATGTCGTGCACGGATTTCACCTCGCGTGCGATTCTTTCGACTGTCGGTGGATGCAATCCAAATCCTTGGTCCCCCATCAAAGCTTCACCTGATATTTTCAACATGACGCGTTTAAATGCTGTTTTGGGGGCGGATTGATCGGGCATTTGGCACTCCATGCACAAGACTTGAGATTTCTGGGCAAAATGTCGTAAAACGCGGTCAGATTCAATGCACCAATTCACCTTTTGTGGGAATAAGGTCATTTTTGCCGAAGAAACCAACAAGGTCAGCTATGATGCATGAAATTGAGCTTAGTGAAATTTTGTCGGCACCGCCTGACCTGCCCATACTGATTGCGGGGCCTACGGCGTCGGGTAAATCCGACCTTGCGCTGCGCATCGCGCAAGAAAGCGGAGGCGTTATCATCAACGCAGACGCGCTTCAAATCTATGAAAACTGGCGCGTACTGTCGGCCCGCCCGTCCCGTGAGGATGAACAGATCGCACCGCATGTCATGTACGGACATGTCGCGTGGGATGCCGAGTATTCCGTTGGCGAGTGGTTGCGCGAGGTGTCGCACCACCTGCAGGCTCCGCAGCGGCCGATCATCGTCGGTGGCACAGGACTATATTTCACCGCATTGACCCAAGGATTGGCCGAAATACCCCCAACACCGGCGCACATTCGGACACGCGCGGACCAAATACGACACAATGAGGGAATAGACGGATTGTTGCGCGCACTTGATGACGCGACGCGCACGGCGATTGATATCCAAAATCCGATGCGTGTTCAGCGCGCGTGGGAAGTTTTGGAAACCACGGGTAAATCCATTTTGTGGTGGCAAGCCCAAACACCCGCACCAATGCTGGGGTTGGACAAATGTTTGCCGATCCTATTTTATGTAAGTAAAGACGTTTTAAATCAACGCATTGAAACGCGGTTTTTGCGCATGATTGACCTTGGCGCACTGGACGAGGCACGCGAAAATTTACCGCGGTGGGATCCCAAATGCCTATCCTCAAAAGCCATAGGCGCCCCCGAATTGATATCATATTTAAACGGTGAAGTTGATCTGGAAACGGCCCAAACTCTCGCAACAATTGCGACACGTCAATTTGCGAAACGACAACGCACTTGGTTCAATTCCAAAATGAAAATTTGGCGCCGGTATCATCCCTATTAAAGCCGAGAAATAATTTAATTTTCCAAGATTCCCTGAAAAAATTCCAAAACGGCCTTGCAAATCAAGGGCAAGTCGCATTTGATTGTGAGGAATGTCGCAATTTGGCTATTGGATGCCGATTTGGGACGTTGACGCGCCATCAAATTTGGTGCGGAATGAGATCAGCGCTGACGCGAGGGTGCGACGAATTCGCGCGTCTCTGCCAATAAAAATAATGTGTCACAACAGGGAGACTATGATGACGCTAGAAACTTCGGGAAACATTCATCCAGCGGCAAAAATGTATGCCAAGGAACTCGCTGAGGGCAAACTAAGCCGCCGCGAATTTCTGACACGCACGACTGCGCTGGGCCTGTCCGCAACCGCAGCCTACGCGCTTGGCGGTTTGACGCAGCCAGTTGAAGCTGGCGGCCATGCTCAAATGGGTGGCACAATGCGCATTCAGCAAGAATTGCTTGCGTTGAAAGACCCACGCACATGGGACTGGACACAGATTTCAAACTTCTGCCGCGGCTGGCTTGAGTATTTGGTCGAATATAACCGTGATGGTACGTTCCGCCCGATGCTGCTTGAATCCTACTCCGCCAACGCAGACGCGACAGAGTACGTTTTGAACGTTCGCAAGGGCGTAAAATGGAACAATGGCGACGACTTCACAGCAGA
>Ga0255763_1003394_pt1 | contig 14354 bp, 10 predicted proteins | sample 041ome_2_FD_179963 | JGI IMG/M metagenome (GOLD analysis project Ga0255763, IMG submission 179963) | Coastal salt marsh microbial communities from the Groves Creek Marsh, Skidaway Island, Georgia - 041406US metaG (version 2) | ecosystem: Environmental > Aquatic > Marine > Intertidal zone > Salt...
TAATCGCGCTCCTCCGCGTCCTCCATGGCAAAGAGCGCGATTTCTGCGCGCTTCGCCGCGTCCGCACGCGCGTCGAGCGACGCTCGCGCGCTTGCGCGCGGCGCGGAGTGCGGCGACGCGCGCGCGCGGGACGCGCCGCACTGTCGGCGGCGCGACGATTCATCGGCGCCGCGCGCGCCGCGCGGCGTCGCATGGCGCTTCGACGCGCCTCGAAGGTCGCGACGGCGGTCTCGCGCGCGCGCGACGCGTCGGCGGCGCACCGCGGCGCGCGCGCGACGCGCGAGGGGACGTCGCGCGCGTCGAGGGCGGGCGGCGTCGACGCGGCATCGTCGTCGACGCGTCGCGCGGGCGCGCCGACGCGCGCGCTCGCGAGCGCGAGCGCGCCGTGGTACGCGGCGTCGCCGAGCGGGCGCGCGGTGACGCTGCTGTGCGCGTTCGCGTCGGCGACGGACCGAGGGCGATGGGACGTCTTCGGCGATTTCGAGCACGGCGGCGCGAGCGCGTGCGAGCTCGTCGCGGGACGCGACGACGATGAGGATTCAGACGACGCGGGCGAAGAAAACGGCGGTGCGACGATGGAAAGAATGGACGACGCGCGACGCGAGGCGCTGCGAAGGCGATACAGCACGCTGCGAGGGCGCGTCGACTGCGCGCCGCCGCCGAGCGGGACGAAGTCGCGGTTGAAGCGAAGCGGCTTCGCGGGCGCGCGCACGAAACCGCTGACGCGAACGCTCGTGAATCCAGATCCCACGCTCGATTTCGACGCGTACGACGCGCTGAGTTATCGCGTGCGCGGCGACGGTCGGATGTACGTGGCGAGCGTGCGAACGGAGAACTGGATGACGGGCGACTCCGCGGAGGACGTGTGGCAGGCGGCGTTTCGACCGCCGAAGGACGAGTGGGTGGACGTCGTCGTCCCCATCGAAGCGTTCGTGCAGACGCATCGCGGACGCGCCGTGCGCGATCACTCGCGCATGAGCGCCAATCGCGTGGTGTTTCTCGGCTTGGCCGTCGCCGGGAGCGCCGAGAAGAGCCTCGAGGCGCGTCGCGCCGAAGCCGACGGCCCGTTCCGTCTCGACGTGCACTCCATCTCGGGCCTGCGCATGACGGAAGAAGAGCTCGAAGCGCACGCCGCGGCTCGCGAGGGCACGCGCGAAAACTACCCGTGCGGCGGTTTCGCCGCGCGCGCCGTCGAAGCGCTCGACGCGCGCGACGATTTCGTCAATCCCTTCTAGCCTCCTCGCGCCGTCGCGCGAGGCGTGTACACCGTTGCAGTTGTCGATTTTTAGATTTATCGCGTCGTTCCTCGCGCGCGGCGTCGCTCGCGCGTCGCTCGCGCGTCGCGCGCGTCGTCTCGCGTCGCCGTCGCTCGACGCCCGCGCCGCTCGTCCGCGCGTCGACCGCACTCCTCGACGCCCGCGCCCCTCGATCGCGCCCGCGCGCGATGACGACCACCACGCGCACCGCGCGCGCGCTCAGCGCGCGATGCCTGCCGCGCGCGATGCGCCGCGCCGTCGCCTCGCCGATCCCTCGACCGACGTCCCGACCGCGTCGCGCGCGCCTCCACGAGCTCGCGCGCGCGGGCTGGAACGATTTCGCCTGGTCCAAGGCATCCGTCGTCGCGAACGATCGCCGCGCGCGCGCGGGCGAGGCCGAGCTGCGGGCGATCGGGGTGGAGATCGGGGCGGCGGCGCGCGCGGCGTACGCGACGCCGGGACAATTTTTGCAGATACGCACGCGAGAGGACGGTAAAGCGGCGTTCATCGCCATCGCGAGCGCGCCGGGTGAGTGCGCGTTCGGTGAGGGGGCGGTGGAGCTGCTGGTGAAGGCGCAGAGCGGGGCGACGGCGGGAGAGATTTGCGCGCTCGACGTCGGCGCCGAGGTGGAGGTTTCGCCGGTGATGGGGAAAGGATTCGATCTGACGGCGGTGCGCGGACGATCGAAGGCGGTGCTGTTCGCCACGGGATCGGGAATTTCGCCCATTCGCGCGCTGCTGCGAAGTGGGACGCTGAAGACGGACGCGGGCGCGACGACGCTGTATTACGGGACGCGCGACGCCGAGGCGACGGCGTTTTTGGAGGAATCCGCGTCGTGGCCGTGCGACGTCGTGCGCGTGTATTCCGAAGATTCGGGCAAACACGTGCAGGATGTGTTGCGCGAAGACATCGCGAGCGGGAAGATCGACGCGAACGACACGTTTGCGGTGTTGTGTGGTCAAAAGGAAATGGCGGACGAAGTCATCGAGATGCTCACCTCCGCCGGTTTGCCGCGCGAGGCGTGCGTGATGAACTTTTAATTTTATTCGTGCGTGAAGAATTATTTTATACAATACATTTGAAGGCTCTACTGTGCGTCTTTCTATCGTGTGCCTTCACGGCGAGCCCGAGCCCCCGGACGTTCGCTTGCGCGCCTCGCGCGCTCTCTTGATGGCCTCCTCTAGAGCGCTCATGTCCGTGACGGACGTCGAGCGGTTCACCGCGCCCACGCGTCGCATGGGCACGCCGCCGTCTTCCTCGGAGATAAGATCCGATCTCGACGGCGATCGTCCGAATGCATTGCGCGAGAATGGGATGTCGCGAATGTCGCGTTCACCCTCGGCGTTCGTTCGATACGACGGGCCCGACAAGTTGCTGACGCTACTCGATCGCGGTAGGCCCACCGAGCTCGATCGCTGTAAATTCGAACCAGCTTTTGCACTGTTCGGCTCGGACGCGCCGTTGGCTTGCGGTCGCTGAGTGAACATATCGAAGAATTGCTGCCCGTAGGAGTCTCGTCGTCGCAATGAATTTTGCGTGTGGTATCGAGGCGAGTCCGGAATCGTCGAGCTTGGTCGCTCATCGAGCACTTGATCGTAAATTTCAATTGGGCTCTGCGCTTTCCAAGCCGGAAGCCCACCCTTGGTGGTCGACGCCGGCGCCGACGACGATAAACTCGATGCATCGGACATCCGACCCGTTCGTAACGGCGACAAGTAGGACGAAGGGTTCACCGGCGCGCGCGAATTCGCCGTCTCTGAAACCGCATCCATCGCAGCTTGCAACGCGCTCTTTCCTCGAGGGGGCGTCATCGGTGCCGTAGGCGTCGATGGACGCGAAGGCACGCCTTCACCGTCTCGGGTCTCTACCTTTGGTGACGGGGGCTGCGGCTGTTTCACCGGCTCAGCAGAACTCGTTGCAGGCTCGTTCGATGTGAACGCGAACGGACTCTCCTTGCTCAGCGCCGCGACGGAAGCGGCATCTAAGCGATCGCTCGAAAACGAGACTGTGTTGTCCTTGCGCGCCGTCGGAATAACGACGGATGACTCCGAAATCGGCGGCGCCGCCGCCGCCTTGAGCGCAGCCGCAGAAGGCGCGGGCGTGACGAAAGCGGCCGGCGGCGGCGGTGGTGGCGTCGGCGGTTCAGACGTCTTCAACGTCTGTGGCAACGTCTTCGCCGACATCGCCTCCTTCGACGGCGTTGAGCCTTCTGGAATGAACGGCATCTTCACCCCGTTTACGAAGCCCGTCATTCCGATCACCTTTTCGCTCGTCTGCTCGAGGTCTCGCGAGTTGCTATTCATCAGCGCGCGCACGGGCAAATCGTACGGTCTGTTGCCAAACGGCTGCTCGATTTGCTCAGCCGCAGCCTCAATCCCGAACAGGGCGAGAGAAAGAATGGTGGTGACGGGGACGACGCCCCATACTCCGACTTCATGCACTAAAATCATCGGTAACGAGCACACGTACACCATGAGCGTAGACTTCAAGTGGGTGATGATGCAACCCGGAGGCGGTTGGTTGACGACTTTTTCGCAACTCCCGTAGTTATCCATGATCATCGCCACCTCGTTGTGGATCGTGCTCGCGATGGCGGGAGGGACGTAACCTTTCGTGAATGCTTCTTGGACGCAGCCGCGAATCTTTTCGAGGCAGTACAACACCTTATTCTCGGCGAGAAATAATCCTTCCAAGTCTCCCGCGTCAAGCGGTGTGGTGAGCTGACTCAAAATCGCTCCGTCGTTCAGCACTGTACCATTCAATCGATCAGCCACGGTTTCTTTCAAAGCACCAATCAGACCCAGCGTTCGCGCGGCGAGTATCGGGTCGTCCGGCGCGACCCACGTGCAGAACGTGCCGCCAAGATTTTTGCAGTAAAACAAAATGTTTCCGAGACACGTGCGGCCGTACCACCAGCGCTCGTGCGCGTTGTTCCATCTAAAGACTAACATGAAACCCATGGGGAGGCCCAGGACGCCGTGCATGAAGGGTGAGAGCTTGAACATGTTCGCACCGAGACGAACCTTGGCGAAAGCCACGGCACACGCGCACGTTGTGCTCAACAACGTCGGCTGCACAGGACCGAGTTCACGATTGATCACCCAGCGAGGGTTACGACCGAACACAGAGCTAAACAATCCATTATCGCTAAACTCGAGAGGATTCTCGGGGTAAAGTAGCAGCGAAGCTAAGAATAAACCGGTACCCATGACGGAGAACAAAACGAGTCGCGTCGTCTTGCTCGGGTCGCGCGTGATCCAAATATTGAGCAACCTTTGCATGATGCGAACAATCTCGCGCTCGGTTTCTTCCCACGCGAGTTTGTACCAGGGATCGGGAAGCACGACCTCGTCGTCGTCATCTTCCTCTTCGTCCTCGTCGTCTCCGTCATTCTTATCGTCTCCTCCTCCTCCTCCCCCGCCGCCGCCGGACCGCGCGTCGTCGCCATCATCGCCACCGCCCACGCCCGCTAACACGGGATCAGCACCAGATTCTGCGGCCATTCCCGCCGCGGACCTTATCGCGCCTCCGCTCACCACCGGCGCGCTCTTCGGCGTCGCCAGCTTCTTCTCCCCCGTCTCCTTCTCTCCGTCAGTTTTCGGTTTCGTCTTCGTCGTCGCGCCTCCCTTCGTCGCGCTTCCGCTCGGTCCTTTCCCATCACCGTCTGCGGCGTCCCCCCCTTCCTTATCTCCACCGTCTTCTTTGTACTCTTTCCCTCTCGGTTCCCGCTTCGACGGCGGCAACAGTTCTTCCTCGCTCAACACCGGCCGCGTCGTCGACTCCGCGCGCGCGGGCGTCGATTTCGTCGGCTCATCCCGCGCCACCGCCGGCGTCTGCGCCACCGGTCCCGTGCCCACGATCGCCGTCGTGTTCGCGCGCCGCTTTTCGATGGCGTACGAGTCGTTCGGCTTGGAGGCGCCGCTGACGACGCCGGCGCCGTCGTCGCCGTCGCACGGCTCCACCATCGCGTCGCTCGCGCGCGGCGCCGGCGCCGCGTCGTCGACGGCATCGGAACGAATCGCCTCGCTCGACGATCGCGCGTCGTCGTCGTCGCTCGAGAGCGCGCGCGGCGGCGTGATTTGCACACCTCGTGGAATCGCGACACGGCGAACGAAAACGCGCGCGCGCGGGCTCGCGTGACGCGCGATGCGCGCGGCGCGCGGTGGAACGCGCCGTGGAACGCGCGCCGAAGCGCTCGACGCGCTCGACGCGCGAACGGTAGGCGCGAGGCGCAGCATGATGCGCGCGAGTCGCGGTCTGGGGACGCGCGCGCGAGAGCGCGGCGGCGCGCTCGACGACGTTCGAGCGACGCGCGCGGTGAAGCGCGAGACGGGGTGTACAGATGGTGCGCGATGGTATTGAATCGAGAGCGACGCGCGCTGGAGCGGCGATGGGACGACGGATGGAATCGCGTCGCGCTCGCCGAGAACCGCTTCGGTTCGTCGGTTTGAGAACGCGTCGGTCATAATTTTCCGTCGTCCTCTCATCGTCGTCGAAGCCGTCGTCGTCGTAAACTAAGGCTAAAGTTCATCTCGAATGTCTCGCGCGATCGCCTGGGCGTCCATCTTCGGCGGATACCGACGAACCACGCGCCCGCGATCGTCTACTAAAAATTTCGCAAAATTCCACTCCGCCGGCGCGCCGCCCGCGGTGAGCTGCGCGAACATCGGATTGTGCGCCAAATCCAGCGCGGGTTCGAATAACACATCCATGACGTCCGCGAAATCGCGTTTGATTTCCTCATTCGTTCCTTGCTGATGTCCGAAGTCGTCGCTCGGAAATCCCAATATGCGCAACCCGTCGCCGAATTCTTCGCGAAGCGCGCGAAAGCCCTCGACGTTGGATTGCTTGTATCCTCAGTGCGATGCGACGTTGGTGACGAGCGTGAACGCGCCTCGCGAAGACTCGCGTTTGGCGACTGGAAATCCCAGGAGCGCTTCGTCGCGCACGACGCCGCCGTCGATGTCGTGAAGCACGCCGCTCAACACCGCTTCAAAAACCCCCAGCGCGTCTCGCGCCGCCAGCGCGTCCGCGGAGACGAACGACGCGGTTTGCAGCGCGCGCGCGTGCGCGCGAGCGTCCGTGAACGGGCGCACGACGACGTGAAGGAAGAAACCACCCAGAACGGTGGTTAGAAGAATCAAAACGAGTGGGCCGTGACGCGCGCGATTCGCGCGCGCCGTTCCGGGATAGGCGGCGGCGAACGGCGCGGTGCCGCTTGATTCGACGTCCGGAGGCATGGCGACGCGCGACGCGCGAGAGCGCGGCGTCGCGATGTGGCGCGAGGCGCGGTCTACTTATGGTACACTTGCGTTACAAAGCTAAAGGCTCCGACCCGCCTTTGCGGACGCGAGCTGACCTTCCCAGTTGTTTCTAAATTTCCTATAAATCGCGAGCGCGGCCAAGGCGTCTTCGGCGGGATCGTGAGCATCTCCACACTGAATGCTTAGCGCGCAAAAGTCACGCGCCAGATGCCGCAAGCGACGAGGCTTGCGGAAGTGCGGCGGACGCAACAGCGGCCGCCATTTCGCGGTATCTCGCGTGTCTTCCCGTGGATGGTGGAGCTGTAAAGCCGAAAAGTCGTTCTCCAGGGCGTGGCCGACGACGATGCGACCTTTTATGAGTTCAGCAACGTCGCGCTTGACGTCGGCGAATTCGCGCGCGCTCGACCCTTCGACGTGACGAGGAAGGATGCCGGAGACGTGCGTGCGATAGTCCGTGACTGTTTTGTACGCGCGTGAATAACTCAAATACACTGTGTTTCCGTATTCGTTGATCACGCAGACCTGCGCGAGCATGGATTCCACGCCTCCTTCGCCGACGCCGACCATCTCGCAATCGAGCGCCAACACGTCGGTGACGGAGCAATCGTCGCTGAATGGCCTCGGTCGTTCGAGTTTGGTGCGATTCTCTAACCGTTGCACGTTTTCGTAAACGTCCCTGTGCGACTTTTTCCGCGCCTCACTCACGCCCGTGCCATCCAAACATCCGTTTCCGAACGGGTCTTCGCGCGCCGCGTAAAATCGCGCGACTTCTGTGACGACTTCGCGTCTCCAAAGCGCCTTTAAAACGCGCGAAAAATTCTGAAAAAATCCAGCGCTCTCAAACGTTGCTCGCGGAATAAATCCCACCATCGACGCTTCTTCGCTCGCTCTCGAACCGACCAAAGCGAGCTGATCCGCGCGCGCGTTCGCCGTGTGCGCTCCGCCTTTATGCGCCGCCACCTTCGCGATCAAAGTCTTCTCCCGCCTCTTACTCAGCACGAACGCCGTCAGCACCGTCACCGCGTTCACAGCGATTTCGTCCACGTCTCCCCTCGCTATTATCTCCACGCACTTGCACACGTATCGCGAATCCGACATCACCGCCAACTTTTCGTCTCTCGGATGTCGAACGAGCGCCGCGAAAACCGCGCACATCTCCACCGCGTTGATATCGCACGATTTCCTCGCGCACGACCCCGCGAAATTCAAATGATGTCCAAACTTATACCACACGCCCACGCCGCTCGCCGCGCCGCTCGCGTCGACGCTTCCGTCGACGTAACACGCGTCGTCGCCCGCGCTCGCGCCCCGTCGACGCCCCACCCCTCCGCCTCCGCGCCCGCCGCTCGCGGACGCCCGCGCGTCGCACCGTCGAAACCGCATCGCGAACGCCGCGCGGACGCGCGGCATCGCGCGTCCGACGGCGCGACACGCGAAGAACTCGACGACGAACCAAAAGATGCGCAGTCGCATCGCGAGCCGTTCGAGGCGCGTCGTCGCGCGCGTCGCGCGCGGCGTCGCGTCCATCGCGCGCGCGACGCTCGAACCTCGCGCGCGTCGCGTCGCGGCGCGTCGCGGCTCGCCGGCGCGCCGGCGCGCCGCGCGCGCGCGAGGTGCGAGCGCGCGAGTGCGGCGGCGGCGCGTCACTCCGCGCCGCGACGCGCCGCGACGCGCGCCGGCGACCGCGCGGCGCGACGCGGACGCCGCCGAGACGCGCGACGCGTCGATCGCGATGGAGTACGTCAGCTTCGAGGGCTTGCGCGCGGACGGACGACGGGCGAACGAGTGTCGACGCGTCCGGCACGAATTCGCCGTCGACGCCGACGCCGACGGGAGCGCGCGGTTCGAGATCGGGAACACGGTCGTGCAGGCCACGGTGCGAGGACCGCGCGAACGGCGCGGCGGACGCGCGGAGGAGGGCGCGAGCGACGCGTGCGCGGTGACGGCGACGTACGCCGCGAGCGGGGCGGCGGCGGACGGCGCGAACGGACGACGAAAGGGGGATCGAAAGGCGCTCTCGCACGCGGAGACGCTGAAGAAAATACTGGATAGGGTGGTGATGACGGAATTGATGCCGCGGAGCGCGATCGCGGTGACGTGCACGGTGCTGTGCGACGACGGAGGGGCGAAGGCGGCGAGCGTCAACGCGGCGACGTTGGCGCTGGCGGACGCGGGAGTGCCGCTGAGGGACACGGTGGGCGCGGTGACGTGCGGATACCTCGATGGAGAGGTGTTGATCGATCTCAATCGCGAGGAAGAGCGCGGACGAGGGCCGGAGCTGTTGATGTGTTCGACCGGCGCGGGCGCGACGAGCCGCGCGGCGGCGGCGAGCGACGACGAGGAGGAAGAGGACGAGGGCGTGGATATCTCGGGCAGAGAAATCATCGCCGAGGAGCTCGATCGAGGGAAAACGACGATGGAAACGTACGATGCGATGCACGATCTCGCGCTCGCGGCTTCGGCGGTGATATCGGCGCGCATGCGCGAGGCGACGCTGGAGCGCACGCGTTCGCTCGCCGCGACGCGCGCCCTGGAGAAGTTTTGACTCCGCGCGTCGACTCGTCTCGACCCGACCGCCGCGTCGTCATCAAATATCATATTAGTTCAATCAGCGCGCGCGAGCCTCGAAATCATCACCGCGACGCGAGCCGTCGATCGCCGCCGCCGCGTCCCGAACCCGAACCGTCCCGAGCGTCGCCTCGACCGCACACCGCGCCGTTCCGGCCCGATGCCCGAATCCAGCGCGCGCTCCCGCGACGCCGTCTCCGGCTCGTCCGACGTGTTGTCGAGCAGCAATCGCGGTCGACGCAAGCGCGCGCGCGCGGCGGACGACGTCACGGGACCGAGTTTGTTGGGCTTCGTGCAGGTGGACGTGCGGTCGCTCGACGCCGCCGCGGTGCGCGCGCCCAAGTACGAGGAGCCGTTGGAGTGCGGACAGGTGCGTGAGACGATTTCGCGCGCGCGGGCGCGCGGGCGACGCGCGCGGAGGCGTGCGACGACGGCGTGAGGAAGATTGCGTAGAATTCGGCCCGGGCGCGAGCTAACTGTCGCCGCGGCGCGCGACGGCGCGATTCGTGGGCGCGTTCGCGAGCGCGCGCGAGGTGCGCGCGAATGACTGAAATGCATCGACGCGGAATGTCGAGTCGCGCGCGCAGGTGAGCAAGAGACGGGACGAACGATTGACGACGTACGACGCGACGAATTTGCGGCGGCTGCGCGGCGTCAACGCCGGCGCGGGCGCGGATCTCAATCAAGGATTCGGCACGTTTCGAGATCGCGATCGGCGAGAGATTTATCCGGCGCCCGTGCACGTGATATTTGGTGCGATCGAGGCGAGCGGGCAGACTAAAGTGTTAGAAGACGTGGACGTGATCACGTGGCGAGGAAACATGAGCAAGTTGCTGACGACGGCGTGGAACGTCTCCGAGGCTTGGACGATGGAGGCCGAATTGGTCAACAACAGGACGATCGTTTTGAACGTCAAAGAAACGGAGGAAGGGTTGCGAAAGGCGCTCACTCGCGACGGGAGAGACGAGCGGATGTGTTACTGGGGATACGCTTTCGAGGAGGCCGCGTGCTCGGAGAAGCCGTTCGAGGAACCGGTGGATTGCATGGAATGTTTTTGCTGCGTCGTCAAGACGAAAATGGGTGATTTAAACGTCTTAATGGCTGGAGAAGTCGATTGTTTCGAAGGTGACGCCGAGCTGGCGAATTACGTCGAGTTAAAGACGTCGAGGGTGATGAACGACGAGCGACAGGTGAAACGTTTTGAAAAAGAAAAGCTCTTGAAGTGGTGGGCGCAGTCGTTCGCGCTGGGTGTAAGGAGAATAATGGTTGGATTTCGCGACGACCACGGGCGCGTGGTGAAAACGCAAATGTTAGAGACGCTCAAGTTACCGGGATACGTCGTCAAGCATGCGAACTCGTGGACGCCCAAGGACGCTCTTCGATGCGCGTCAGCGGTGCTGACGAAGCTCAAAGAGTTACTCGCCGACGAACCCAGCGGGACGCGAGTGCGAGTTGAGTACGAACCGAAAAAGGCGAAGCATCGCGTGAATTTCATTCGAGATGATTCGATCCCTGACTTTTTACCCGCCGACGCGCGCGCGAAACTCATGAACGACGGGTCCTGGCGCGAGAGAGGACCGCAGCCTACCGCGAGGCCAACTTCCGCTTCGGAGCCGCCGCGAGATGCGCCAGCGCCCGAACTTTCGGAAACTGCGTCCGCGATGAGCATTCGGGCGCGAACAGAGGGCAGAACGAACAGAATAGAGTACATCCGCTCGCTCGGACCGGCGGCGCTTTTGTACATGCAAGGCAAAGACCCTCGAAGAACGTTGCGAGGACGCGTGGACGACGACACGATGGGTGGTATCGGCATCGACCCTTCGATTTGGATACAACAAAAAGCCAACTACACCGGTATCGACGCCCAAACGAGCCCACAGATGATGAATTATGATCACAAAGCGGCGCCGGCGTCGTCGGCGAAATCGAGCGGCGCGCGGCGCGCAAGTTCTTCCGGTGTCGGCGACGCGCACGATCGCGCGTCAACGGAAAATAGCGATCGCGAAAACTCACAAAATTGATTCAGATTGATTACACTGTAGAACAGAATACTGTAGCATCGGCGCTCAAAGATATGTCGTACAGAGACGCTCAAAGGAGAACACGCCCGTCCGCGTCCTCGTTTACTCCTCCTCCTCCTCCTCCTCTTTCTTTTCCTCCTCCTCCTCTTCCTCCTGTTTCTCCGCTTCCTCCTCTTTCTCCTCTTCCTCCTCTTTCTTTTCCTCCTCTTTCTCTTTCTTCTTGCCGCACTCCGATTCCTCGTCCTCCTCGTCGCATTCGTCGTCGTCGCCGCCGCCGCCGCTCGCCCGGCCGATGCGCGCGCGCGACCCACCACTTCGTCGCATGTACCGCGCCCGCGATTTATCCACCGCCGCCTTGCGATCGTACAACAACGAGCGTCGCGCGCCCGGCGTCGGCCTCGCGACGTCCGCGTCGTCCGCGTCCGTCGCCCGCGCCTCCGTCACCGCCTCCGCGTTCGCCAGCGCGATCGCGTTCGCGAGCGACGACGCGCCCGTGAGCGCGACGCACGCGACGCCGGCCGTCGTGGCGAGCGCGAACAGGCGCGCGCGCGCGCGGCGTCCGCGCGAATGGTGTTCGCGAGGTCGAGACATTCTTCGACGATTCGCGTCGCTTCGGCGCGCGTTCGACCGCGCGGTTCGTTCGGCGCGCGCCGCGAGACGTCGAGCGTCCTGGGTCGTCGGTCGCGGGGCGTCGAGCGCGCGCCGCGCGTCGGTGTGCGGTCGCGCGTCGCGTCGATCCGAGGCGTCCGCGGTGTGGTCGCCGCGCGCAACACCCCAACAAATAAATTATCTTTTTCGTATAAAAGCGCACTATACATCTAAATACTGTGATCAACGAACCTCGCTCGCACCGGTCGCGCTCGCGGTCGAAAGACCGCGACCCGCGCGGGACTTCGGGGCCGGCGTCGCCGTCGCGTCCGCCCTCCATGTCGACCGAGGGTGATGGCGATGCGTCGTTGGACATGGCGGCCATTTTCGGAGAACAGCGGCGCCTGATCGATCATTTTTTCGACCATTTTGACGCTTCACAGGCGAGCAAATTTGTGCACGAAATCGTCGAGTGCGCGGGCACTGTTTTCTTTTCCGGCGTCGGTAAGTCTGGCTTCATATGCCACAAAATAGCGATGTCGCTCGCATCGATCGGCGTGAAGTCTGCGTATTTGAATCCGCTCGATGCGCTTCACGGCGATATTGGTAACTGCGGGAAGTCTGATGTCCTCGTTCTCTTCAGTAAATCTGGTTCGACTGCAGAGCTGCTCGCTATGGTTCCAGGAGCTCGATCAAAGAATATGAAGATAATTTCTGTCACTTGTCACGAGTGCAGTGCTCTGGCGAACAAGAGTGACATGAACATTTATCTTCCGTTGCAAAGAGAGTTGTGTGCGTTTGATTTAGCTCCCGTCACGTCCACCATTCTGCAGCTCACTTTTGGAGACACCGTGACTGCGGCTGTCATGCGGAAGCTAAAGCTCACGCTTGAATCATATGCTTTGAATCATCCGGCCGGATCCATCGGCCGAAAGCTTCTACTGACTGTTCGTGATGTCATGAGAGCCGGAAGTGATTTATCGCGTGTTTCCATTCACTCAACAGTACATGCTGCTGTGCTAGAGCTGACGCGTACTGGCTCTGGTTGTGTTGTCGTCACCGAGGGTGTGTTTTTGAAAGGTGTCTTTACCGATGGTGACTTGCGACGATACGTCGCCAATAGTAGTACGTTTGATCTTCATGGTCCCATAGAAAACTATTCTACAAAAACACCGCTTTATGTTCAAGACGAAAGTATGAAGCTGGTGGACGCGGAGCGGCTCTTTCACTCAGGACCGAAGTCGGCAACGTGTTTACCAGTGGTACGAACACGCGTAGAAGGGATGGAAGTACTAGGCATGCTTGTCTTAGCTGATACTAGGAGAGCTTTAGCCTAATATATAAAGTTTGTGCTGTGAGAGTTGCATGGTTTGGATCCGTAAGATGATTATGAGCTGCGAGCTATACAAAGTAAATTGTGATCGATCGGGCCTAGTGCGTGAATGAGTGATGTCGATTACAATGTTCTAGTCCATTAATCAGTGCTAAAACTCGTCAATTATTCATACTTGAGTAACTAGGGGAAGCTTCACACACACGTGCGCCGCGTTTGCTTGTCAGTACACAGATCTATAAGAACTATGACTAGTGCCACTTCGCGTTCGGGAAAGCCATCCGATACGAGCTGTGCTCACTCGCCATGTCGTGTGCCCCTGCCTCGTGGTACACAGATCTATAAGAACTATGCGTTGTGGTGCCACTTCGCGTTCGGGAAAGCCATCCGATACGAGTTGTGCTCACTCGCCATGTCGTGTGCCTTTATCTCGTGGTATGGAGGCCTTGGCGTGATGAAGCCGTAAAAGTGCACCTCGGCGCACTTCGGCGCGAGCGCGAAAATGGCCAAAGCTCCCGTCGACGGCAGCACAGGTGTAGGTCTACCCCCCGGACCGTCTGCGGCTTGTGCCTTCTTAACGCCGTCCATAGCATCGTCGTACGCATGCTTCGGTATGAAAGTACAGTTTTGGAAACGATGTTGGAGCTCTGACTCGGTGTACTCAAATGTTCGCCCGGGCTGATTGTGGTTGTTGCAAACCTCACCGCACTGAAACGCCGGTTCGTAACGCAACATGCAACGACGCGCATCTGCCAACTCACGAGTCAGATCCGCTTCCGGCCCTTGATGAGGCAAAAATCTGTGAGCAGTGTTTGAGACCAAGTACGTCACCTTGCGCCCGTAATTCGCGCTGCATCCGGTGCGATAAAAGTTATTTAATCGTATCACCTCGTCGTGCGAGTCGATCGACGCCCCGAGTCCGACCAAGCTCGGGTCGTTGGACACGAACGCGCACGATTTACGTCCGCGAGGGAACTCGTCGGTCGCGATCTTCCATCGACTTCGATCGAAGCCGAGGGCGGCGTCGACGGCGAGCGCGCGCGACGCCCTCGCCCGCTCGACGCGCGCAACACCCAAAGCCGCGAGCGCGAGCGCGAGCGCGAGCGCGAGCGCGACGAGGACGCGCGCGAGGGGTGCGGGAGGCGCGCGCGCGTGGTTTTCGTCGCGCGCGCGCACGAGCGGCGACGTCTCGTCCGCGGGCGGCGGCGACATCGTCGCGTCGGCGAGTGCGGGTCGAGTCGGAAGTGAGTGAGAAGGCCAGAGTCGCCAGCCGCGAGCGCGAGCGTATCAGCACTTTGGTCAAGCTGTAGACGTAGAATTTCAA
>Ga0255763_1003396_pt1 | contig 14354 bp, 8 predicted proteins | sample 041ome_2_FD_179963 | JGI IMG/M metagenome (GOLD analysis project Ga0255763, IMG submission 179963) | Coastal salt marsh microbial communities from the Groves Creek Marsh, Skidaway Island, Georgia - 041406US metaG (version 2) | ecosystem: Environmental > Aquatic > Marine > Intertidal zone > Salt...
CTCCATGTCCTCCAACGCCTCGCATTCTCGCTCCAACTTTGCCACGATATCGTCGCGATCGAACTCGCGAGAAATCGTTTCCATCGGGTCGTTTTCATCTCCATCTTTTCTCTTGTTCAAATACTCGCAGTTGTTCGTGGCGTTGGAGAACATCGAGGAGAACATCGTATATACTTTTTGTGTCAGGTTCTTTTCTTCTTCCTCTTCTCGTTGAATGTGTTGAATCTCCTTCTGTCAGAGATGTGGTGAATCGAAAAGACGTTTTTTAAGAAAGTCAAAAAAAAAAAAAAAAAAGCTGTCGAGTCATTTTTGCCTCAAAAAAAGGCGGAGCAGCCGCCCACAGAAGAAAGGGAAGGTTTTCTCTCTGTACACGAGTAGAATAAAACGCTCGATTCTTTTCTCGATATTCTTGTCTGTTGTTGTTGTCTCTCCAGAGCGAGAGAGAGAGAGAGAAAGAGAAAGAAGAGTGCAAATACAGAGAGAGAAGTATATTTTCTTCGAGGGAGCGCCGCACGGAGGAAGAAGAACAGAGAGAGAGCGAGAGAAGAGTGATTACGTTGGTATCTTTTTTTGTCCGATGATGATGATGATGACCGACGGGGAAAAGAAAATCGAGTTCTCGAACGGGAAACTGTTATTGGATTCACGCACGGCGATCTTATCCGGCGGCTCGCTCGCCTTATCCACGATTCCGAATAAGAAGAGCGCGTTTATATCGAACGACCCGACCGTACAGATTTTACGAAAAGTCGCCACGAATTCACCGAACGACGCGCAAAGCAGGCACGTTTTACAGTTTAGCACGAACACAGAACCATTGGTGAGCTCATTCATGTGCACGGCGAGATGTAAACTGTGGTGGATGTCCCCGGCGTGGGGGAGAGATTTAGGGAAAGACTTACCCGCAGAGACGCAGTACTTGATGCTCGAGCTCGGGGAAGACGGGAAGAGCGGATACGTGTGCATTTTGCCGCTGTCGGGAGATAAGTTCAGAGCGACTTTGTCCGGGTTTCATCCAATGTGGGAAAGGCGAGGGTCTTTTCTCGTCGTCGAGAGCGCGTGCGAGGAAGTGAAAGCGGACGGGATCGATAACGTGGCGATCATATCGTGGGCGAATAACCCGTACGATGCGTCGAAAAAAGCGATTAAAATGGCCAGTTTAGTTTTGAAAGAGAGCTTTAAACCGAGAGAGGAGAAGGTGACGCCGCCGGTGGCGGACGTGTTCGGGTGGTGCACGTGGGATGCTTTTTACGAGAAAGTCAGTCCGAAACGAATCGGGAAAGGGTTGACGAGTTTACAAAACGGGAATTCGCCCCCGAAGTTTGTGATTATCGACGACGGGTGGCAGAACGTAGAGCCAGATAAGGAGTATAGAAACAGTCGGACGTCGACAACGGGAAGTAGTAAAGACAATAGCCGAGAACCTAGCAAAAACGACGAAGACCAAGTAATAGAAGAAGAGGACGAATTCGACGACGGCGACGAAGACGACGACGAAGCGCAAGCGCCGTTGACAACTCCGACGGTTACGCCGCCTGGGTATATTGCAGCGTGGTTTTACGCGTTTTATTGGCGGAGGTTACACGCCATGCGAGCGCACGGCGTGTTTTGGCATACCCTTCGTATTTTGATCAATTACGTGTTGTACGCGTTTGTGGCCATGAAAACGGCGTCGTTGTCGTATTTCAATCACAGAGTCGTGTCTATTCGAGCGAATAAGAAGTTTTCTACGTTTACGGGGTTCCGGAGAGGCAGCTTTAGTGGGAAACGTTCGCCGTTTGGGAGTTTAGCGTCGTTGGCGGGCAAAGCCGGGAAAAAGATGCAAAAAGCGATAAAAACGGTGGGTAGTTTAGAGTTTTTGGATAAAATGTCCCCGCCAGGGTCGCCAAAGTTTTCGCATTCGAGACCGTCGTTAGATTCTTTGCGGTCTGCGGACCAGCAGATGGATTTAGCTGGACATGAAAAGAATAAACTGCGAGGCGAAATCGACGGGCTAGGCAACGTCGTTCGAGCGATTAAGAAAAAGTACGACGTGGATTACGTCTACTGTTGGCACGCGTTGCTTGGGTATTGGGGCGGCGTGCACCCAGACGAAGAGAATGTGAGAGAGTTTGGCGCGAAACTAAAGTATCCGAGACACAACCCGTCGTTGTTAGCGGTGGAGCCTTCGCAGGCGTGGGATCCGTTGACCGTGTGCGGCGTCGGAGTCCCGGCGCCGGAGAAAATGCAACACTTTTATAACGAGTTGCACGAATACCTCGCCGCGGCTGGTGTAGATGGAGTCAAAGTAGACGCGCAAGCTGTCATTGGCGCGTTAGGCTACGGGAACGGACCGAACGGTGGAGGCCCGGCGTTGGCGAGAAACACCCACGAGGCTTTGGAGAAATCCGTCATGAAATTTTTCCCGACCAACGGGTTAATCAATTGCATGTGCCATTCCACGGAGAACTTGTACAACTTTAAAATGTCAAACTTAGCGAGAGTGTCGGACGATTTCTATCCGACCAACGAGGCTTCGCACACGGTTCACATCGTCAACGTGTCCTACAACTCCATGTTTATGGGTGAGATTGTCATTCCGGATTGGGACATGTTTCAATCGGCTTCGAGTACTGGAGGGTTACACGCCGCCGCGAGAGCGGTTGGAGGATGCCCAATATACGTCTCAGATCATCCAGACAAACACGACTTTAACGTTTTAGGCCAGTTGGTGATGCCGTCTGGGTCGATATTACGCGGGAAATTTCCCGGTCGCCCGACGAGAGATTGTTTGTTCAAAGACGTGTGTAGAGACGGGAAGACGGCGTTGAAAATATGGAACAGAAACAGCGTCGGTGGTGTTGTCGGGACATTCAACGTCCAAGGCGCGTGTTGGTCCCGAGAAGTGAACCAATACATTTCGTTTGGCGGTAAAGACGGACAAACGGTATCCGCGTGCGTGCGACCGCGAGATATCGAAGGCTTTCGTTCCCAATACGGTGGTAGTAATAATAATAGTCCCAGTGAAAAAGACGAGGAAGTCTCGAGTAGGAAAGAGTCATCTGGACAGAATGGCAACAACGGACCAAATGCCATAGGCGACCAAATGTTTGCCGTGCGTTCGCACCGAACTGGCGATGTCGACATCTTGCGTCTTCACGAAAAGACCGAAGTCGCGTTGACGCGCAAAGATTGGGACGTGTTCACCATCACGCCCGTGTTTGAGTCCTTCCGCGCCAGACGCTCCGCACCAGACGAATCCTTCGAAGAGGAAGGCTTATCTTCCGTGGACACGTCCGTACCTGCCACTCCGGAGATCGCTTCTCCGATCAAAGCGAAGCCACCTTCCACGGAGAACAGTCCCATCGAAAGTGGAAGCGTAAAGCTCAACAACAACAACACCGCCGAGAAGAAAACTACCCAACAACTGATCAAAAAACTCAAACGCGCCAACATCCGCTTCGCCTGTTTCGGCCTCTCGAAGATGATGAACGGTAACGCCGTCGTTCAAAACTGCAAGCTCGAGAAAATCAGCGGCAAAAGTTACCGAGCGACGGTCCTTTTATCCAAATCCTGCGGCCAAATCGCGTGTTACAGCAGCGAAAAACCAAAGAAAATCTCCGCGACGAGTCGCGCGGCAAACGGGAAGAAACACGACGTCAGCAGTTGGCGATTCGAGGAGAAAACGCGCATGCTTCTCGTCGATTTAGGCGACATCGAGGACGTGTTTTGGACCTTGTGGTTTGAGTACTAATTATTACTGTTGTTGTTAGTGATGACGATGCGACAAACTACTTTAAAGTCCTCAGAATGAACATTTTTCCTCACTTTCATCACTGAACCAAATGCCACCACGAACGCGCTTAAAAACGGAATCTTCCTTCTCCCATGAAAACTACCTCGGCCCAGTTTCGGCGACGCCGCAGTTGATGTGCGAACGCATCGTCGACGCCATTTTTCCCTCTTGTTCTTCCTCCACTTCATCATCTAAATCGTCAAAAACGAAAACAAATCTCTTCAACGGCGACGGCGTTGGAGATGAGAAAAAACAAGTCCTCGTCTACGACCTGGGATGCAACGACGCGCGCGTCTTAATCGCCGCGTGTCAAAAAAACTCGAACGTGAGAGGTGTAGGCGTTGAAATCGACCCAGTGGCGGCTTCAAACGCTCGAATAAACGTTCAAAAAATGAATCTCGAAGACCGAGTGGAAATTCGAACGCAAGACGCCATGACCGTTACGGACGTCCATCGAGCGGATTGCGTGTTTTTGTACCTGCTGCCGCGAGGGAACGAAAAGGTCGCGAAACTGTTACGCGAACGAATGAACGATCGGTGCAGAGTTATTTGTTACATGTTTAAGCTTCCAGATGATCAAAACGAGGACAAGTTTTGGGAGAAACGATTGATGAAAGAAGTCGCGTTTGAAGACTCGCGGAAACGAGAGCGGAAAGGCGTGGACTCGAGTCGGTATAACAGAATCTACGTGTACGGAAGTAAAAGAGAGACGGAGAGAAGAGAGAAGATTAGGGGACTAGTCCGAGTTGGCGTCGCCGTAGTCGTAGGAATAGTGTTCGGGAAACTGAAACTGTGGTAGTAAAAAGGAGCATATAGAGTAGTGGTAGTGAGAAGTGAGAAGTGGTGAACGTGTGTGTACTCGTAAAAATATCTTCTTCCAACAGATCAAAGTGTCTTTCCTCCATTTTATTCGCGAAGAAGATTTTGTTCTCTCTCATCATTACTTCTCTCTTTCTCTCTCTCTCTCTTTCTCATCAGTATTAATTTAAACATTTACGCGCCTTTGGCGAAATCCAAACCTTTTTGGATGCTGTCCTTCAACTCCGACATCATACCGTCCAAGCCCGCTTGCTCGTACGCGGTCAACGCGCCCGTTCCGTGAATCTTCTCCACGCCTTCTCTCCCCAAACTCACCTTGGTGGCGAAAAACTCAACCCCTGGGACGACGTCCGACTCAACGTACGTGCATTCCACGACGCCGGCTTCGCCATTCTTCGCTCTCAAGCACGCGTCGCCAAACAACGCCCCGGCGTACGCCATACTCAACGTCGCCGAACCTTTACCAGCCTTGGCGGCGACGACTTCGGTCCCGCCGTCTTGCGTTCTCTTCGTCAACGCGTCGATCTCGTCGTCCGTCAAAGCCGCTTTCGGCGTCGCTTGACTAAACAACGGCAAAATAGTCACCCCAGCGTGACCGCCAATCACCGGCACGTCCACTTTCGCCGTCTCCAACCCTTTCTTTTCCGCGTAAAAAGTCTTCGCTCTCACCACGTCCAGCGTCGTCACGCCGAACAATTTTTTCTTATCGTACACCCCTTTCTGCTTCAAAGTCTCCGCCGCGATCGGAACCGTCGAGTTCACCGGGTTCGAAATGATGTTCAACATCGCTTTCGGGCAGTTCTCCGCGCACGCTTCCACTAAACCTTTCACGATGCCCGCGTTGATCTTGAACAAATCGTCTCGCGTCATCCCTGGCTTCCTGGGCACACCGGCGGGAATGATGACCAAATCGCAATCTTTCAAAGCGTTCTTCAACCCGTCCTCGCCGTCGTCCGCTTGCGAGTACCCTTTCACTTGCGCCTTGGTGTTGATGTGCGAGACGTCCGCGGCGACTCCTGGGGTTCCGGCGATGTCGTACAAGCGAAGTTCCGTCACCAACGGGTTCATCTTCATGAGCAATCCGCACGGTTGGCCGATGCCGCCGGCGGCGCCTAAAACGGCGACTTTGTACCCTCTCGTTTGATTTTGAGTGCGGTGGTTCGAGAAAAGGCGAGCGGAGGAGGAAATAGATTTTAAGAGTTGTCGCGAGGAGGCCATGATTGGTGTTTCTGTGATCGATGTGAGCGTTTGTTTTGCGTCGGGGAATACAAAAATATGAGGAGATTTCTGATCGGAATTGGACTCGAAGAGCGTGAGATCGGACCCATAGAGAAGAGGAAAAAATACTACGCGGCGTTGCGCGTTTCTTTTTTACAAGCTTGGTTTTGTGTTTCTCTTTCTTTCTTTAGTTCTTTCCTTCTCTCTCTTTGTGTGTGTGTGTGTTTATGAGGCGTGTAAAGTTCCTCCTTCGTGAGACCAACCGGTTGGGAGAGGACAGTCGTTGTCGAGGAGGTATTGTAAACAGTCTGGGTGGTTGTTCTCGTGAGCGTCTCGTACGGCGCCACTGTTCCACGGCGCTTTGGCGGTTTCGTGCAAGTACTTCAAACAGTCCAAGTGGCCGTTCTTGGCTGCATACCAACACGCATGTGCGTCAAATTTATCATACTTACGCTCAACAAGGTATTCGAGTATGTGGAGCTGACCCTTTCCAGCCGCCCAACCGGCAGTATACTCATCCCAAGGCACTTTCGCTTCTTCGTGTAAGTATTTGAGGCACTCGAGATGACCGTATCGGGCAGCACATGCACACGCATAATCATTGACAGGACACTCATTTGCAACGCAATACTTTACCATTTCCAAATTACCTTGACGTGCGGCCGTATTAATCGTCCATCCATCCCAATTACACTTTTTCTCCTCTCGCGCCCACTTGAGCAACTCGAGTTTATTCGTTAGAGCAACTCGATAGCAGAAATATGTTTCGTCCCATCCCAGCCACCACAACGATTTATTCTCCCACGCAAACTCCAAAGTCGATATCGACGACATCTCGTTCACTTTAAACTTCTCTTTCAACTCCCCCTTGCGAGATGATCTCTTAATCAACTTTCTCGTTTCACTATTCACCTCGTACAAGAATTTAAGATCGGTCCCATTCAATCTCGGAAGAATGTGTTTGAAACAAATATCGTCGTTATTCACGATCAAATCCCACACATCTCTCTCCCCCATCCGTCTTTTCTGCGCTCGCGTCCTCACTCCTCCAGACATGACAAAAAACAGCGGCAAAAGTTCTTTTCGTTCTTCTTCTTCTTTCCTCTCTCTCTCGTCTTCTTTTCCCACGTGCATGTGAGATTGTGAGATTGTTTTTCTCTCAGAAGAAAAAACTGCCGTTTTTTTTATTTTTTTCTCAATCAACTCTTTTTTCTCTCCTTTGGGAAAAGAAAAAATCATCTCTCTCTTTACTTCATTCTCTCACTCTCTGTGAAAAGTGCGAAGAGCTAAGAGCACTCATGGCAGACTCTAAAGCGGGACCGCAGTCCGCGGAGGAACTCACCACGTTCGTCCAATCCATGCTCGCGCAAATGCAGAGTCGGTTTCAACAGATGAGCGACGAGATCATCACGAAAATCGACGATTTAGGAAACCGAATCGAAGAGTTGGACGAGCAAGTTTCAAAGATGAGCGATCGAGAGAAGGAGGACGAGACGAAGTAGAGATTTGATGATTGAGAGAGAGAGAGAGAGGCGATTGGGGATTGGCGATGTGTGCATCTCTTTGTGATGAGATCCTTCTTTCGCGCGTTAAAATAGAGATAGCGAGTAGCTCCTTTTTTGTACAATAAAACAGTGTTCCCTATGTATAGGTGAAACGTTATTCGTCCTCGTCTTCGTCGTCGTCGTTATCGCCCCATTCGAATTCAGCTTGGGCATCTGCGCTGTACGGATCATCCTCGTTGTTGATTTCTCCCGAAGGCTCGTCGTCATCGCCGTTTTCTCGTCGCTCTTTCGCTTCCGCCATCTCCCGCTGTATTTGTTCCATCGCTTCCTCGGTGTCGAGTTCTTCTTCTTCTTCTTTTTCTTCTTCCTCCTCTTGTTCCGGTTCGGATTCGGGTTCGGATTCCTCCGCTTCTCGGTCTTTTTCTTCTTCTTCTTCTTCTTCTTCTTCTTCTTCTTCTTCTTCTCCTTTCTCCTGTTTGTCATCGGCGACTGTTTCCCGTTCCGCGGCTTCTTTTTGCCGTTTCTTTTCCTCCTCGGCAAACTGCATTTTCCGTAAGTTTGCTTCGTTTTGTAACTCCCACTCTCGTTTCTGCTTCTCCTCCATCGCTCTCGCTTCGGCGTATTCCAACTCTTTTTGCTTTTCGTATTCGACTGAGTCGTGGTACGCTCGACTCGCGGACGCGTGCGGGTCGTCGTTGCCGCCGTAATAATCTCCTTCGGCTGCTCTTTGTTCTTCCTCTGACGCCGCGTTTTCACTCTCCATCTCCTCGAACACTTCTCTCTCTCTGTCGTCCAGAGGAATTCCAGCGGAGCGCTTCGAAATGACTCGCTGTCGTTCGTCTAACGACGAAAGCCCTCTTTCGGCGTTGTTGTTGTTGTTGTTGTTGTTGTTGTTGTTGTTCAATAACGGCACCGCGCTCTCGTCGAACACCTTCATCAACAAAAACACCCACCCGAGTAAACACGCGATCAAAACAGTCATCCACAAGAACAGTTTCATCAAGCTTCCGTACAGGCCAGATTTAAATTTATTCTTCACGTGCAAGCAATACACGCTCGCGTCCGCACTTCCAGATAAAACAACGTCACCTCTCGCGTTCCAGGATATGGTCGTGACGAAGATCATGTGCGCGTTTCGCGCCGCTGCGATGCGTTTCAATGAACGTTTTCTCGAGTTGGAGCTTTGTTTCCTTAATCCTCCACCATCAAAGGCGACGACGTCGCCTTCGGCACTCCCGCACGCGTGTCGAGAACCGTTCTTATTCGCTGCGTATGCAGATATCGGCGCGTCCCGGAACGCGCGAATCGCAGCCATCGGCGTCCAATTGGTTGTCTCAAATTTCACTAAATACCCGACGCCGTCGACGTTGATCCCGCAAAAGAAAAACTCCCCGGTGTTCGAAAAGCTCGCCCCTCGGAAAACTTTCAAACAGTTTGGTTTTCTCGAGGACGAAGGAAACCCTTTGCAGTTAAATCGAGCGCTGGTTGGATCCGGCAACGCCGTAATCCTTTCACCTCTTTCAATCGACCACATGATGGCGCCTTTCGTCGTCTTTTGTTGTTGTTCTCCTTGTTGTTGTTGTTGATTTTGTTGTTGTTGTTGTTGTTGTCCGTTACTATTACTACTACTGTTATTACTACTCCCAATCCTCTCCGCGGCGCAACTCACAATCACCCTCTCGTCTGGACTCCACGCGATATCCGTCACCGCCGCTCCGCTCTCGTGCGCGCCCAACTCCATATCCACCTCTAAACTCGGCCACTGCACAATCTTCACCTCGCCCGTCTCCAATCCAATCGCCAATTGCCTCCCAGATGGAGAGAAAACCGCACACTTCACGTCCCTATCGTCCGCGGTCAACGCCACGCGTCTGGGAAACTCGTTCGAGCGAATCATGTTCACTTCCGGTCGGTTTCGTAAATCCTCCGTCGAATCGTTCCTGCTCAACGGATTGTGATGGTTCAGACCATTCGTCGAATTCGAACTCAAATTCCGTTCCATTCGAAACACCCCGATCGACCCTCCGAACACGCAGACGACAAAAACCCCGTCCGGATGTAACGCTAACCTTTGCGGCGCGTCGTCGTCCGTCGCGGCGGCGGTTATCGGTTCCGAAACGCATCCATCGTGGAAGGACGACACGGTCACTAAGTTTCGAATGCCGGACGATTTTTTCCCTCCGCCACCGGCGACGAGGAAAAAAACGGAGTCGTAAAACACCGAGGCGTAGATCGGGAAGGAGAATTTCCGGCTGTGCGGTGGAGGTGGGGGTTTCTTCTTCCTCGCCATTTTACTCGCGCGTGCGTGTATAAATACTCTCCTCTTTTCGCTTCAGAGATTGTAATCTTTACGCGTCGATCGAGAGATTCAAAGTGCCGCCAATTGGTTCCATTTTCCCCAAAGAAAGAGAGAAAGAAACCACGTAAACGAAAGATCACGACGAGCACACGAAAGAAAGAAAGAGAGAGAACAAAAGATGCGCGCGATGATGTATCTCCGCGCACTCATCAATTCGGCGGCGAGAGCGACTCTGTGCTACTAAAAGTGTTCTCGCTTTTCTGCGCGCCTTTCTGTCTCTCATCTCGCGTTCAAATGCAACTGTCGTTTCAACCGATTGGAGCACAAAAGAGAGGCGTGCGCGTTCCTTTCGGGAAGAAGAAGATAACGACGAGAAAGGAGAACGCGACGACGACGAGGATGATGCGCGGAGCGTTTCGAAAAGGAGGAGGAGGAGGTGTTTTAGTGTCGGGATTTCTTTCCTGGGGAGGAGGAGCAAAGAGATGCAGTCAAAACTCCTTCGTGGGAGGTTTTGTGGGAATACCTAAGACGCCTACGTCTTGGCGAAGAGGAGGAATACTTTTACGAACGTTCGCATCTTCGTCTTCGGTTGAATCTATATATGGCAGGTCAAGTTTGAATTCGAGCGCTGATGAACGAAAGAAGTCTTTAGTCATCGTGGAATCTCCGGCGAAAGCGAAAACGATTGAAAACTATCTCGGTAAGGACTACCGCGTGCTCGCGACGAGAGGACACGTGAGAGACTTGGTGAACAAAGAAGGGAGCGTTGATTTTAACAACAACTTCGAGATGAAGTGGACTGCGACCGTGCAGAATGCGAAATATATGAGGGAGATTTACGACGCGTGCAAGAAGTGCGATGCGGTGGTTTTAGCGACCGATCCGGATAGAGAAGGCGAGGCGATCTCGTGGCACGTGCTGGAGATGTTGAAGAAGAAGAAGCTGTTGAGCGGCGAGGATAAAAAAGCAACGACGACGACGACGTCGTCGAGTGGTAGCAGTAGTAGTAAGAGTAAAAGTAAGCACGTATCGAGAGTGACGTTTACGGAAGTCACGAAGAATGCAGTTTTAGAGGCGTTCGGGAAACCGAGGGAGATTGATTTACGGTTAGTGGACGCGTATTTAGCGCGAAGAGCTTTAGATTATTTATACGGTTTTACGTTGAGCGGCGTGCTTTGGAGAAAGTTACCGAACGCGACCAGTTTGTCGGCTGGAAGAGTGCAATCGGCGGCGTTGAGATTAGTCGTGGAGAGAGAAACGGAAGTCGAGGCGTTCGTTCCGAAACCGTATTGGTCGGTCCAGGCGACTTTAGGCGGGGAAAGCAGTCCAGACAGGAGCGCGTTCGACGCAAAGTTGCTCAGTTTCGAAGGGAAGAAAATTTCAAAGTTTACAATCGAAAGCGATGAGAACGCGGCAGAAATGGTGCGACGCATCAAAAATACGCGCGCGTGGATGGTGAAAGAAGTGACCGAGAAAGAAACGAAACGATCGGCGGGACCGCCGTTTACGACGTCGACGATGCAACAAGAAGCGTCCAAGCGTTTAGGTTTCGGGGCGTCGAGGTGCATGAGCGCCGCGCAGAAACTCTACGAAGGAGGCAGTTTTGGCGATGGTTTAATCACGTACCCGAGAACGGACGGGACGCACGCGTCAAAAACTGCCGTAGCGGAGATGCGCAAAGTCATCGAAGGCATCTTCTCTAAGCAGCACGTTCCGGATGAACCTCGATATTTTAGAAAGAAGCAGAAGAACGCGCAAGAAGCGCACGAGGCGATTCGACCAACGTCTGCCGCGCGACATCCCAAAGAGGTTGGTAAAAGACTTGGTGAATTTTCCGACGAGGCGCGTTTATACGCTTTGATTTGGGCGCGCTCAATGGCGTCTCAAATGAGCTCCGCCACGGTGGAGAAAATCGCGTTGGACGTGCACAACAACGAATCGGAGAAGAAGAAAGAAATAGTGTTGCGCGCGAACGGGCACAGGTTGACGTTTGAAGGATATTTAGCCGCATATAATGTCGTCAGCGCGAGAAGAGGAAAAGAGGACGATCCCGAAGACGCTCGAGTGAATAAAGACGATGATGGTGATGAAAAGGATTCGAACGAGGACGACGACGATGAAGACGATTCATCATCGGCGGCATCAACGTCGTCGCCTGGAAACGAATCGTGGCTTCCCAAATTGAACCAAGGCGATTCGATTTACGTCGCCGAGTGTTCTCCGTCCCGCCACGAAACGGCACCACCGCCGAGATTTTCCGAAGGAACGCTCGTTAAAGCTCTGGAAGAGCGAGGCATTGGTCGACCGTCGACGTACGCGTCCGTGCTTCGCGCGTTAGTCGCCCGAGGCTACGTCGCTAAGAACGGGGCCCAACTCGTTCCCGATTCCAGAGGGATTCTCGTCTCTGCGTTTTTAGCTTCGTACTTCTCCAAGTACGTGGAATACGATTTCACGGCGACGATGGAAGATACCTTAGACGATGTTGCCAACGAACAGAAGCGATACACGGACTTACTGACGGATTTCTGGACGCCGTTTAAAAGCGAGTGCGAGGAAGTCTCGACGGTTGAAGTTCGGGCCGTGGTAGACGCGCTCGACGAGCGGTTGGGCATGCATTTATTCGGTCGCGTCGATGAGGACGCGGAGGAAGGCGCAAATAGAAAGTGCCCGAGTTGTGAAAACGGCCGACTCGGGTTGAAACCATCCAAACAAGGTGGTTTTATCGGGTGCTCCAACTACCCCGCGTGTTCGTTCACGGCTCCGTTGCGTCCTCTGAAAGGATTGGGAGACGAGAATTCCGAAAGCGCGCAAATGGAAGCGTTTCCGAAAAGTCTCGGGTTCATGCCAAATACGAACAACATGAAAGAAGTCGTCATGAAGATGGGACCGTATGGACCGTACGTAGAATTAGTCGATCATACCATCGTCGTGCCATCGGCAGAGCAGGTGGTCGAAGACGAGAGCGAGGAAGAAGACGGAAGCGAAAAGAAAAAGACAAAAAAGACAAAAAAGGCGACACAAAAAGCTGAGAAACCAAGACGCGTCGGCGTTTCTAACATCGGCAAAAAACCGGAAGAAGTCACGCTCGAAGATGCTCTGTACTTTCTCGCGTTTCCCATTCACCTCGGCGAACACGCCACTGAGGCGTTCGTCGACGAGGAAAAAGAAATCAACCGCCAAGCGCACGCCGGCGAAGTGACGTTGAGTTTAGGTAAATTCGGGTACTACGTGAAATTCGGCGAAACTCTCGCTTCGATTCCCGCGAAGTTCATGCGCGAGGAGTTACAAAACGACCCCAGAAATATGACGTTAGCGCAAGCGAAGGATTTAATCGAGAAGAAACGCAGGAAACCGGACAGCACTCGGACCAAAGGACGATTCGCGTCCAAGGCGGCGAAAGAAAAGCTCGCGAAAGAAAAAGCCGAGAAGAAGAAGCAGCGAGCGGCGAAAGCGAAGACGACAAAGACGACGACGACGAAAAAAGCCACCTCGAAAGAAAGCGACGTAAACGACGAAAAGGAAACGACACCGAAGAGAAAGAAACCGCTCACGGCGTATTTTCAATTCGCAAAAGACAACAGAGAAAACGTCAAGAAGGAAAACCCCGGAGTCTCGCTCGGCGAAGCTTCGAAAAAATTAGGCGCCATGTGGAAAGAATTAGACGCGACGACGAAATCAAAATACGAAACCGACGCCAAGAGTCGATTGGAGCAGTTCAAGCGCGAAGAAGAGAATACAGTCGCGAACTAGATGTTTTACGTAATGTTAGATCAGCTTAAATGCTTGTTCCCTTTTACTAGTGGGTTGACGTTCTCGCGGCGGCGGCGGCGCCCTAAGTAAGGTTTCTTAAAACCGAAACGGTATCAAAAAATTGTACTGCCCGGTTCCACTTTTAATACAGTTCGCATTGCACTGCCGCCCGCACGCTTGCAACACTTTCCCTTCCTCCTCTTTATCGAACCCAAACCCAAACCTTTTCTTCTGATCTTCGTCGTATGCCTTCGTCGCCTCTCGACAACTCCTCCCGCACGCTCGCTCGCAACTCGGCGCGATATCCGCCACCGTCTCCACCTTTTCCAGCGGCTGCGCGATGCTTTCGCACGATCGAAAATCCTCGTTCGGAGGTCTCGTGATGCCTTTATCCCCGCGAGAATCGCCCGAATACGGCACCAGTTGTGCGCACGAGGTCACGGACACGCCTCGCGTTCGTCCGATGATGTGCCCCACGTCGTCGTATTTGTTCACCTTGTACTCTTTGCTCACGTCTCCGTAGACGGTGAAACTCCTCACGGGATCTCGTTCGTGAAACGCGTCCATGAAATCGATGTTGTACACGCCCGAAGTGGATGAACTCACCGCTACGGTGGCTACTAACGCCGCGCCGAGTGAGAACCCGATGAATGCGTTCCGAGTGTCCCTCGTTTCCTTCTGTCGGAGGAGTTTTTTCTCGTACTCCGTCAACTCTTTATCGTCTGCGTCGTCGTCATCGGTTCCTTTTCCTCCTCTTCTTTGCGCCTTTAAGGAGACTTTTAACGCGCTTTTTCGTCCTAATCCTCGATGAGGATGATTACATCGAGAGTGGTGACGATGCGAGTACTCGCAAAAGCGCGGACGGTGATAACACGGCGTCGTAACCGTCGATGAAGAAGACATGATGACGATGAAGAAAATGTCTGACGTTTTCCCGAAGGAATGCATTCTTCACAAGTTGTCGAACGCTTTTATTCATAACCTTCTT
>Ga0255763_1003469_pt1 | contig 14164 bp, 7 predicted proteins | sample 041ome_2_FD_179963 | JGI IMG/M metagenome (GOLD analysis project Ga0255763, IMG submission 179963) | Coastal salt marsh microbial communities from the Groves Creek Marsh, Skidaway Island, Georgia - 041406US metaG (version 2) | ecosystem: Environmental > Aquatic > Marine > Intertidal zone > Salt...
ATTATGTGCGTGCCGCGTGACGATGTCGTGACGGAGCAAAATCAGATGCGAAAAGAAGAGGAAACTACTTTTATTGCTAAAGGAGTGAAGAGAAAGAGAGGGCACGAGTGCGATGTTTGCGAGAAGGTGTTTGGAAGTCAGGCCGATTTGGCCAGACACATGCGTACGCACACGAACGAGAAACCGTACGAATGTGATGTGTGCGAGAAGAGTTTTACGCAAGCTAGTAATTTGAAAAGGCACAAGCGTATTCACATGAACGAGAAACCGTATGAATGTGACGTGTGCGAGAAGCGTTTTCGTGATTCTGGTGATTTGAAAGTCCACATGCGTATTCACACGAAGGAGAAACCGTACGAGTGTGATGTTTGTGATAAAGCTTTTCGTCAATCTGGTCATTTGCAAAGCCACATGCGTATTCACACGAACGAGAGGCCGTACGAATGTGATGTGTGCGAGAAGTGCTTTCGTGATTCTAGTAATTTGAAAAAGCATATGCGCATTCACACGAACGAGAAACCGTACGAGTGTGATGTTTGCGATAAAGCTTTTCGTTATTCTCAACATTTGAAAAGACACAAGCGTACTCATTGTGCCTTGTGAGCCACAGAAAATTTCCCACAAACTCCTTTACAAAACCGGTCCGCTCGCACATACTCTTTAAGCGAATCAGAGCAGCGTCGCAGAGAGTGTAACACTACTACACGCAGAGCATGTCTTCCTCCTCTTCTTCGAGAGTTTTGCGCGCTCTTCTTTTCCGTTTCGGAAAGAATGGGGGAGGAAACGCAAATCCATCGTCGTCGTCGTCGTTCGGTGTCGGTGTCGGTGTCGTTGGCGCGACGACGGCGACCGCCGGTTTGCTGATGAGTTATTCGGACGACGATGCGGTCCACGCGGTGAAAAGAGTCGCGACGGCGTCGAAACATTTAGTGCCGGTGTATTTTGATTACCGGAGGCACCTGGCGAGGGTGAAGAAACTCGAGAGCGAGTGTACTAATCAATTCGAGACGGATGAGGATGAAAAATTGGATGAACTGAAACGAGAATCGAGGCAAACGTTATGGACCGACGTCGCGGTTCGCTTGAGAGATTTAGCGCGAGAAAACGGAGGGATCTACGTGAAAGCCGGGCAGCATCTTTGCGTGCAACCGGTAGCGCCGATGCCTTTTCGGCAGATACTGAGGGTGTTGATGGACGACGCGAGCGCGAGGCCGTTCGAGGAAGACGAGAAGACGTTTAGCGAAGAGTTTAACGGTTTGAAACCGAAAGAGGTGTTTTTAGAGTTTGAGGAGAAACCAATCGCGAGCGCGAGTTTAGCGCAGGTGTACAAAGCGAAGACGAAGATGGGAGAGGACGTGGCGGTGAAGATTCAGCAAAGACCGGTGGCGAGGTTTTTGTGGGTAGATCTCGCGACGATTGAGACGTATTACGCGGTTTTGGGGTATTTGATTCCCGGGTTGAGGTTCGCGTGGTTGGCGAAAGAGACGAGAAGACACATGTCCGAGGAGTTGGATTTTCGATTAGAGGCGAAGAATTGTAAAGATATGGGGAGATTGTTGAAAGAAGAGTGCGGTTTTAAGGAGGAGGAAGTGACGGTGCCGAAAATCCACGATAATCTGAGCACAAAGCGAGTGTTGACGATGGAGTTCGCGGACGGGACCAGAGTCGATAACGTGGAAAAAATGCGAGAAAATAAAGTGGACGCGTATAAAGTCGCCAAGACGATTCAGGAAGCGTTCGCGACGTTGACGTTTGAACACGGTTTCGCGCACGGCGATCCTCATCCGGGGAATTTGTTGGTCGATAAAAACGGAAAAGTGACGATTTTGGACCACGGCGTTGTGCGGCGATTAGACGAACCGACGAGAGAAACGTGGTGCCAAGTGTGGTTGGCGTTAATTCGAAACGATGAAAACGAGATGCGAAACGCCGTGGAAAAGTTGGGGATAAATCCGGAAATGCACAGGTTTTTCGGGATTATCTTGGCGTTAGCGCCAGCCAGAGTGATTGAAGATCGGTTCAAGAAGGAAGACGAGAAGATGGCGGTAGTTTCATCTTCATCTTCTTCGTCTTTGTCTTCTTCCTCGTCCTATTCCTCCGCTGCAAATAAAGCTGACGTCGCCGCCGCCGCCACCGCGGAAAATAATGGAGCCTCGACGACTTTGACGACGACTCGAGAGAACAAACCAGCGAACAACAACGACAGTTTATCCATGAGCGACAAGCGCGAGATTTTCAAAACGGTACTCAAAGTAAAACTGGAAGACCAAAGTCAACTGTTCGAGTCGCTCCCGCGAGATTTACTCATGGTGCTCAAAGCGAACAATTTACTCCGATACGTCAACGAACAACTCGGATCGCCGGTGAATCGATTCCGCATCATCGCTCGAAGCGCGAAGAATGGACTCGAGAAACGCGAACGGATGAAAAACGACGCCGAACAGGCGTTGGAGATGGACAGCGCGAGAAAGAAAGGGTTGGGATATCGCACCAAAGAGTGGGCGCGAACGGTGAAAGATCGCGGATACGACAACGTCATGGTGATGTTGTTACCTGCGCAACTGTTCTTCACGAGGGGCAAACTCGCGTGGGCGTTTTGGCGTTCCTCTAAAGCGGCAAAATCATCCGCAGTTCTCACAAACGGTAAGTCATCAACGGTAGTATCGACGGCGGCGGGAGGGTCATCGACGACAGAAAGAAAAGCATAGAAGTATTAGAAACGAAATCTTAGTTAGTATAATATAGAGTTCAGTCGATATCTAAAAACAAATTTGGGCGGCGTAGCAAAAAGCGCTCAAGCGATTGAATTTTCTTTTTCTGCCATTTTCTCCAAAGCTTGACGCTCAATTTCCTCCAAGTCGAAATCCTCCTCCTCTTCCTCCTCTTCTTCTACCCTTTCATCTTCTCTATTATCTACCGATACTAATTCACCGTTCGCCTTCTTCTTAACTAATTCGTATACGCCTAAATCGCTCGCCGACGAGCCGTTTGCGTCCCTCACCTCCGGATCCGCCCCAGCTTCCAGCAAAACTTCCGCCACGTCTACTTGCTCGCAAATCGTCGCGTAATGCAACGCCGTCTTCCCTTTATCATCTACCGCCCCTATGTCCGCATCCAATTGCATCAGCTGAATCGTAATCGCCACGTCGCCGGTATCGGCGGCAAACATTAGGGGTGTTCTCCCTTTCGCGTCCCGTTGATTCGCGTCCGCTCCGGCTCGTAAACATTTCAGCAACTTATCAAAATCACCCTCCTTCGCGGCTTTAAGCAAGCTCGTTTCCTCTTCCCGCTCTTCTTCTTTCCCATCCTCTCCTTCTAATCTCCTCATCGTCGATTGACTCCTCCCAAACGCCCCGCCGCCACCGCCGTTCGTAGTATTAGACTTCTTCTTCGGACTCGGCAACAGCTCCAAATCGTCCAGTCGACTTTCCAAAACTCTCACGTACATCCTGCACGCGTCCACTTTCGTCATCCCTTTATGTTTCATCCACTCGGTAAACTTCGCGTACCCTTTGATATCCAATCGAGTCGGTCGTACCTTCACGTCGCAATCGCCTTTCGTCGCCTGTTTATAAATGCCGTAGAGTTCTAAGATGCAATCTTCCGGCACGGCGCCTTCGGCGATGCGCGTCGCCGCGTACGCCGCCGCCGCTTCAAATCCCGCGATAGCTTCTAAATCACTTCGAGTATTCGTAGGAGCAGAAGAACTACTACTCGAGGACGTTGTTGTTGTTCTCCCCCCGACGTCGTCGAATCGGTCTCTCGTTTGTTGAAACGCGACCGAAGATTCGTTCAGTTTCCTCTCGTTCGATGTCCCCCAGCTTAACAACGGGAACGTTCTCTCTTCTTTCATTCGCACGCGTCGGTACAGCTTTATCGCGAGAAAAGAGGTCAGAAATGCGCCTGCGAACGATGTCGCGAGAGACGAAGCAGAAGAGGTAGAGGTCATTTTGTGACGCTTATTTTGGTGCGCGGTGACGCGAAAATATACTTCACGCGCGAGTGCAACGATCGCTCGTAGTTTTTCACTTCCGTATCGATCTTATGCAATTTTCGTTGGTTTGCGTTTTGTTTCGTACACGATGCAGCGCGTTAAAGTCGTGTGCGTAATAAAATGACGAATAGCGACGATTTGAGCACTTTGTTTTCTTCATAAAAATTTTCACAACACACAGTTGAACAACAACAACAACAACAACAACAACAACAACGCTTAACGCTTACGCGCTCTGCTCTTTTCAAACGCGAAATTCTTCACGAAGAGAACGAGATCGCGTTGGACTCGTTGATTTTGGTTTGATACACTAGGGCGTTTCGCGAGAGAGCGATTATTGTCGCTCGCGCTTTTGTGTTCTTCTTCTTCTTCTTCTTCTTCTTCGGCTATTTTGAACTCTCAATTTACGCGGAGGAAAGAGAGAGAAGAAAAAAATGTCGGACGTTCGTCCGCGCAATCGTCGGTCGCGAAAGGGTATCATCGAACGATCGTTGACGATTTGTGCGCTTTCGATACTTTTGTTCGCGTCGCGAGTGGTTTCGGAGGCAATAAATGGTCGCGTCGTCGAGGAAGGCGATCGAACGCAGCGAGAGGAGGAAGATACAAAAAAGTTGTATCGAGGAGGAGGAGGAGTGAACTTCTTCGACGCGCCGTTCGGGGACGTGAACGCGAAAGATGTGCCGAGCAACAACAACAACAACAACAACAACAACGCGGGAGTGAGCGTTGCGGCGTTTGCGCCGAGGAGGGCATTGCAGGTAAGCGCGAGAGCGTTTCGTTCTTTTTTGTTAACAAAAGAGTTTTCTCTTGGAATTTCCAAACCGCCTTTTCGCGTTTCGGTTCGTCTTCGCGTTCGCGTCTGAAGCAAACGATCACTCTTCTCGAATATGCATCGCAGAGAAGCGCGGATGATGACAGAAATACTGACGAGCGATTTTTGATGTTTTTTGTTTCGTTTTCTTCACAAAATAGGATCCAGGAGTTGGCGAGGATTTGAGCGCGTGCGCGGATCTCGCCGACGGCAACCTCGCGTTTAGCGTGCACACGTGGTCGTCTTCGCCTTCGGAGGAAGTGTTGCGACTCGGTGCGATTGCCGGAAACGTCGTGGATGCAGCAAGAGAGACGTACGTTTCAATCGTGGTGACAAGAGCGAGTGGAGCGAACGTAAACGATCCGGTATCTTTGGCCGGAGTAACGTTGCCTTTTCAATGGTCGAGAGCGGTTGCCGTGGAGGACGAAGTTTCGGGCGAGACGACGTACGAACCGAGACCAAAGGAGGAGTTTGTCTTTGCGTGTTGGGGTGGACAAATACTTCCGAAAGGTTCTTCTTCCTCTTCCAACGAGGGTAGGAACGATGTGTCTTGCGAAGAGATTTCGCTCACGATGGACGATGTTGGACCGAGAGTTACTTTCGGCGCAAACGTCGTTTTGCTCCCAGGCGAGTTTCTCGTCGGCGGGTACTCAAACTTCCTTTTTTCTTTTAAGCACGTCGAGAGTAAAAAAATCGAATCGTTGATGACGTTACGAGCGCCAGTTTGCGACGTCGAAGCGATGAACACGCTATCCTCCTCCGTCGCGGTTGTGAGTCCGAACATGATTTTTGGCTGGAACCCAAACGTCGGTTTGGATTTAAACGCGTGTCCGTCACTCGTAGACGTTACGTTTACGACGGTGAAACCGCGACGATTGACTACTGTTGACGCTTCATCATCGTTAGTCTCTGGAGTACTCGGGCAAAGAACGTGTCTCACGTTAGATCTCACCGATTTAGTGCTCGAAATCGATTTAATCGAAGAAGGTGAAGACGTTTCTACCACCGCCACGTCAATTACGTGCGAAGGTTTAGCAATCGCGACACCTCCAGAAATGCTCGATATGCGAGAGCAGATCACAAATTTTTCGTGCGAAGACGCGAGGTTTGAAGTCTCACTCGATGGGTCAAAGCTTCGAGTTCTCTTGAACGAGAACGTCAAGTTGTGTCCCGGTTGTTTCATCGTCGGAGGTAACGACAATGTCTGGGCTAGGTATGAGACGACGACGACGACAACAACAACTGAAACGACAACTGAAACAGTACCTTCTTCTCCTGCTTTGTCTCCTTCTTCTTCTTCTTCGCTGTACTGTGAAGGCGATGCAGAGCTCGCACCTCCGATTCGCGCGTGCAATGCCGAAGAGAACGCAAACTACAACGGCGAGGATATTACCGAAGGTGTCTTTCTCGCCTCTTCCGCAGACGCTTGCTGCGTAGCGTGCCAAGAAAATCCCAACTGCAACGTCTGGACGTACTGCACAGACGAAGCTGGTGGTTGTGGTCTGAATGAATACGTGTCATCTTATTCACAATGTACTTTGAAGGTCTTGGACCAGGCAATAATTTCTGCAAGCGTCGATACTGAGATTCCGGGATCTCGAGGCGAGGACGTCACCTACACATCTGGAATTTTGCTCGATAAAATTGTTGAACCGATCGCGAGAGATACGAGCGACGTGAAGTTCCCACCTTGTAACGCAGAGATAAACGCCAACTACATCGGAGATGTCATCGCAAATGTGACTGTAGACCTTGCGGTGAATGCTGGAGCGTGTTGTGCGGCGTGTTTGGCAAACGCAGACTGCGAGCTTTGGGTATTTTGCGATTCAGAAGGAGGATGCGATGAATACCCCTATCGCACGTGCACTTTGAAAACGTTTCCTTTAAATATCGCGGACGCGTCGTTGGAGTCTCCTGCCGCATACGCGAGAGGCCCGAACGTTAACTGGACCTCTGGTATCGTCACTTCTCGAATTGATGTTGGCGAGTTGCCCGAACCGACCAGTGAAAGCTGCGAGATCGAGCAACGCGCGAATTACAAAGGTGATCCTCTCAACGTTGGTACTGATTTGATCGTAGACTCCGTGGAATCGTGCTGCATCGAGTGCAAGAAAAGATCTGATTGCAATGTTTATGTTTTCTGTGAAAACGAAGATGGTTGCTCCAACGCCTATTTTAATTACGGTTTCGGCGAATGTTGGCTAAAGAAAGCTCCGGCTGAATTTTTAGTCTCGGAAGAATTCCCGGCTTGGGAACGCGGCGAGGGCGTTCCTTGGGCATCCGGGAGAGTTTCTCCGAGACCAATCGGGCCATTTGAGATTCCAAAATCGTGCGTCTCCAAGACGAACGCGCTAAGAGATGCGTGCACGCCTTTGCTCGCGGAACCAGAAGCCAGATCTGGCGATACGACCAAGTGCTGCCAGTTGTTGGAAGCGTCGAACGTAGATCGCTGTTTCTGTGAAAACGACGCTTTAGCAGAACTCGGTGATCGAGAAGATGTGCTGTTGGTTGCCGAAGCCGTGTGCGATTTGACGGAGCCACTTTTGATCGGAGAGAAATGTGTGCCCGTGGAAGAAGTGATTACGGTTGAAATTTCTCCCCCGCCTCCTTCTGTGTCGCCGCCGCCGCCGCGCGCACCGTTTGCAGTTGTTTCGGTTGAATCTCCACCACCGCCATCTTCTCCACCTCTAATTCCGATGCCACCGCCTCCGTTGGTGATCGCGTCACCTCCTCCTACATCTCCGTCGCCACCGCCGCCTTCACCGGTTTTAGTCGTCGCTTCGCCGCCACCTCTTCAACCGGCTGCTCCCAATCCACCGCCGCCGATGCCGAACCCCCCACCACCAATGGCACCTCCGGTGTATCCACAACCACCTCCACCTATTCCAAATCCACCACCGCCGCTCAGTCCCAGTCCTCCACCCTTTGCCCCAGCGTCGCCCCCACCATCGCCGTTTCCACCGATTCCTCCGTCTCCGTTGGCGCCGCAGCAGCCTTCTCCTCCTCCACCATTCGCTCCTCCACCAATTCCTCGCTCTCCGTGCGTCCTCCTCACAGAGTCAATTAATACGGATTGTAGCGCGCTGTTTGTGGAAAACGGTCAGCAAAGCACGATTTCGCAGACGTGTTGTAGTTTGATACAGACGGCAAACAACGATCGGTGCTTTTGCGACGCGGATGTTAAAAACATATTGGGTGCGTCTAAAATCGAGACGATTCGATTAGTTGGACCATTTTTGTGTGGAACGGATTTACGCATCCTTACAACAACAGAAGAGTGCGTCGAAGAAGCACCGCCGGTCGTGGTTGAAATATCACCTCCTCCATCTGCTCCGTCTACTCCTTTACCGCCGCCGCCGTTGCCACAATCGCCCGCGGTTGAAGTTGTCGAAGCGTCGCCGCCGCCACCGCCTCCTCCTCCTTTTCTGCCACCGCCACTACCAGTTTCACCGCAAGCACCAGTCGAAGTGATTGTACCATCGCCTCCCTCGAGTCCACAACCTCCACCACCGCTCTCACCGGAAGCGCCCGTGGAAGTTGTTCTTGTGGCCTCGCCTCCTCCTTCTCCCTCTTCACCGATGCCGCCGCCGCCAAGTCCTCCACCCCTTGCGCCACCACCGTTATCTCCACCGCCGGCACCGCTCGACGAATTTCCGGACGATTACGAAGAGCTTCTTCTTCCTCCTCCTCCTCCTCCTCCTCCTGAATCTCCTCCCCCGCAAGCACCAGTCGAAGTGATTGTACCATCGCCTCCCGTGGTGCTCGAATCTCCTCCTCCTCCTCCTCCTGAATCTCCTCCCCCGCAAGCTCCAGCTGTGCCAAGCTCGCCGCCGCCTCCCGTGGTGCTCGAATCTCCTCCTCCACCCCCTCCTCCTCCGTCGCCGTCTCCTCCGTTTGCACCATCACCACCTCCATTTTCTCCTCCGCCAATTTCACCGTCACCACCTCCACCTCCGATTCCGGTTTCACCATCACCGCCGCCACCTTCACCGCCACCACCGTTTCCTCCGCCTCCGGAAGTGCCTTTGCCGCCACCTCCGGTGCCAGCTGAACCATCGCCGCCTCCCCCGAGTCCATTTCCACCTCCACCAAGTCCATCACCGCCTCCCCCGAGTCCCTTCCCTCCTCCTCCGAGTCCATCACCGCCGCCTCCTTCTCCCTTCCCTCCACCGCCGAACGTGTGCCCTTCACTCACGGTTCTCGGCGGTTCTGCCGCTACGCAAAATGAACTATTGCTTTCTGGCGTATACGTCGAGCAAGGTGCGACTGCGTTCGACGAAGAAGACGGCGATATCACCTCGCAGATTGATATTGACAACTCAGCTGTCGATACATCAACGCCCGGTGTATACCCGGTGTCGTATCGAATTGTCGACTCGAGTGGGTGCGAAGTTACCGCGACTAGATTTGTGAGAGTTATTGCACTCGTCCCAACTTCAGATGCCGCGGATATTCTCGTCGCGTGTAGAAGACGAGTCAACCGCGTAGATCAGCTCTGCGACGTTGGAAACGGAAACCCGAATCCAGCAAGTTTCCCGGGGTGCTGTTTGGCCGTCTCAGATATGGATAGCGCTTCGTGCTTCTGTGACGATGAAGTTCTCGATACGTTTGCAAAACGCGACGCGACGTTTGTCGAAAAGCTCGTGGACTTTGTTCCACTCGCTTGTGGATTCAGAATCAAGTATGGCGACGAGATTTGCGAAGATCGCGACGCGCTTTCGGCGTTCTTGAAACTTCCAGCTGAAAGAGACGTGCGCGATAGATCAAACGCGTGGAAACGCGTCATTGACGAAGATTCTGGTCGATTAAAAGAAGACTTGACGTGCGGTGAAACCGTACAAGCGACTCGTTACATTTGCCGCAAAGTCACGTCAAGCGAGAGCATTACGCCGGTGATTGCAGATATCGCCCCGTGTTGCGACGCGGCGTTCGCTTTGAACCGCTCAAATTGTCTTTGTGACGCTGTGGAAGACGAAAGAAAAGGAACGGAACTCTTCGAGGATACAGCAGGAGCAAAATCATTCTTGCGCAAACTCGTTGGTTTTACGCCTTTGGGATGTGGATTCGACATCTCCGAGCAATGTCCGAAAATCCGCGAGCGTATTGGCGTCCCGGTCACCGAGATGGTTCGAAACGTCACGCAATTTATCAATGAAACTCGTTTGATTCCAGTTGCCGTCGGTGTTCCGTTATTGGTTAGTGAAGGCGACATAACCGGCGTTGACGTAGTCGAAGAAGGTGTTTTGGAGCAACTCAGCGGAGGGTTATCTGCTATAGATCAACGCGGGAATCAAATCCGCGATGAAATGTTCAGAGAGTTTTTCGATAGAGCAAACTACCAAAACTGTTTAAATTACACGGACGCCATCGAGCAAACGTGTACAAGAGTCGTTGTTAGCGATGAAACTACCGAGAACAACGGCGTCGACACGACGACCTACGATGTCACGGCGTGCTGCGGTGTTTTGTATTCGCTTTGGACTCGCGGGTGTCTTTGCCCACCCTTTGCGGAGCAGTTGCTTTCGACCGACCTCTACTTGTCTTTATTCAAGATTGCACCAGAAGCGTGCGGTTTTTCGATGGATGAGATTCCAAACGACAATAGAGACGTTTGCGTTAATGATTTATCGGAAACGCTAGAAGGCTACGTCGAGAGCGATATCGATGCTAGATTTGATTGGAGGATTATCGAAGACGCCGAATCGTGGGTTTCTGAGAAATACAGCACCACGAAGCCGAGCGATTTTCAGAATATATTTTTGGTTGAAGGTGGTTCAACCATTGGTGGTTTTGGAGTGGGTTTCGACTTCGAGGCGTTCACGAATGCCACCGCTTGGTGGATACCATCGTCGACGTTTCAAACAAACGTTTCGGTGGCGATTCCTTCTGCATCGACGTGTTACGCCGCCGTGAGAGCGGCTGAAGATTCTTGCGTACCAAACCTTGCAGGTGCCTCAGAAATATTCTTTCAAGACCTCGACTGGCAAATGTGTTGTAGGCGACTTCGCGTCGTCGAAAATGCAAAGTGCTTCTGCGATGGTTTTGTATCTCTTCTTCTCACGGCAGATTCTCCGATTAACGCGAGTGCTGCCGACACAGATATCGTCTCGAAAATTCACGCTGCAGTACTTTCTGAAGCCCCATCGGCGTGTGGTTTTATACCAACGTACGGCAGTACGTGCCCAGCGGCTGAATTTACGGAAACAGTGGACGAGAAACTCGCCGTAGACTCACGAGAGCTTGTCGATGTGGAGACATTTTACGCTCAAAAGAATGAGGTAGATTACTCTCCGTTGGCGTACATTTCGGCGCGAACTTTCTACAGCGAAGACCCGAACACGATAATTCGAGGACTCATGCTCTCAAACGGCGGAATGCTTATTTCGGAACTTGATATAATTGGTGGAGAAACTGGTCGCGAGGCAAGATTAGTCATCGTATCTCCACCGAGGTTGAAAAATCAAGGCGTTACAGTGCTTCGCGACGCCGCTGATGGACAAGTTTCGCTCGAATACACCACGTGGAATACTTCAAGCACGTATCGAATTCTGGTTGAGCTGAGCGATACTCCCGGAACTTTTTTTCTAGATTCGACATCACAGTTCGTGCGTATAGGCGATGGTACTGCTACTTTTGAAGCCGGTTTGTTCTCGGGCGCAACGAGCTCTACGATTGGCGCGACTGAATCCGCGCTCACGGTGACGTCCAGCGGCAAACTTTTCTTGAGAACGTTCGAATCTCCGGAAGGTATCGAAGTTGAAGGTGAAGAAGTAACTTTACCAGATGGCACAGTTGCAAAAATTGTTCGCGTGGAATCTTTCGACGAATCCATGTTATTCCCACTCGTTCGCACGTCTGCAATCATCGTTGCGAATGAAACCCTCACGGCAGAAGAGACGACGACGACGACGACGACGACATCCCCTATCGATATTCGTCGCGGCGTGGTGAAGAGATCTGGAGTCATCGTTCCGAAAGAAGAGGACGGTGGCGTCTGTTCGGACGCGCGAAGTGTGAAAAATTTTCTCGCGATTGCGCTTGAAAGTCCTACGCTCTCGAAAAAATACTCCGTCGTGGGTGCACTCACCGTCGCCGACGATACCGATAAAGAAACGATCCTCGTGCCGGAGATTAAAATTCCGATATATTACGTTCCAAGAGGCGGTGAAGTCGAAACAGAGGAGTTCACGAGCAGTTTCTACGACGAGTCATCGTTCGTGGATCCGTTAACGCCTGGCGTTGGAACGTGCTTAGGTATTCAAATCATCGACGGTTTTGGTCGTAGGTATTCCGACGAGGATCTTTGCGCGCGAACGTCGAGCGAAACGACTTCGTTTGGAGTACAATTTACAATATTGAACGTAGAAATGTGCAGAGGGTGCGCGGTGACGGGTAGAGAATCTGACGGTGCTTTATTTGAAGTCTCGCACGGCGATGGCGAAGACTCGAACGCTTTAGCCGTTTCTGAACCTTTTATTCGACGTCCATTTTGCGAACTCAACGATTTTGAAGAAGTCGCGCCGGAACAACAACAACAACAACAACGACGGCGAAGAAACTTACTGCAATTCTTTGGTGGCGTTCCGTTCTTCCAATCGCCTCGGGTGATTTCTCCATCCAATCAAATGGCTGGAAATATGCCAGGAGGCGCGAACAACCAGTTTGCGGCTGGAAACTCTGGAGCGGGCGGTGATGCCCTCCTTCCTTCCACGACGGTGAACGTGAGTCAAGGCCCTCCGACGACGACGCTCTGCTCGGAAGAGGCTTTAAAAGATATCGAAAGTAGTATTTACTGGAAAGACGATCGTGGAGCAATCACCTCGTCGATAAACGGAGGTAATGGTTTCACCGAGCAATACGAATCGTACGCGTTCGCCGGTGATATACGAAATCCAGATAAGAACAACGAAGTGAGCTTGAAGAACGCTCTGACGCTCGTTGCGCTCTCGCCGTGGCTTCGCGAAAATCTTGGCGATGGCACGTACGGCGCGTGGAGAAGAATCAACGATCCATCTCGAGAACTCAAATTTACGTGCTATGGTTATAAAATAGTATCGTACAACGAGCAAGGAGATGAGATTGTACAGATTACCAACCCTCGATGCGAGAATGTCCAATTTTACGCATCGTTGAGCGCGCCCGTGAGCTTATCTGGCGGTGGTGGTGGATCAGAAAGCACAACACAATTCTCTCAGCAACAGGAAGGTAGTAGCGGCGACAGCATCCCTCCAGCATATGTTGTGTTAATCGAAGTCGATTTTGGCGTCATTCTTTGTGAAGGATGCTATCTGAAACCTTTGTATGTCGACGATGATATTCTCTTCAGCATCTTTCCAAACAACGAAGTCATTTCGGAAGATGTAGTAGATAATAACATCGGTAGTTCTTACTACACATTCGACTTTGTCGGACCGACTATAGCAGAACGAATAGAGTGTTCTTCTCCGAAAGGCGCGTTGGTTACTGCCGTCGAGTTGGTGGCACCAGATGCCGCAGCAATTACTCCTCTAGACGACGATGACGGCGAGGAAGAAGATGCGCCTGCGCCGAGCGTTAGAAAGCTTCCGAACCGATACGCGTGTAACGCTCAAGCAAACACCAACTTCAAAGGCGTTTTACTCAACGATGGCAACAAAAACATTCTTTCTTCTGCGGCGGCGTGTTGCGATGCGTGCGCCACGACGGAAAATTGTGACATATGGGTATACTGCGTCGGGGATTGCGTAGATTTCGCCTTTCACTCGTGCTGGTTGAAAAAGTCCATGGAAGGTGGATTTAATTCTACGGCGTCGCCATCTAAAATTTCTGCGTGGGATCGCGGCGACGGCGTGCCGTGGACCTCTGGATATCTCGTCACGAAACAAGACGATGCTGGTACCGCAACTGGGGAAGTATCCTCATCGGAAGAGGAAGTCACGGATACCGCGAAATATTTTACCCTCGAGCCGGGGAAGCCGACGGATATACCAGCGTCGACAATCACAGTAAAAGCAATCGACGTACCGGTAACACCTCCTTCTCTGTTTGATAACGTCAGCGATGGTGTTGAAACGCTACCTCCTCCAACGACGTCTTTGCCGACAGACGAGGAACCTGTCATCGCGTCTCCTCCGCCGACTGGATTCGGTACGATTCGTCCGACGGTTCCCGTGGACGTTCCGACTACTACTACTACCACAACTCCGACTCCAACTATTCCCCCAACGACAGACGAAGTAATACCTCCTACTACTGCCACCACCCCTTCACCTCCTTCGTCCTCGAAGTGTTCAAACACCGACGTCGCCGCCTGTCCACGCGAATCGTCCCAAACGCTCGAAGCGCTCGATATTCGAGCAAACTTTAGAGCGTCCACAAAA
>Ga0255763_1003482_pt1 | contig 14129 bp, 9 predicted proteins | sample 041ome_2_FD_179963 | JGI IMG/M metagenome (GOLD analysis project Ga0255763, IMG submission 179963) | Coastal salt marsh microbial communities from the Groves Creek Marsh, Skidaway Island, Georgia - 041406US metaG (version 2) | ecosystem: Environmental > Aquatic > Marine > Intertidal zone > Salt...
TCTCTTCCTCGCTCGTCAGCGCGATATCGTTTTCTTCGTCGTCGTCGTCGTCCGACGACACGACGACAATTTTACTCTTATTTTGTTGTTGTTGCGACGTTTGCACGCGAAGCGACCGTCGTCGTCTTCTTCCTCCTCCTCCTCCTCTTGGAATCTCTTCGGCGTCGTCGTCGTCGTCCGAATCTAAAACGATCACGTCCTTCTCCTTCGCCGCCACGGAGGTCGTCGACGACGGTTCCAACATCGGTTTCGTCCCTCTCTTCTTGAGCATCTCCAGAACGTTTCCATCTTTTCTTTTCAACTTCTTCTTTCCAGTTTTATTACTATTATTACTATTATTATTAGTATCACCATCATCATCACCGCGCTTCCTCTTAGCGGCGGTGGTTTTGGTGTTCGTGTTGTTCCTCGTTCGTCCAAAACCACCAACACCACCATTACCACCACCAGTCATGGTTTGTTTTGTGTTCTTTCTTTCTCTACGCGCGCGTAGATTTTTTGAAAATTCTTGTCTGTGATGTGCTCAAAATCTCGCGCTCCGTCAAGAGTGCAAAAAACCCTAAACTTTTAGAAATGGAACATTAAAATGCAGAAGGGTCGATCTGACAAACAACAAAAAAAAAGCACGCGCGGAAAGAGAGAGAGAGAGAGGATTTGTACGATGAAAATGCGACGCCGCGGGAACGAGAGGGAGGAGAAGAAGAACGCCTCGCTTCTCGTCGCGTTTTTGTTGTGCGTTTTCTTCGTGTCGACGAGCAGCGCGCTCGTTCTTTTCCCGTCAACTTTTTTCGGTGGTGGCGATTTCAGAGGATTAGTTCTCGCCGAGACGACGAACGACGAAGCCGTGGCGTTTAGTTCTTCTTCGTCGTCGTCGTCGTCGTTTTCATTCGGTAAAGGACCGAGAAGATTTTTACTGCAAGAAGAAGAAGGAGAAGGAGAAGATGCGAGCTCGGACGAAGAGCAAGCGGAGGAGGTGCAATCAAAGTTGGGATCGTTATTACCGGTGGAAGGGACGATTACAGAAGAACGAGAAGCTGAGGAACCAACGAGCGCCGCGCGACAGAGCGGTAACAAGCATTCGCTGTTACACGCGGACGTGGTTCAAGCGCACGCGCCAACTGCGGAAACGCAAGATGAAACCATCGTCGAGGAGGTGATTGAAAAGCAATCGGAGGAGAACACGGACGCGGAGTCTTCAGAGGCTATCGTCGCCGCGGATGTGAGCGAAGAGGCGCCGGCGACAAAGGAAGAGGTGACCTCGGACGATGAAAACGCGGAGGATATCGCGGAAGAGGAGAAGGAGAAAGCAGATTCTGAGTTCGCTTCGGAAAACGCAGAAGAATTGGCGGTAGAAACAGCCGCGGCGAACGCGATTGCGGACGCGGTGATTGCCGAGTCGGACGAAGAAAACGCAGCGGCGGAGGACGGCGAAACCGTGGACGAGAAAATTACGAGATCGGCGGCGAAGAAAGCGGCCAGGTTTTTTGCTAACGTGAAAACTCGAGCGAAAGAACGGTTTGAGAAGAGAGCGCAGGAGGAGTTGGCGTTTTATGCCGATTACGAGGATTACGAAGATGATTACGGAGCGGCGCCGGACGCACTCACAGGGGACGGGTTCGATTCGCCGGCTGATTTAGTCGCCTCGGGTGAAGAAACCATCGAGGAGGCCAAAGAAGATATCAAAGATATCGAAGCCGAAAAGGCGGCTATCGCGCAGGAGAAAGGCATGGAGATGGCGTTGGAGGAGATTCAAGCGACTGATTTAGCGGAACCAACCGAGGACGTGGCGGATCCAATCACCGGGATTTCTCCGGAAGGCGAACAATTGGAAGAGCAAATGGCAACCGCGAATGGTGAACCAAAACCAGTTGCGAACACTCCGATGTACAATTTCGAATCTGGCTACGACGTTCGCGCGGCGTTGCAAGGCGCCAGATCGAAGGCCAAAAAGTGTGAACCGAAGAAGCGCTTGACGAGAGAAGCGCAATGCAAACACGTCAAGAACACTCGCGCGTGCGGCGGAAACCTGTATCCGTACCTGAAGTTTGCATATTGCACGAACGCGGGCATCGTCATCCCGACCATCATTTATACGTTTGGTTTGGGTGTTTCTTTGTATGCGCTCGCGCTCGTTGCGGACGCCTTCTTTTGCCCCGCGCTTGAAACGGTGGCGACTATTTTGAAAATTTCGCCCGAAGTTGCTGGCGCAACGTTGTTAGCTCTCGGAAACGGTGCTCCGGATGTTTTCGCGCAAGTCGCTGCGGTCACTTCTGGTACCATGCCAGACGTCGATATGGCAGTTTCTACCGCATTAGGTTCTGGTTTGTTCATCACGACGGTCATTTTAGGGGTTGTCATTTTGATGGACAGGACGAAAAACGCTTCGGACGGATCGTTAACCGGCGTCCTCGTTTCTGCCGCGCCTTATAATAGAGACGTCTACGCGTACTTGATTGGTATCTTAACCGTCTTTGCAATCATGATAAAAGGTGTGATTGCACTTTGGCACACCACGTTGCTCGCCTCGGCTTACGCGGCGTACATTGTCTTGGCGGTGTTCAAAGATGAAGGCATCGACGACGACGACGACGACGATTCCGCGCCCGTGTTCACCTTGGACGGCGACGAGGAAAACAACAACAAGAAGAAGAAATCGCGAACGCGCGAAGTGCCGCTGTTCGATTTGGCTTCACAAAAAGGCGGACCGGACGATAACAAAGGCGCAGATTTACCGCGAAGAAAGAAACCGAAAATGTTAAGATTGGGCCCGGCGGATGGTTTACTCGAAGGTGCGTTCGCGTGGGCCATGTCTGAAGCGCAATGGGACGACATGACGCCGTCGCAAAAAGCTTTGGCTCCGATCACCACGCCCATCTTCCTCATCATGTCTTTGACGATGCCAGTCATTCGCGAAGGTCGATTAGGTAAAGGGTACGCCACTTCGTTGGCGTTCTTTGCTCCTTTGTTCTTCCTCGCCGCGCCTGGATCAGCGACTGCCATGTTCCGCGATAACCTCCCCGGTTCTCCGTACTTCTGGATCCTGTGCATCTCCGCCGGTTGCTCTGCTGTGACTGGCATCAAGTTACAGTTTGAAAAAGAAGGCCCGAAAGCCGCTTCGGAACCGATTGCTATGCTCGCCTTTATCAACTCCATCGTCTGGATGCACTTGGCCGCGGAGCACTTGGTTTTGATCATCGACGCGCTGGCGAAAATTGCGGGCATTTCGGAAGAGTTTTTAGGTGCGACCGTGTTGGCTTGGGCCAACTGCGTCGGCGATTTAGTCTCCAACATGGCCGTCGCGAAAGCTGGCCAAGCGGCCATGGCCGTCACTGCGTGCTTCGCGGGCCCGGTGTTCAACTTACTCGTCGGCTTAGCCGCCAGTTTAGTCTACGTCAACATCGTCCTCGGCGACGTTCAAGTCCAAGTTGGCAACTCCGTCTTAGTCTTGTTAGTCGGCTCCGTCGCCAGTTTACTCTTGGTATTGAGCTTAACCGTTCGCAAGTCGGATTACGAGTACGCGTTGCACGCGAAACTCGGCTGGAGTTTGATTGGTTTCTACGTAGCGTTTTCGATATTCTTTTGTTTAGTAGAGTTGGGTAAGGTTTTCGGATCGAGAGAAGTCATCCCGGGTGGGACGATTGCCGCCATCGGTCGGTAACACATACTTGTTTTTAATAAGATATATATAGAGAGTTTGTTTGTTAAATATATATTGATATGTTAATGTAAAACGTGCCAGGCGTTCGTTCCTTCGCGTCTTTCTCCTCTGTTCTTCATCGTTGAAATTACTTCATTATTGTAACTCTAGGTGATTTACCTCTCTCCCCCCTACTTGCTCAAAAATGTCGTTCATCTGGGAAGCCTCGCCTCTTTGGCGAACCATCGTCCGATCGACGAGAGATTCCACGCCTCTTTTTCTCACCTTCATCGCTTCCACGTTGGGCGCGTCGACTTTGCTCTGGTACGGCACGCAACAGTTCACCAATCCGGACGCGCAATTCGACGAGACCCACGTGCAAAAGCTACGAGCGAAGAGCGGGTTGGACGCTCGCGTCGTGTCCGACGTCAACAAGCAACGATTGGGCGTTCTATTGAAAGAAGTCTCGCAAAGAGACGGGGCGAGTTTAGAGAAGCAAGAGAAGAGGTGGAGAGACGCGTTGGACGGGAGAACGACCGGAGATAAAGACGGCACGACGAAGCGTCATTTCGGCTGGAAGTGAAAAGGAGGAATCGCGCGTATAGAAGTTAGACGTCGTCGTTGTTGTTGTACATTATTAAAGCTCGCGAGTAGTAGTAAATCTATACATTCACCATCGCTTACTATTCATACGCATGCGTATCGTTGCTAAATTGCTAGTAATGAGTCGATTGCTTTACACTATTAATTCTCTAATAAAAACATACTCGCGCGCGCGTTCTCTCTTCTCTCTCTCTCTTTTCAATCACGTCGTCATCAAAACGCCCCGGACTTGCTCTTTTTCCCTAGCAAAATCTCCTTCGCCTCGTTTACTTTCGTGCTCACAAACGGACTCCCCCCGGCGTCCGGATGGTTCGCCATCATCACCTTCCTGTGTGCTTCCATCACTTTATTCTTCGCCGAACTCTCCCGTATCCCTAAAATCAGCGCCGCCTCTCGTCGACTCATCGTCTCGTCGAATCCACCTTTGTAAAATTGTTTCAATTTCGGTGGCGCGAGCATCCACGCTTCGCCGGCGAGGATGAGTTGGCGAGCGGTCAACGCCGTGGCGGCAAAACCGAGGCCGAGGACCGCCGCTGAAGACATTATCAGGCGCGTGCGTATATCTCTTTGTTCTCTCTCTCTCTCTCTCTCTCTCTCTCTTTATATGCGGTGTATTATGCGACTTATCGGCGGCTTTTGGGGTATCAATATCTTTATCGCCGTGTCGTCGTCGTCGTCGCGTAAGAATGAAGTCTCTCCAAAAAAAAGTCGAGAAAAAAAAAAGAACACGACGCACATGGCTGCGGCGAAGAAGAAGAAAAAAGCAACCAACTCAACTCCGTCGTCTCCCAGAGCGAAGAACGCTGACGAAGCGTCCGAAAAAGAAGACGCGTCTAAACTGACCGTGAAGGAATTGAAAGCGCGTTTGGAGAGGGAAAAGCTACCCACGGATGGGTCGAAGAAAGATTTAATCGAGCGATTGGAGGAGGCTCATTCTGCGGCGAAGAATCGATCGACGACGAGAGAGGCCGCCGCGAGGACGAGGGAGAAGACGCCTCCTCCTTCTGATTCGACTCTGAGAGGGAAAGGGAAGAGCCCGTCGCCGTCTCCGACCGCGAAAAAAACGACGACGAAGAAGAAGAAGAGAGGGAAGAGCGAAGAACCGACGCCGAGTGAGATTGACGAAGGAAGAGAGGAGAAGAATAAGAAACCGAGACGTTCGCAGACGCCAGAGAGAAAGAGTTCAACGAAGGCGGTTGAAACAGCCGCGACGAAGAAGGCGAAGGAGAAGACACCTCCTCCCCAACCTCCTTCCGCCGCCGCCGACGCCGCCGCCGCTAAAGAGAAAATATCGTCGTCTCCGAATGCAAAGAAAACGACCACGGAAACGAAGAAAGCTGCGATCGATCAAGATGACGTGCAGAAAACGTACGAGACGACGATGAAGCGAGGCGCGTGCGAGGACAAGGTGGTGGAAGAACTCATCGACGAAGGCTTTCTGGAAAGGTCGGTGTGGCCGAAAATCCTCGCGTCGACGAGTAAGAGCGAACATCCAGACGAGAAAAGTGCGCTAGCTTTTGCGAAATGCATCGTGCATAGAGCGAGAAATATGAACGTGCCAGACGCGTTTGCGACTTTGAGTAGTAGCGGTAGCGGGGACAACGATAATGAGGAAGGTGAAAACACAATGGCGTTGAAAATGCTCGTTGAGACGCTAACCAGCGTCGCACACGAGAGCAAAGAATCGAATGAGCCTGAAGCTATCGTAGAAATGATCACGGTCGTGCGCTTCTTTAACGTTTTGATGAACGCGTTAGAAAACGATATGGCGCGTAAGAGCGCGTTGCCCTTGGTGTCTATTCAGATTTGGAAATCGCGAGACGAAAAAAGGTTGGAGATGGAACTCAAAACCGCGCCAGCGGATGTGCAAAAGAAATGGCAAAAGTTGATGAAGAAGGAAGCAAAGCAAGAATCGACGAAGATGCAAACGCGACGAAACTTTTGGCTGTCCAATCTCACGGTGATGTTTTTGAATACTTTACCAGTCGCAAACGTGAACGAGAAGTCGATGGCATTTTGCGCGTATTACCTCGAATTTATCGTCGATTTGCTCGCGCAACTTCCCACGAGGCGATTCGTTCGTGCGCTTTTAGGCGATGCGAACATCTTTGTGAAGGCAAATTTGACCATAAACGAGATGATGAGCGATGAAGATGGTAATAACGGCGGGAACATCAAGTTGTTGAAGCAGCTTTTGGAAATGGCGAAAGATTTCTACGATTTTGAAGTTGACGACCACACGGGGGACGCGTTGAGCGAAGAAGAGATAGAAGCCAGACGCTCAAAAGTCACGCACGCGTTCCAACGCTTATTGTTCAAGCATTGGCCGGATGAGCTGAAAGAGCTCGCGTTATCCTCCGCGAGAATGATTGAAACGCGCTCGAGTTTGACGAAACAATTGAAAAATTTGGAGAGCGATCAGTTGCGTACGTTGTGCTGCGATCAGTTGAAGTTGGTATCAAACGATGACTCCAACGATGTTGACTTTATGAAGAAGGATCAGAATCAGTTCTTAATCGATGCCATTTCGTTTCACTTTGAAAAACGTCAATCGAGAAGAGAGATGGTGAACAAATTGCCGTTGTATCCAACCGAAGACATTCTATGGGATGAGTCTCTCGTACCGTTCGACGACATCAAGAAAAAAGACGAAAACAGTACTAATAGGTCAAAGAAAAGTATGCAGTCGTTGCCTTTAGCCTTACCAAAGTTAAACTTGCAATTTTTGACGTTTTCAGATTATCTCTTACGAAACTTCAACTTGTTTCGATTGGAAGCGACGCACGAGATTAGAGACGACGTCTCCGACGCGGTGCGACGCATGCAACCTTCAAAAGATGGCAAAAGTTTTCGAGGCTGGGCGCGAATGGCAATGGCAATTGCAAAAGATGATCCGAGACACGAAGCTATTGAATTCGTGTATATTGGGAAACCTAGAGTTGGTGAAGAGAAACCGTCAAAGGTTCGAATCAAGATGCGCTTGAACTTCTCGGCGACGCGCGATGATGTTTTCAAAGAATGGGATGAATTGAAACGATTCGATGTTGTATTTCTAGTTCACGCGAAACAAGACGCTAAGTATGGTGATGGAAAGAATGTTGAGTACATTCGAGGCGCGGAAATTGTTGACATTCGCGACGAAGAAGGGGTCCCGGCCAACGAAGGTTTTCCAGAGCAACCGAAAGATATGAGCAACACCAAAGCTCCGCCGCCACCTCCGGATGCGATGGATGAAGGACCGAGGACACCGTCCGGCTACGATCGCGTGTTTACTTTAGAAGTAGATTGTGCGCAATACCAACGCGATTTGGAAACGTTCGATGGAGATGTCACGAGAGTGCACGAGATGTACAAGAATTTCAACTGCGTCATTCGCAGAAGACCGAAAGAGAACAACTTCAAAGCCATCCTGGCGTGCATTCGGGATTGCTTGAACCAGGATACAAACGCGCCAGAATGGTTACAAGATGTATTTTTAGGTTACGGCGATCCATCCTCCGCATCACCAGATGCTTTGGAACTAGAAGACTCAGAAAACAATAAAAAACGGACGAAAATTGATTTCAAGGATACGTTTTTGGACGAAGCGCATTTGCGCGAATCCTTCCCGGGGAAGAAGATCGTTTTCGATTCAGCAACACCCGTTCCACCGTTCAAAGTTACCTTTGCTATCGACGACGACAATGCGAGCAGTAACGTTGTAAACGTTGAATCGTACGTACCACCGGATCCAGGTCCATACCCGGAAGATGTTAAGAATCAAAACATGGTTCGGTTTACGCCGACGCAAGTTGACGCGGTCAAATCTGGCGTTCGTGAAGGTTTAACCTTAATCGTTGGTCCTCCTGGTACCGGGAAAACTGACGTCGCGACGCAAATTTTGCACTGCTTGTACCACACAAATCCAAATCAAAGAGTTGTGCTCATCACACACTCCAACGCGGCTTTGAACGATTTGTTTCAGAAGATTATGATTCGCGACGTTCCGGAGCGATATCTATTACGTCTTGGGCGCGGTGAAGAAGATTTGACGACAGATAAAGACTTTTCCCGATCTGGTCGCGTCGATTACATGTTGCACAGGCGATTAGAGCTTTTGGAAATCGTCGAAAGACTTGCGATGAGCATCGATGAAACTCTGGCAAATGCCGCGGAGACGTGCGAAACGGCTGGCTTCTTTTGGAAATCAAAAGTTTTAGCGCTATGGGAGCGCTTTTCCATGCTCGTTCTGAATAACAAAGAAACGCCAGTTTCATACGAGCGCATTCGATCGCAATTTCCATTTGCAAAGTTTTTTGCGGACGTCCCCGGAGGGTACGAAAACTTGTTTGGCGATCCGTCTGAGGCCAACGTTGAATACGCCGTACGCAAAGCAAAAGGATGCTTCCGTCATTTAGTTGAAATGTTCACCGAACTCGAAGAGTGTCGCTTCTTAGAACTTTTGAAAATGCCGAAAGACCGCGCAGAGTATCTGCTCACAAAGCAGGCGAAAATTGTAGCCATGACGTGCACGTACGCCGCCTTGAAGCGCTCGGATTTTCTCGATGTGAACTTCAAATACGATACGGTGGTCTTTGAGGAGGCCGCGCAGATCCTTGAAATCGAAAGTTTCATTCCATTGGCTTTGCAAAGGGCGAGAGATATCGATGGTCGCACGCGATTGAAACGAGTAGTTATGATTGGAGATCACAATCAGTTACCGCCGGTGGTGAAGAACCAAACGTTTTCGAAGTTTTGTCGCATGGACCAAAGTTGCTTCGCCCGTTTGGTGCGTTCTGGCGTTCCAAATATCGTTTTAGACGCACAGGGTCGATCGAGAAAACAAATCTCGAAGCTGTATAGCTGGCGATACAAGAAGTTGGACGATTTGCCGCACGTTTCCACGGAGCAGCGGTTTCAGCTCGCCAACGCGGGCATGGCGAAAGTCGCTCAGTTTATCGATTGTTCTTCTTTCGCGCCAGAATCGTGCCCACAACCGCATTATTTTCAAAACTTACAAGAAGCCGAGTATTTATGCTCGTTGTATCAGTGGATGCGTTTGTGCGGGTACCCGGCGCATTCGATTTCGATTTTAACAACCTACCGAGGGCAAAAACATCTTCTGCGAGATGTCTTCAAAGCGCGATGCGACTCGCACCCACTCTTTGGACCTCCAGCCTCTATTTCTACAGTGGATAAATATCAAGGGCAACAAAATGACGTTGTTTTGTTATCGTTGGTACGAACAAAACACGTCGGTCATCTAAGAGACGTGCGTCGTTTGGTTGTTTCCTTATCGCGCGCTCGATTAGGGGTGTACGTTTTTGGCTCGCAGAAAATTTTCGAAAATGTGGACGAATTGAAGCCGGCGTTGAAAACTTTGATGAGCGATACTAAGTTAGAGGTCATTAAAGGTGAAGTGAACGGTCACATCTCGCGAAAAGTCGACGATGCGGTATCGAGCGATGTGTCAAAATCCTTCAAAAATAGCGACGAGTTCGCTTCGTTCATTGATGCTTGCGCTCTGGAGTACAAAAAAGCGGCTCTCCAACATCTCAAAAACCAGCAACAATAAATACGTAGTAGTAATAATAATAATAATAATAATAATACATTCTTACCTAGTATTCTAGCATGCGATATCCTAATTTCTATTGCAGCTTACTAAACGCTCACTCTTCACAACATCCGGAACGTTTCCGCCGCGTGCTCGAACTTTTTCTTCGTCTCTTCCCATCTGTCCACCTTCGCCGACATTTTCACGACGAAGTAACTTCCGTCGTTCGCGTCTGGTACCGTGACCAAAGTCATCGCTCTTCTCTCGATAGTATCTATCTCGTCTCCTCTCGGGCCAATACAGATTTTCTTTCCGCCGCCAATTTCCGTAATTTCCGCTCGGCACACTTCGCTTATCGATTGGAACATGTAATACGCTTTCCCGTCGCGTTCGATCCTTCTCGTCGTCTTTTCATTTTCATCTCCAACGTTGATGAATTTCATCACTCCACTCCTGTTATTCTCCACGCCTACGATGACATCTTGCGCAATTTTCCCCGCCGCGGCTTCTCTTTCTTCTTTCGTAAACTCTCGCTCGATATAGTTCGCGTCTTTCTTTTCCTCTGCGAGCGCAAACGCTTCCTTCACGGACGCTTCCGCTATTTCCATCCTAACCGATATCGTATCCACCGTCTTGAACTGCCCAACCACAAATTTCGTTTCTGGTTTTTTCCTCTTGTTACTCTCCTCAACTTGCCTGTCGATGGCGACCACCCAATCCGCAGGTACTTCAAAGGTAAACGCGTTCGACGCTTTCCCTTGGAACGGTTTGTACCTTTCTTCTTCTTCTTCTTCTTCTCCTCCGGCGGCAGCAAACGCTAAATCTACTTCGTCTCCTTCGCGCCTCGTCTTTAACAACTTTGAGAGAAGAAAAGAGGAAGAAGAGTAGGAAGATGCGCCTAAAAATAATTGCTTCCGTCTCGAATACTTAGTCGCGGCGGCGGTAGCGCTGCGGGTGCCGCTGGTGGTCGTCGTTGTCGTCCCCCGCGCGCTCGTCAGAGGTACGAAAGGCTTCGACATATCTTCTTCTTCTTCTTCTCTTTGGGATTTGGTTTATTAGGTGTGTAAGTGTGTTGTCCCACGCCGCGATGATGAAGAAAAAAATTGGAAGAAAAAAATTTCTCACAAGTCATCACGACGCACAAAAACAATAAACAAAGGTAATACCCGCGTCGAAAATCGAGAGGGTTTTTCACTCCGAACGCAAAGAAAAGAACGGGAGCGATAGAAACCACGCACACACGCGCGCGCAACGTAACGGAGTTTTTTTTTGAAGCGATAAAAGTTCACATAAAGAAGACATGGCGGACGATTTAGAATTCGATTTCGAGGACAACTTGGAGCAGACCGATTTGAAAACGCAAACTCTCGCGCCGACGATTGCGCCGTCGGACCAGCTCGAGCCGAGAGCGCAGAAGAACTACAGGCAGACGGTGTGCAGACATTGGCTGAGGAATTTGTGCATGAAGGGCGATAAGTGTGGTTTTTTACATCAGTTTGATAAAGAGCGGATGCCGACGTGCCGGTACTTTGCAAAGTACGGCGAGTGTAAAGAGCCGGACTGTCCGTATAAACACTCCAACGACGACGTGAAAGAGTGCAACATGTATAAGCTTGGGTTTTGCATTCACGGGCCGAACTGCAGGTATAAGCACATTCGGTTGCCGGGACCGGCGCCACCTCCGAATGAGGCGTGTTTGATCGGGAGACCGGGGCATATTCACGGCGTGTTGCCGTTCGCGGCGAGGCAAAGACAGAAACAGCTAAAAGAGGAGAAAGAGAGACAGTTATTGATTGCGAGCGGGGAACAGCCAAAGGAAGAGCCCGTGCAAGCGATAGCGGCACCGTTGCCGCCAGGGCCGCCGCCGAAGAAGGCGAGAACGGTTGATGTGAATTTAGCTTTGCCAGAGGCGAAAATAGGCGCCGAACCGGAACAAGTCTTTGATTTCGAAGCTTGATGAATCATCATCACGGCCGTCGTCGTCATCGTCATCATAGAAGAGAGATTATTTTTGTAGCTGCTAAAAGAATAGTAATTTTCATCAAAACGTAAACTAAAACAAAGCAATTATTAATGTTCTCTTTACTTCACTTGCCCCAATCGGCGTCGTCGTCGTCGTCTTCGTCGTCGTCGTTGTCCCACTTCGACGCGGTAGGTTTTTCTTGTTGCTTCTTCGGCTGCGAGTTGGACAAAGAATTGCTCGAAATTGAATTCATGGACGATTTGGAACCCATTCCTTGTTGCTGTTGTTGTTTTGGCGCTGGTTTCCACTCGTCGTCGTCTTCTCCATCGTCTCCACCGGCGTTATCTCCCCACTCGTCGTCGTTGCCAAACCCGACGAATCGCGAGTTTGGACTTTTCGGAGGACGCAAATCGACGTACCCTTCGGGTCTCGGAAACGCCGTACCACTCGAGTCGTCCGCCCCAAGCGTTTTCGGAATATCCGCCGCTAAGCTCGACACCCCCGTGGCTACGGAACTCAAAGCCGAAGAGAACCAACTTCCAGCTTTATTCGCGGCTTGCTTGGCGCTTTCCATGGACTCTTGATCCGCCGCGCGCGAAGCCGCTTCTTTCGCTTTTTGCGCAGCCGATAACGTCGTATCCGCCAACGATTTCGTCACCGAACTCAAACCACTCCACATACTTCCTAACACGTCGTCACTCGCGCTGCTCTTATTCCTTCCCGGTGGCGGTTGCGATCCGAAACCGACAAACTTTCCGCCTTGGCTCGGCGCGATGCCTTCCGGTTTCGCCGCGTTTCTCGCCTGTTGCTGCGCGAAAAACGCCTCTTTCCTCGCCGCCGACGCTTCCATTTCCGCCATGGAATACTCTGATCTATTGCTATTGTTACCACCATGACTACTACCACCACCACCACCACTTTGTAAGTTATTCTGGCTCGAACGACTCCCCATCCCGGTCGTCCCTTTCGAACTCCCGAGCGTCTGTCCGTTCTCGAACCCGGTGCGTTGGTGCGCCGGTGTTTCCCCGGCGTTTTTCTTCAACCCTTTCGGAATATTCGCCGGTTCCACGTACTTCCCGCCTTCCGCTTCCACTCTGATCTTCTCCCTAAACGCCTCCGCGGCCGCAGAGTCGTACTTTAAGTGTATCGGCGCGTCCTTCGGGACGCCGTGTTTCGCCAAGAACTGATTCACTTTCGCGTTCCCGCCCAGTTGCATCTTCTTCAACTGCACCGCGTTCCAAGAGTCCATCCCGACCGAGCGAACGAACGATAAGTGCACCCCCAACGAGCGGTGCACGCCGGAACATTCTAAACAAATGAACGACCCGAACGATACCGAGGCCCACTGCGGGTTTTTCGTCGAGCAGTCCACGCACGTCTGATGAGAGAGAAAGAGAAAGAGAGAAAAAGGTCACTCGGTCAGAGTCGATCGACGACGCGTCTCTCGCGGCCTCCCCCGCCTACTTAAAACCACCACCAAACTCTCTTCGCGTTTTCTTCTCTCTCTTCTTCGAGAAATGGACGCGAGCCTTCGAGAAACGACGGACGATGCAGAAGAAAAACACAGACGCACAGAGAGAGAGAGAGAGAGAGAGAAAGATGAAGCGCGCGGTAGAGATGGCGCTTTCAAAGTCAAACTCTTTTCTTCCAAGTTTGAAAGAGACAGAGAGAGACGGAGAGGATCCACACACACGCGCTCTCTCTCTCTCGGCGGGGAAGAAGAGAAAGATAAAAATCTTTTAAAGAAAAAACTAATCGCCGCCTTTGAAAAGAAGAAGAAGAAGAAGACAAAGAGAAAGACGCACCCCGTTCCCGTTCTTCCCTTGTAACTCTCTCAGTATCGCCGCCGCTTCCGGCGAAGCCATGATGATGATGCGCGCGTCTTTATTTGTTGTTGTTGTTGTTGTTGTTGTTTTGTCACACGAGTGTGTAAGTGTGTTTCGAGTGAAGAGAGAGAGAGAGAGAGCAGAGAAAGAGAAGAGCTCTCTTCTTCATTTTTGGGAGGAGAAACGCGAAGCGGAGCCACACGCGCGAGAGAGAGGACGGACGACGATAAATACGTACATATGGAAAGCGCTTTTTTACTTTTTTGGGAGAGGGGCGAGTTTCCCAACACGAACGAGGAGAATAAAAAAGAGAGTTTTCGTCTCTCTCTCTCTTCTGTTTGTTCTGTTTTAGTATATTATCTCCCCGCAAACACACACAAAAACACACGCGCCGCGCGCTCTCCTTCTCTCTCCTTCTCTCGTTTTCTCTTCTTCTCTCGTTCTTTCTTCTCCTCGATATATATAGTAGGAGCAAGAAGAGGGAGAGAGAGAGAGAGAGAGAGCGCTCTTTGAGAAGAGCGAGAGAGAGAATAAAAATTTCCGTTACAAACATCATCGTCGTCG
>Ga0255763_1003487_pt1 | contig 14116 bp, 10 predicted proteins | sample 041ome_2_FD_179963 | JGI IMG/M metagenome (GOLD analysis project Ga0255763, IMG submission 179963) | Coastal salt marsh microbial communities from the Groves Creek Marsh, Skidaway Island, Georgia - 041406US metaG (version 2) | ecosystem: Environmental > Aquatic > Marine > Intertidal zone > Salt...
GAATGCATGCGTGCATGAATGAATGAATGAATGAATGAATGAATGCGCGCACGCGGACATCGACGACGGTGGCGGACGAAAAAACAAAGGATGAAAGACTGACGCGGAGAATCGCGCGATGACGACGCGGACGCAGATGAACGAGGCGAAAGTGATCGCCGCGGGACCGGGACGAAGAACGATGAGCGGCGAGCTCGTGCCGTTGGGTGCGAAACGCGACGCGCGCGCGCGATGAAACGCGAAACGGACGCGAAACGGGACGAACAGACGACGGTGACGACGATGACGACGACGATGACTGACGAAGGAATCGATGACGGTTCGGACGAGGCGCAGAGATTAAGGTCGGGGACGTCGTCGCGCTTCCGGAATTCGGCGGCGCCGCGGTGAACGCGGGCGACGGCTCGGGGAAGGAGTACTTTATCTATCGCGAAGAAGAGATCGTGGGCGTCGTGGAGTGAGCGCACCGCGCGTGACGCGAATTTAGCATCGATCGACGCGCGCGACGCGTCGTTTAATCCGACATTACGGGCATTCATTCAAAGTCGACGCGCGCGCCTCGCCCCGGCGGGTTTCGACGCGAGCGACAATCGACGTCGCACAACGCGACTCGCGGGTCGACCGCGCGCGCGATCGCGCGTGATCGCGCGACGGATTCGTTTACACGTCACGTCGCGCGCGCGCGAAGCGCACGCGCTCGTACGCGCCGCGAACGCGCGAACGGTGTCGATTCGATTTGAACTCTCGACGCGACGGGATTTTGACTTTGAAACGCGCCGACGCGCGCGATGACGCGCGAGGAGCGAGGATCGTCGGCGAAGAAGAAGCGTCGAACGTCAACGTCGAGCGCGAAGGGCGAGAGCGAGGCGACGCTCGACGGACAACGCGAGGCGCGCGCGCTCGGGCCGTGGTCGACGACGGCGCGCGCGCGAGAGGAACGCGCGCGCGCGCGCGCGCACGCGAGCGCGAGCGCGAGTGGGAAACGAACGAGGGAGGAGGAGGAAAAGGGATCGTTTCGTGGATTATTCGTGGATTGTCGGACGGTGGACGATGACGCGGCGTTCGAGGCGTGGGAACGGGAGATGCGGGCGGTGGGCGAGGCGCTGCGCGAGTGCCCGTGTACCGAGAAAGACTGGGAGAGCGTGGGGGCGATGGAGAGTGCGCAAGGCGAAGGCGAAAGTGATGCGTGGGAAAGCGAGAAGATTTGGCTTCATAAGATGTCACGCATCGCGTTCTACGACTCGCAACCGCTGAGCGAGACGAACGCGTGGCCGTTCGCTTCGAGAACGAAGAAGGACGCTACAAAGTCGACGGTGGCGCTCTTCAAGGCGAGCGTCTCGGCTTTCATCGCAGCGAAAAATACGCAGCGACTTGCGGAAGTGGACTGGAAATTACAAGAAAATAAATTAATCAACAGTTGGAAAGAATTGCTTATGACCCACACGCCTCGTCCGGGAGGCTTGGCAGACGTGTCGTGCGAGTTCAACGTGCACGTCACAGCGCTCGAGCAAGAGTTGGCGAAGAGACAAAATGAAGGTGATAAATCGGATGAATTTGGACGGCGCATCAAACACATCAAAATCATGATACAGGTGTTGCAAAGCATAAAGGCGAGCTTCCAGTACTGCGCCACGGCGCTTTATGACACCGTGTTCGCGCCTCTGAGAGCTTTTTCTTCGGCGTCCATTACGAGTGAAAATTTCGAATCCGGCGTGGAGTTCGTCTCATGGGCCAGTCGCTCGGTGATGATCGCATCCGAACTGTGCCAAACGAAAGATTCATATCACGTTCGAATGACGCGATACACCAAACACGAGTTTTTGAATTGGTCACGAAAACTTTTGGACTTCTTCTACCACCACCTATCGTCCGTGAGAGGTTCGCACATTGTCGAAACACTCGGGTCAGGTAGTGATTGTGCAGAATTAATGCAGCTCATCAAGTGCTTACCCACCATGCGTTTGACGCTACCGTGCAAAGGGACTAGCCGGCGTGCCACCTATCTTTCGGACACAAGATTTTCGGACAAATTTCAACGAAAGCTGACACGATTCGCTCTCACGGTGATCGGTGCTGCAAAGTCTCAACTTTCGCAGCACACACAAACGCACAAATTAGGCAAATTTCTGTTCCCGGAGTGGATCGAGCATCTCGTCGATACCATCGAGCACAATAAGAGTTACACAGTGAAAGAGCTAGCCCGGGAGATTCTTCTCTCGTTGGATATTGCCAACTTGCTCGCAACTCGTGTAGAAATGCTCAGCGTAAAATCTCTCATAAAATTGTCTGACGATGAATTGTCTGTCGACGACGAATTGTCTGTCGACGACGACGATGACGACGTAAAAGAGCTCAAAGAGTTGTTATCATGGCTTCGCTCAATATTAAGCGTGCATCCATCCAAGTTGAGGAACGTGGCTGACTTGGCGAAGGACTTGATTTCCGTCTTTGGATTCTGTCGCCTCCGACGCGAAAGACATGGTGACAAAGTTCAAAAAAGTGGGCATGATCATAGTTTAGAGTCGGACATATGCAGTATCTTTGCGTGCCTCGCCGTCAGTCGCGATCACGACCTTGACGATGAAGAGAAGCTCAAATCTTGTCCGTGTGAGATGGTCAAGTTGAGATCTGAAGACGCGAGAAAAATGATTCAGCAATTGGTGATGCATGAAGATCATCTCGACGATGTCGAGGCGGTGATTTTGAATATGCTAACGCTGGATCGAACGAGCATGTCAGCGAGCGATACAACCATCCCTTCCGCTTTGGCCGCGCTGACTATGTTGGTCCGAAAAAATTGTGTCCTCAGGGAGCGATTTTTCAAATCGGGCGACACCACCAACACGTTGTTGGAGATTCTTGAGTGCAAGAATGCGAACGTAGCGCGCATCACCAGCGCTTGCATTCTGTCATTCGAAGAGCATCATCGGCTCGTGACTAGTTTGTACAAACCGAACGTGATCACCGATAAAAAAGGCGAGCAAGTGACTGAAATATCTGGTTGGGACGTTGACACGATTCGTCAGTCGCTCAGAGCCATCTCTGCGCTCGTCAAAGACTCTACCGTGTCTTCAATCGGTTTCGATAGCGCCATTTTGGAAGTCATCTGCACTGATAGGCGAATGCTTGTTCTTACGAACAAGATCAAGGCGACGATAGAAAAGAAGATTAACAAGAGTATGGATTATCCCAACTCCCGGCTCTGCTTCCCAGAAGCTCTGCTTGAAGAATGGGTGTTCGATCTACTCTGCATGAGAAGCGATCTTCTCACTCAAATGGCCACTGCGGTCACAAACGGCGGCGGTGACCCGTGGAAAAACTTCAAGCCTAAACATGAAGAGTTCGCGAGTTTCATCAGTCGTGAGTTTGAAGTCGCGAACACCGACGCGACGATACCACCGGAGGCGCACGCAGAATGGTTTCAAGAGGTCGTGACATTGGTGACAACTGTGCAAGAAAAACTCAAGAAAGACGAGGAAATCTCCGACGTCTGCAGTATTTTGATGGATGGAGACACCGATGGTCCATCTTCCCGTGTTGGTATCGTAGTCCCCATCTTAACTCTGTTACACAAATGTCGCATCTTGCAGGAGCACAATTTGATTTCCGAGCTAGAAGTCGAGGGCATCAGCGATATTGAAAAAGAAGCGTGTTACGTCATCGGCTTATTAGCGAGTAAGCAAGGAATTCAAGATCGTATCGCAAGCTCTTTCCTTATCGAAGGCAAGAACGGAATCGAGCAATTAATTCCGCTCTTGCAACGATACCAACCCAGTGCGAAAAACGCCGCAAATGCCAGTGTTGCGAGACGCGCATCGGATGCAATCACAAACTTAGCACACGAGAACAGTCGCATTAAAACGATGGTTCGAAATGCGAATGGCATCCCTCCTCTGGTCAATCTATTGGAATCGCAAGAGAAAAAAGTCCAGAAGGCTGCCGCTAGTGCGCTCAGAACTCTGGCTTTCAAAAATGGTGAAAATAAAAACCAAATTGTCGAGTGTGGCGCACTTCCGAAGCTCATTTTCATGGCTCGTTCAGAGGACGTAATGATTCACAAAGAAGCAATTGGTGTGATTGGAAACTTGGTTCACTCTTCGCCGCACATCAAACGACGCGCCCTCGACGAAGGAGCGCTGCAACCCGTGATTGAATTGCTCAAGTCTCAGTGTTCCGAAACGCAGCGTGAGGCGGCGTTATTGCTTGGTCAGTTTGCCGCGCGCCTTGAGCCTGCAGCGCCGGGTGATCCAGACTATCGGACAAAAATAGTCCAGCGTGGAGCTGTAGAGCCGTTGATTAAAATGCTCGGCGGTCAATTTGTCTATCGTGAACCTGGTCTTCGAGAGATGGCAGCCTTTGCCCTCGGTCGACTTGCGCAACACGGGGATAATCAAGTCGGAATCTGCCATTCGGATGGATTACGGCCGTTGTTGACGTTACTCGAATCAGAGATAGAAGATATCGCCGAAGGACTTCGTCATCATAGCGCTTCCGGGAAGTCTGATCACGAGATCGATCTAGACGCCAAGCGCTTTGCTGAAAATTTGCAGCACAACGCTGCGTTTGCACTCTATGGCCTAGCCGCGCATCAAGACAACGTGCCAAAGATGCTCAAAGAGAACGCCTTCATGCGGTTGAAATTTTCTCATCTCATCGCCGAACAGAGCAAACAATGTGTGAATAAAACGTTAAAGCGGCTCGAGGACGGAGTCAGCCGCAGAGATGTCTTGACTTATCTCGGTTTCGTCATAAGCACTGGCAAGCCAGTCGAACGTCAAAGAGTAACGCTCGCTCTGGCTTGGCTAATCAGGAAAGAAAACCAAGACTATCTGAAAGACATGCGCGCGGTTTTCATAGACAAAGGTGGTCTTGACGTCCTTTCTGGCGCTTTACTTGATACGCCGGCGGAGCCCATAGACTTTTCTGGGCATACGAGTGGTCTCGCCGGTGGCAAACGCATTGTAAACGTGATAATGGAGGCTCTGAGAGAGATTAAGGACAAGCTGGTGTCACAGGTTGTGGTGGAATCTCACATGATGCCGCCACCCTCGACGCCAACGGCCGAGGAGCATATGCCAGCGAACTTCAATGACCCCGAGCTTTCAGACGTGACGTTTATTGCTCGGGATGATGAAGGTGAAAAGCGAGAGTTCAATGCGCATAGAATCGCTTTTACGCACGCCTCTGATGCGTTCTTATCAACGCTCGAAGCGGGTAAAGCTGATGTCGACGTTTATCCCGCCACATACAAGGTTGACCTCGAAGACGTTTGTTGGAACGTGCTTGAGGCGATGATGGATTTCATTTACACGGGCACTGTCGGACCGATGTCCAGCCTCCGAGACCAGGCGTTTCTCCAGCATAGATGCGAGGACGTACTCTCCGCCACGACACGCTTCGACCTTCCCGGGCTCAAGTATTTGACCGAAAAACTTTTCATCGATAACGTGAAAATGGATACTTTCACATTCGCGAGAACGTGTGCATTGTATCGCGCCGCCGTGGAGCACGACGCCGTGGCGATCCAGGACCACGTGCTGGGCTATGTTCTCGACAACTACGACAAACCTTGGATTGACGACGATGTCACGATGAATTGTCTCACTTCATACAACGCGCGCGTGAAAGACATCGTCGAATGCTTCGGGAAAGGCTTGGTGAAATACCTTGACAAACTGTTGCGCCGAGAGCGCGTCGCCGTCGTCGCGGACGCGCAAGACGAATGATGACAGCATTTGCACGCATCCTAACATTGTAAAACACACACGAACGATTCATAGTAGTGAATCTAGAACAACGAATTGAAGCAAATACTGCGTCTGATTACACAATTGGACTAAAATAATCTGCCGTCACCGCGCTACCTAAGGTTCGTCTCGTCCCGCTTAAGAAATGATCAGCGCCTTCTTGAGCAAAGCACCCACGGTCTCCGACGGTTGCGCACCCTTGGCGATCCAATCCTTGATCGCCGGCGCATCCAAAGAGGATTGCTTGCGGATCGGATCGTACCACCCCAACTGTTGGATTGGCAAACCGTCGCGGCGCGCGCGCGAGTCGATGGCGATGATGCGATAAAACGGTTCCTTCTTGCGACCCATGCGAGTGAATCGAATCTATATCGCGTCGTAATCGCGCAAACTCGTCAGTCTCCCGTTCACACTCCCGTTCACTCCTCGTTCTCGACTCTCCTTCGCGTCTTTCGCGTTCGAAATCCCCATCCTCGCGTTCGTCTCCCCGAGGTCAAGCCCTGAGGAAATAGGGTTCCTCCCTCCCTCGCATCTCGCGCGACGTACCGCAACTCTGTTCTCCACGCGCAGCGCCGCGCGAGCGCCCGTGATGGTTCTCTTTTCAACCTATCGTCGCGCGCATCCACCGTCCGTCGTCAGTCGTCGCGTTCGCGTCCTCGTCGTCCGCCGTCGCCGCGACCCCACCCATCGTCGACGGCGTCGCGCGATTCGGTCGTCCCGCGTCCCGCCGTCGCGCTTCGCGCGCCGCCGCGTCGTCGTCGTCGTCTCGACGATTCAATTTTACGCGACGCTCGCGCACCTTGCTCTGCACGCGCGCGCCGCCGACGAGGGCGGCGCTGAACGTGAACGTGCTCGCGCTCATGACGGACGCGGTGTGCCGCGACGACGCGCGCGGGGGCGCTCGACGCGCGACGGGCTGTTGGTGGCGTGCGATCGCATCGCGCCCGATGCGCGTCCGTCATGGGATCTCTCGCGCGCGGAATACGCGATCCCGACGCCTGCGCTCAAAAAATGCGAAAACGAGACGTCACACGGACCGCGAACCCTCGCGCTCGAGGTCGCGCGATCGCGCTCGACGCGGTCTCTTTCGTCGACGCGCGCGCGACTCACGATGATCAACGCCGACGGTGAAAATGTGGACCTGTACATCCCGAGAAAGTGCTCGTGGACGAACCGCCTGATCACGGCGAAGGATAAGGCGTCGGTGCAGCTGAACGTCGGGCATCTCGACGCGAACGGGGTGTACGACGGACGGTACACGACGGTCGCGCTCGCGGGTTACGTGCGAAGCAAGGTGCGTGCGCGCGCTCGATGCGATGGGGAAGAAATGTTTGCGTCGCCCGGGCGCGGGCGGCGGCGATGGGGGTCGACGATGCGCGCGCGACGCGGCGATCGCGCGGTGGTCGAGCGAGGCTAGGGCTTTTGAGCGCGCGCGCGGGCGACGAGGCGGGGCGCAGGACGTCGAGTGGGGGCGACGAGGCGCGTTTGGGATGGTTAAGGCGCGAAGCGGAGAGATCGCGCGCGTGGTGCGCGTGATGCGTCGTGCGAACGCGTGTACTGACGAATCGACGCTCGTTTGTTTCCCGCGAATAGGGCGAATCCGACTCCGCCATCGACTTGCTCTGGCAAAAGAAGAAGGCGGCCATCAACCAAGCGTAAGCGTTCCTGAATGCGCGCTTCATTCGATGGTTAGCGGAGGGTGTGGCGACGATGATAGACGAGACCAGACCGGCGACGAGCTGGATATAGACTTTGCAAACCAATCACAGGTTTCTTACATTTGAGCGCGGAGACGGCTCCTCGCATCGCGACGAACGCGCCTCCTCGCGACGAACGCGCTTCGCTTCGCTCGTCGTCATCGTTGTTCGCATCACGCGTGCGTTATTTTTCTGTTCCCACGTCATTATTACAAGTTTTATTTGCCCCCATTCTCGTCCCGAGCCTCGTTTCGAGCGCGCGCGCCGCTCCGCGCGCGCTCGCGTCCGTCGTCGCCTCGACGTCGACGCACGGTCGTCGTCGTCGATCGAAGTCGTCGATGTCTGTCATCCCTCGACTCAGTCTCGCTTCAACATGTTCTTCAATCCCCCGGTCGTGCTCGTGCCCCAGAGCAACAGCGCGACGTTCACGGCGACTTGCAGCTTCCAGGTCTGCGCCACGAATTCCACCGTCTGCCGCCTCGCGTACGTGACGCGCGCGCAGTCGTAGAACATTTTCAGCGTGAAGGCGTGGAACGCGTTGCACTGCTTGGCGAACACGGCGTTGGACGTGCCCAAACGCTTGCCCAGGACGAGGATTAAAAATCCGAGTCCAGTCATGCGGGCGAAGAACCCGCTCTGCGTCGTCGCCGCGCCGACGGCGTTGAAGTAACGCAACGGCATGACGCCCGCGGTGGCGCTCCAGAATTTGTCCGGGTTGAGAAACAGCGTCACGCCGAACAGCGTGAAGTAGTGCTGCATCGCGGTCGCGTACTGATCGACGTTACGGAAATTCATCGTTGTTGTTCGTGTCGGTTCCGAGAGCAAGGGTGCGACGGTGCGTTGTCGCGCGACGTGGAATGGCGACGCGGGAATCGAATCGAATCGCGACGTTTCGTTTTCGCGGATCGAGATTATAAACTTTTTTGATGGGTGTTTCATGATGTATTATGCGCGTTTGTAATCACTTTTCGTGTAAAGCTCGCACGAGGGGAAAGACGACGACGTGGCGCCGAATGCCAGCTGGCACCGGGCCGCGGGTCGAAAGGTTCGTGTTTGAATCGTGTCTGAATGTTCCGACGCGTCCATCGCGTCGCCCGTTCGTCACGGCGAAGGGCGCGCTTTTTTCGCGCGACCAGGCGAGAACATGCTCGAGAGGAAATTCTTCCTTCGCGGCGGCGTCGTTCGGGCGAAGACGTCGGTTTTCGCCGCGTCTGCGTCGATGGGTTTCAACGCGACGTCGTCGTCATCGATTAAATCGATCGTCAGCACATCACGACTGTCGACGGCGTTTTCGACGGCATTTGAGATGGGGACGGCGTCGACGTTGACGGCGGCCAACGCGTCGTCGTCCAATTCGTCATCTTCAAACGTCGGTGCTTCAAAGACTGGTTTTTTTTTGGGTGAAACAACTTTCGTCAAGAAGTTCATCATGAACGAACGCTGCGCCGAGGTACCTTGAGCTGCCTTGCCTCGCCTGTCGCCAATTTTCAGCGTCGTCTTCTTCGCCGCTCGCCGTGGCGATTCAATCTTAAATTTCTGGCGGGTGATAGGGTTTAATTCACCTTCCGCTATGCGCCTCGCTTCATCGTCATCGAATTTCGGCCCGAGAAAACTCAAATCGTTCGCGAACTCGCAATGCTCGGGAACCGGCGTGAGGTGTCGAAGCGCGCCGGCGTGGGGGTCCCACACCAACGCGTGCTTGAAAATCATTCGTGCCTTTCTCCACTCCACTTCGTACCCTTCCGCGATCAAATCCTTAATTTTTTCATTCGCCCTCAATTCGGCGAACACCGCGTCGACACATCGATGTTTGTTCAAAATATTGTACATTTTTTTGATACCCAAGCCGCGAATGTTGTCCAAGAAATCGCACCCCGACAACACGCACAAGCTTAGAAATAATTCGTAGTCCCACCCAGTGAAATCCAGCGGCGGCGGACCTTTGCTTTTCGGTTTATTCGCTCGCCCGATCGCGTTGTCGTCGACGTTTTCATCGCTCGGCGTTTCCGTAGTCGTCGTCGTCGTCGCGCGCGCGGCGCCTTCAAACAAACTCGCCAACCTCAGCTCCTTCGCATCGCCGGATTTTTCCAACTTAAACACTACGCGCGGACACCCGTACGCCACGAGATCGGAATCTTCCGTGAACACTAAATCTACCCCCCCCCGTTCCTTCGCCGTGAGAGCGAGCGACGCAATCGTCGCGTCAGCCTCGTACGGCGCGACGACGAACTCGAATTTCTCCCTCTTCAGCGCCACGATCAGCTCCCTCGCCATCTCCGGCGTCACATCGATCGCCCCCGAAAACGCCCGAAACGCTCCCTCCTTATCGCCCGCCGCGCGCGCCCGCTCTCCTCGCTCCAACAGCGCCGCCCGTCGCTCGCGTCTCGCGCGTTCCTCGCCTCGCTTCGCCGGCGCTCTGTCGCCGTCGAACACGATCACCGGTTCGATCCCGTGATGCCTCAGCATGTTCGCTCGGTGCACGGCGTATTTCACGTACGGCGCCATCGCGCCCGGTCGTCGCTCCCACGCGCGATCGCCTCCCGGCGCGAGCGCGTCGACGCACCCGAACGCGCCCTTGTGCAGCCAGCTGTAGGCGTCCACCGCGCATCGCGTGCCGGGCGCGTATTCACCGACGTGCACGCGCTCGCAGTACGGCTCGAGGACGGCGGGCAAGCCCTTGATGCCCATGCGGCGCGTTCGCGCGCGCGCGTCGCGCGGTGCCGACGACCGGCGTCGCGACGGTCGGGACGCGCGTTCGAACGCGCGACGCGCGAGAGATATTTCGCGTCGGACTGTTTGCGCGTACGCGCGGTCGGTCGCCACGAATCCGTCTCACGTCGCGCAAAATATACACACGGACGCAAACGCGATTCCGCCGGCGGCGGCGCCGCGCGCCTCGCGACGACGCGCGACGGACGCGCGCGCGCGCGTGCGGGGCGCGGATCGCTCGATACGCGAATTCCGCGACGTCGATAACGCGGCGAGGCGCGAAACATGGCGAAGACGCGACGGAGAAAGCGACGAACGCACGTGGACGCGGACGCGGGCGGCGGGAGCAAAGGCAAAGACGCGGACGCGCCGCGGACGTTCGTGTTCACGCGAGGACGCATGGCGGACGCGGTGAAGGATCTGAGCGAGGATTTGCGAAAGGTGCGGGAAATCGGGGCGAGAGGAGAGGACGCGATCGGGGGAGATGGGGACGCGAGCGCGGCGAGCGAGGAGGAACGCGCGGACTGACGAGCGACGACGCGCGACGCAGGTGATGGAACCGCACACGGCGCGGAATTTGAAGGAATCGAAGAGCAATAAGTTGAAAGATTTCGTGCAAGTGTCCGGACCGCTGGGGATTTCGCACTTTTTGATGCTCAGTTCGTCGGACGCGTCCAAGTATTTCAAGATTTGTCGAACGCCGAGAGGGCCGACGTTGACGTTTAAGATTCATTCGTTTTCCCTGTCGAACGAGGTCGCAGCGACGCAAAAGAACCCGAGGAATCCAGCGAAGGCGTTTTTGTCGCCTCCGCTCGTGATTTTAAATAACTTTGGCGATGAAGCGCATCAAAAGTTGGCGACGATTACGTTTCAGAATATGTTTCCGCCAATCAACGTGCGCAAGGTGAAGCTTTCAACGTGTCAGCGCGCCGTGCTCGTGGATTACGACGCCAAGACGAAAAGATTTCAGTTTCGTCACTACAGCATCAACGCCGCGCCCGTGGGGGCGAATAAAAAATTGAAGAAGCTCTTACAGTCGAGAAACGCGCCCGATTTGGGGGACATGCAAGACGTGAGCGAATTTTTCGACAAGAGAGTCGGCGACGCGAGCGATAGCGAAGGCTCCGACGACGAAAGTCGACGAGTGCACTTGACGCAGGACTTCAATCGCGTCGCTCACGCCGACAGCACGTCCAAGATTATCCTCAACGAAATCGGTCCTCGCATGGAACTCGAGCTCGTCAAGGTCGAGGAAGGCATGTGCGACGGCCGCGTGTTATACCACGCCTACGTCAAGAAAACCGCGGAAGAGGTCAAAACTCTCGAGCAGAAAAAGGTCGAGCGCGAAAAGTTACGAAAACGCCGACGAGTAGAGCAAGAAGCGAACGTCAAGCGCAAGGCGCGCGAGAAGGAAATCAAAGCGGACGCCGAGCGCGCCCGTCAAGGCAAATCCAAAAAGAAATCCTCCGCCGTGGACGAGTTCGGGAACGTCCGCGACGTCGAGGGTGAGGCAGAAGACGACGCCAAGTGGGCCGCCGCGTTCGAACGCGAAGAAAAAGAATGGCAAGAGGGCGACGTGTACGACGAGCGTTCCGGAAAGACAAAGCGTAAACGCCACGGCGACTAGCGCCGCGACGCCGCCTCACCGTCACCAGTGTGTTGTAAACGTATCCATTAGCACATCGTTCCATTTCCCAATTCACCATCTTTAACGATTGCGTCGTCGTCGTTTCGCCGTCCATCTGACCGCCCTCGTTTCGCCGTACAAATGCGTAGGGTTTGAGCTGGAGTTTTCCTACGAGAGCGCCCGCGCGCGGTGCGATCGACCTCTTTCGTCGGCTCGATACGCTAAGGCGCGAACACACGCGCGGCTACGAAACAAGCACACACAAGTAAACAAAACGTACGTTCACGCGCCCGCACGTGCGTCGCGCTGCACGCGTCGCACGCGCGACGCCGAGGCGAAGATCGCGCGCGCGTTGAAAACCCCAAAACGCATCGACGAACGATCTTCGTCGCGCGCTGGCTCAACGTTCGCGCCCTTCGACGGCGTCGAGCGATGACGATCGTGACGATATATTTCGTTCGCGTTCGTTCGCGCGCGGTGTCGGCGATCGCGCGTCGCACGGCATAGAAAGCGAGGACGCCGCGACGTCGCTATGGGTGTTCGAACCGCGACGTCGAGGGGGTCATCGAGGTCGACGCGCGAAGGCGGCGCGCGAGCGATGGGCTTGAGAGAACGAAAGACTGACGAAAGAATGTGTTTCGCTGGAACAGAAATAAAATGTCTGGTGATCTCGCGTGCACGTACGCGGCTCTCATCCTCCACGATGACGGTCAAGAGGTGACGGCTGACAAGATCAGCGCTGTCGTCTCTGCGAGCGGGTTGGCGATCGAACCGTACTGGTCCGGTTTGTTCGCCAAGTTCCTCGAGCAAAAGTCCGTGGGTGACCTCATCTCCAACGTCGGCGCTGGTGGCGGCGGCGGTGGCGGCGGCGGCGCGGCTGCGGGCGGCGACGCCGGCGGCGACGCGGCTGCTGCTGCTCCGGAAGAAGAAGAAGAAGAAGAAGCCGAAATGGACTTCGACTTGTTCGATTAATCTTCTGAAACGTCACACGGCGATGAAGCGACCGGCTTCGCTGATGAACGATTTTAGGCTTAGCTCTATAAAGGCTTTCACGCTTTCCGCGACGCGTTTCGTTGTAACGGCGTGAAATCTCAAATCGTTTTAACCTCTTTGCGCCACACGTTGAGTAAAATACTATTACAATCGCTGAAAAGATGCGTGGGTGGCGCGGTACTAGTGTACAAAACCATCTATTCCTCGCACGTGTCCGAGCACTTGTCGGACGAGCCAACACACGTGCCCACGCTGCAACCGCGAAGCGCGTTGACGATGTTGCCGTCGTGCGCGATGTTAAATACGACGACTGGGATATCGTTCTCTTCGCAAAGCGTGATGGCAGTTTGATCCATGACGCCCAAGCCGAGACGACGGACGGTTTCGTACGTCAGCGTCTTGTAGAGTTTGGCGTTGGCGTTCTTCTTGGGATCGCTGTCAAACACGCCGTCCACCTTGGTCGCCTTCAAGACGCACTGCGCGTTAATTTCCGCCGCACGAAGCGCGGCGCCGGTATCGGTGGTAAAGAAAGGGTTCCCCGTGCCCGCACCGAAGATGACCACTCGACCCTTTTCCAAGTGTCGAATCGCGCGACGGCGAATGTACGGCTCCGCCACTTCCTTAATTTCGAGCGCGCTCATCACTCGCGTCGGCACCCCTTTGGACTCGATCGCCGCCTGCAAGTTTAACGAGTTCATCACCGTCGCGAGCATCCCCATGTAGTCCGCGCTCGCGCGATCCAACCCGTTTCCTTCCTTTTCGGCGCCTCGAAAAAAGTTGCCTCCGCCGACGACCACCGCCACCTCGATCCCCGACATCGCCGCCTGCGCCACCTCGCTCGCGATCGACTTCACCACGTCCGGCGAGATCCCAAATCCATCCTCTCCCGCCAGCGCTTCCCCCGACACCTTCAGCATCACTCGACGCCACTTCCACCGTTCGAACCCGTCCTCGTCCTCGTCGTTCGCGCTCGCCTTCTTCCCCCTCCCCTTCTTCCGTCCCTCGCGCCTCATCGCCGATATCTCCAGTCCCTCCATCGCCGACTTCGCGTCCTCGTCCTCGCGGTCCACGATCGCGCGCGCCGTCGTCGTGCCTCCCCGTCCCTTCGCGTTCGTTCGCGCCGCCGCAATTCTTTCCCTCGGCGCGTTCGCGCGCGCTCGCGTTCGCGTCGTCGCGCCCGCGCGCGCGACGACGCGCGCCGCGGCGCACGCTCGCGTCATCGGCCGCGTCCGTAGAGCGCGCGCGTCGTCGGCGTCGGCGTGTGCGACGCGCACGACGCGCGACGCGTTCGAAACCGTCGGCGCGACGCACCTCGTATGCGCAAACAGTGAGAGCCCGCGCAC
>Ga0255763_1003490_pt1 | contig 14106 bp, 8 predicted proteins | sample 041ome_2_FD_179963 | JGI IMG/M metagenome (GOLD analysis project Ga0255763, IMG submission 179963) | Coastal salt marsh microbial communities from the Groves Creek Marsh, Skidaway Island, Georgia - 041406US metaG (version 2) | ecosystem: Environmental > Aquatic > Marine > Intertidal zone > Salt...
GCGGCGGGATTTCCTTTCAACTCTTCGTTTTTCGTGTCGTTGTTTACGAACGCGTTGACGACGCGATACGTAAATGTCGTCATTAACGCCTTATCTTTCTCTCTACTTATCTTAGGGTGGTATCTCTGATAGCGATGATATGTAGAGCACGATCGTTTCGCAAGTGGAAGGTGTCACAAAGTGAAGTGAAGGTTGACGATGAGGGTGAGTTTGTTTTCTTAAATTCGTATCTCTTTCATCACATATGAAAAGTCTAACGAACTTTTCTTCATTTTCCCCATTCGCGTATCTTTCTTCTTCTCTTTTTCTCCTGTCCGCCGTCAGAAAAGCTCCATCTCGCGCGATCGAAAATGAGCGAAACCGCCGATGGCAACGTCATCGATGCGGTTAAAACGGCTACAGACAATGCCAAGGAGAATATTAAAGAGTTCGAATGTCCAATCTGTTTGGAACTCATTCTTGGAGCAGCTATTCTACCTTGTGGCCATTTATCGTGCATATACTGTTGTCACTGCTCTATGAACTTGGAGAACTCGCATTGTTTCTTGTGCAAAAAGCAGTATCACGCTTTGCCAGGTCTCTCTACGCAATTATCGCTGTTAATTTTGTCGACCTTTCGAGAGCAATTCGACGAGCGGTTAGAAAGAGAAAGGGAAAGTTCGGAGGAGTATGAAAAGTTCCTCTTGCCTTTTGTAAAGTTTTTGAAGGAAGAGCTGAAAACGAACGCCTCTGCACTCACGGAAAGCGTCACGTGTACAAAATGTAAACGAATACTCGTGAACCCGATAGCGGCCACGTGTGGCCACCTGTACTGTCTCAACTGTGTTCGTCGCGGGAATATGAAAAAATGCGTCTTTGAAAACTGTTACGGCGGAGATATCGACAAAGAAGCGGGTGTCGTCAAAGCGATGCAGCATTTACTAGAGAAGATGTATCCACTCGAGATTAAAGAGCGCATGGAAAAAGAGGAGAATGAAGAAATAGAAGAAGTCGTGATGATGGAAAATGTACCCTCCGGAGAAGAAGGAGGCCAAAGAGGAGAAGAGGATGATGAAAAAGAAGAAGAAGTACATTTCGGCGTGGGTTGTGACTTGTGCGGGAGCTATCCAATCAAAGGCGAGAGATATCAGTGCCATGATTGCAAAGAAGACGAGAACGGATGTCCACTTGGTTTTGATTTGTGCGGTAAGTGTAAAGAATTCGACGAGAAAGTCGGATTGAATGAGACGAGTGCGAACGCTTACGCCGCAGCCGGGCGTTTTCGTTTCCTGCAAAATCACACGCGAGAACACAGATTGGTAAAAGTTCCGTTTCGCGAATCGTTTTTGCACAGATTAAAAGCCGCAAATCCACAAATGAGCATCGAGCAGATTCTTCGCATAATTACCATCGCGGGAGAAGAACGGGAACAAGGAGAAGAAGGACAAGAAGAAGAAGAAGAAGAAGAAGAAGAAGAAGAAGAAGAAGAAGAAGAAGAAGAAGAAGAGCGAGAACATGAACAAGAAGAAGGTACGTCCGAAGAAAGCGAAGAAGTGATGGGACATTTTCCTTCTTCTTCTTCATCTGACGTCGTCAACGATGAGCAGCAGCAGCAGCAGGAGGAGCAACAAAGATAAGTAGACATATACGTTTTTCAAACATAGATACACACGCATAATAACGGCAATAGTGAATGAAAACAACGCGAAATCATCCACGATACCGTAAAATTTGTCTCGGTTCGTGCATTCTCGTCAAAGCCTCTTTCGCCGACTCCTCTGATTCTACGACAAATCCTGCTTTCTCGTAGAGGCGTTTCGCGGCGATATTTTCCGATACTACGTGCACGTAAATCTCCTCCACGTTGATGTTCTTCGCATCTTCAATCGCGCGCTCTATGAGTTGTCTTGCTATACCTAGATTTCTACGAGACTCCAACACGCAAACGTTACTCATGTAACATCGTTTCTTTCGAGCATTACCTTCGATGGGAAATTTTCCAACCAACTCTTCCGCCGGCAAGTTTACGCCGACGTTCAAATCCAACGTCCCGCAAACGATTGCGCTCTTTTCGCCCGGAATGACAATCGCGGGATCTTCTGGCACTCTGTTGTCACCTTTTACGCGTTCTTCTACGGCAACATAGCAAAAAACATCGTTATTTTTGTACGACACGTCTTTGCCTGTTATTTTATTCGATATCGCCTCAAACTCGGCTTCGATTTTTGTCAGTCGGTGCGCTCGGATGCTAAATTCCGAACGGTCTTTAGGATAGGAATAAAAACACAGCGCTCTGACGCACGCCGCGCCACGAATATCTGCATCTGAATCGACTTTTTTTATTTCTATCTTTCCATTGTTTTGAATCTCGTTCGGCCGTATGGCAGAGCACGTCTTAAGAGTATTACTTTTAGAACAAAGACGATGATGTTGCCGCCGTCGGTCCGCAGATGGAATACGGGTTGATGACGACGGAGGAGAGCGATGATACGACGTGGACGCGAAAGCCATCGAAACTCGTTCAGAGGGGGTACTTTGACGATGATAAGAATAAGAGATCATAAGAGATGAAGATGAAGATGGATGATGAATATAGTGTCTTGTCTAATACATGAAGAGGGAACTTTTTGTTTTTGCGTAAAAATGCTTGCAAGTTCGTACGACGAACAAAAAACGAAGGAAAAAATCAAATATCATTTCTGCTGAGTCACACCCCCCCGGCACAATTTAGAACACGTCTGTTCTCTTCTCAAAAGAAGTCCCTCATCAAAGAACGAGAGATGAGTGCTCCTCCTCCTCCTCATTCTCATCCTCCTGTTCGGGCGGTGACGTTGAAGAACGTGTCCTGCTTGGGGGAAGAGTTGGAGAAGGAGCAAAAAGAGAAACAAAACGGAGAGGAGGAATTTGCGACGACGAAAGAGTTCATCAGTGCTTCGACACGTGGGGATGGTTTCCGCTCATCTGTGCCGATGACAACAACAACAACAACAAATGATGCGAGAATAGCAAATAGAAATGCGAAAAGAACTGCGGTGAAAGCTTCGTCGCCGTCGTCGAAAGTCGACGACGTTTTGCTCATCTCCACGACGAACGAGACGCGCGCGCGTTTACAAACACTTCTCTCAGACATTGGAGATGATATTTTTCTCGTTGAAAGAGAAGAAGAGGAAGGAGGAGGTACCAACAACAATAACGAGAAAACAGAAGGAGACGACGAAGCTCAATCTTCGTTTCTGGAGGTTGTGCACTCCATCGGTGAGCACTTTCTGCAGTTCCCGAACCACGCTATGCCCAAGTGGTCGGTCTTTGCCGCGCACGCCATCAAAATCTTACTGAAAAGAACAGACTTGGCGACCGAATTGCGAAAAGAAGAGAACCGAAAGAACAGACGGGCACTGTTGACGTTGTTGTTGTGTTTCACTCGCATCACGAGTCTACACAAGAAAATTAAAGACGAAGTCGAGTCAGCCAGCCGCGCTCATTCCAACAACATTAACACGGAAGCGTTCTCGAGAACATCGTCCACGACGTCGTCGTCGTCGTCGTTTGGTGCGATCAGAAAGAAAGATATCGTCGCCACGGACGATCCCTCCACACAAAAACTCACGTTGGAGTGTTTCAAGACGTGCGAAAACTGTAAAACGATGTACGAAGGCGTAAAAATGATACAATCTTGCGTCGCACTCGCCATCATCTTAACTTTGCCGCAGTTAAACACGAACAACAATATTAATAACAGTAGTAATAATAGCGAAAAAAACTCTGGGAGCACCGCGGAAGATAGAAACGCGCAAAAAAGAATCCATTCGCCAGGATCGGCGGCGCAACAAGGAAGAAAAAATTCCTTCACCTCCTCTAGAGAAAGTTCTGCATCACCGTCGCTTGATATAATCACGAGTAATAATAATCACAGAACTGCGAGTGGGTATAATCGTGGTTCTTCGCCGAATCGGATGTCTCCTTTGGATTCTCCGACGTCGCATTCGCGCTCGTTTCTGGGCTCCTCGCCTTTGGGCCAGTCCCAGGGGACCAGAATTTCGAATGAATTCTCGAGGTTTTCAAACGTCTCCGCAATTGCGCAGACTTTATCAGCAGATGATATTGAGCGCAAAGATGCCTTTGATAACATCAGTAAGTACTCTTCGCAATCGCCCTCGCGACGGACCAATCATGATGCGAGTTTTGGGTACGACGGCGCGGCGTCTCCCACCAGGGCGGGTGCGGGCAGTCGTGTCGGACGAGGAGTCATGAGGAATCCTTCTCGAATATTCTACAGAGCTGACATGGAGCTCGACGACGATGAAAATTACGACAATCCGCAATCAAATTCGCAAAGTGATACTCCATCTGGGAGCTTAGGCGCAGCGCACGGAGGAAAACAGGTCAGTCCAGAGAGTCAGCGGAAGATGACGTCCGTGTGCAGAATATGCGAGAAACCTGTTCCATTATCAGAGCTTGTGGCACACTCCGCGTGTTGTGCGAGCAGTCCATTGAGTTCACCGCGAGGTGATAAGCACTCGAGGCAACGTTCTATGTCACCAGTAGACTATCTACGCACCTCTTCGCTTTCGTCATCCTTTGAGGAAAAAATGAGAGTCTCAGAGTTGAGTAGATCTCTGAGCGGCAACACGAATTCTTCGGATAGAGATGACTTTCTCGACTATGAAGGAAGCGGTAATAACACTGATATTGGCAACACTATCCCGCCGCAAGCACGAGTATCCGTGGAAGATTTCGAGGTGCTCAAGCTTATTTCATCGGGCGCCCACGGTCGCGTTTTCTTGGCGAAAAAGCGAGCTACGGGAGATATATACGCTATCAAAGCGATAAAGAAAAGAGATTTGGTGTTTAGAAACACAATCTCTCGCTTGAAGGAAGAACGGGATGCGCTGGTCTTAGCGGCGAACCCATTCGTTATCAAGTTGTTCTACGCCTTCTCATCGGCGCGACACGTGTACTTTGTGACGGAGTACGCCAACGGCGGCGATTTGTATAGCCTTTTGAAACAGCTCGGCTCTTTAGAAGAAAGCATGGCACGAAAATATGCGAGTGAAGTCGTTCTGGCGCTAGAATACGTACACTCAGTTGGCGTGATTCATCGCGATTTGAAACCAGACAACCTTCTGATCTCCTCAGATGGACATTTGAAGCTCGCGGACTTTGGTCTGAGCTTTGTCGGAGCGTCGCGAGACGATAATATCATCCCGAAAGCGAGCAACGAGAAATCTCCGCATCATCGCTCTGGGAGTATCAGCTCTGACGCGTTAAGTAGCGAGAAGAAGATGGCAGTGGGAACTCCGGACTACTTGGCACCAGAAGTTTTGCTCTGCGAAACGGATGAGATCTCCCAATCGGTTGATTGGTGGTCGTTGGGTATCATCGTATTCGAAATGCTTTCGGGCGTTCCTCCTTTCCACGCGCCGACACCGGCGGATATTTTCGATAACATTCTCGCAGGCTACGACGCACACAACGTTGTCGTCACATATCCAGAAGATATCTCGGATGAAGCTAAGGATATCGTGAAAAGCCTGTTACATTCCGAACCAGACGTGCGCCTCGGGTCCCTTCTCCTCGGCGGCGCAGATAGCGTGAAGACGCACCCATGGTTTACAGATATTGACTGGGATAATGGCCATTCAGAGGCTAATTTTGTTCCCAATGTTTCTAATATTCGTGACACGAGCTATTTCATAAAGCGTTCGTCCCAGAGTTCCTCGAGAACTGCCCGGCAAAGTTCCGAAGAGAGTTCAGACAGCGCTGGCGCGAACACCGTCGACAATGAATACGGAAGCTCCTCATCGCCGCTCCGTTCACCAAAGGGCGGTTCCACTCTGAGAGAAAGAAGTAGAGAACATACGTTCGAGTCGTACGATAGTGGCGAGGAAGATGACGTGGTTATCGATGATGACGTGTACGAGGAAGATTTCGGGGATTTTAACTTCATCAATTTAGCCGAACTCGCTCGCATGAATTTGACGAGCGAAGGAAGTGGTCACGCATAGCAAAAAAAAGTATAGTACCAAGTAGTTTTAGAATGTAATGTAATAGCAATGCAATTTGTATCACAAGTTACGCGCGTAACATTTGGGTGAACGCGCGATAACTGTGTTCATTATCAAACTACTTCTATCGTGTGTGCTAAATTGTGGTGTTATACAAAATGCTTTACTATTTTACGTCTCGGGCAACGCATTCGGCGAAGAGCTGCGAAATTTGTTCCGACGACTTCGTCTTTAAGCTCGAGGATATCTTCAAAAAGTCTCTCTTAAACCGTCTCAATTCGATAAGGGTAGGTTGTCTGACACAACGGATAGGTTTAAGACCCGTGCTGCAATCTTGTCCATGAATATCTTCAAATGTATACGTCGTCGGTTCAGAAACCCCTAGGGGATTTGCAGAATTTTGCTTGGCAATTGAATCTATGACGCGCTGTATAGCTTTGTCCAAAGAGTATCTCAAATTTGTTTCACTCAACCGAGTGGTTGCCGTTGCGAATGTTGGGCGCAAACTCTTTCTCGATGCACCGTCGATAGCAGCGTTCCTCGCGAATGACTCTTCCAGGCTCGTCATCGCCTCTCCGTCACCATCTCCGGTCGTTTCATCCTTGGAACTTCCCTCTCCCGAAACCATTCGAATGATTGCATCATACGTCATTTCACCATCAACAAATACATGTGCGCCGTCATCGTTGCTATTGCTTACATAATCCCCCTTATATATCTCGCCCGAGAAATCTTCTGACGCTATCGGTTTCGTTTTCAACGTAAACATTGGCTTATGCCACCGATCCCGCGTATCAGGAACCTCATACCTGTTACACAAGTCTTCAAAGATGGAATCTTCATACGCTTCAACCGATGCATCCACTTCCTTCAATGCTGCGCTCTGATTTCTAGATGTTGCAACCTCTCGCGAGTCAGCGCAGAATAGAGTCACGCAACGACACGCGTTTTCTCGCGCTATGCACCACAGTTGATATCGAAAACCTTTAACTAAATTCATAGAGTCTAAAATGACGTGCGGTCCGTTTGGTCTCACATACCTTTCCACCGTCGATTGCAACGTCTGACGAGTAATTTTTTCCATTCGAGCATCTTTGTACGCCTTATTTCGTTTCAAACTCAAAGAAGGTTCGTCCACGAGGACGCATTCTTCACCGGCGTCGAGCAGACGGCGCAGAATGTCTTTCGCGACGAGTGACTTGTTCGACTTTGGTAACCCTGTCAAGATAATCAAGCACGACGGCGGTTTACTCGACATTACGCACTCTTTCGCGAGACACTTACATTCACTTCAAATCTTGTTCCTCTTTCATCCCGTTTGATGTGCGCTTGTTCTTCGCTCTCTTGTCTCGAGCTTTCAAATGTGTGTTGTGAAATGTGGAATCTCTCTTATCTCTCTTTGGGGAAAAGTCATATGCTCACTCCCACATACCACGCGTTCGTGGGAGTAGCCACAGGATTTAGATTATATGCGTTATGATTTCGAATTGTAACTAATTCTCAGACAAACTACTATTACTACTATTACTACTATTACTTCATTCTATTCTCATCTATTTCGCGCTCTAATGGTTCTACGTATGCTTTATAAATTTCTGGTTTTTCTTCAGACGCGCTCTTCAGGACGGTAAGTGCCATATCGGAGTCACCGTTCATCTTGTACGATGACGCCAACGCAATCATAATTGATACATCTTTCGGAAGCAGGTTGTGTGCTTCTTCTAGCGCATCCACGGCTTTTGCCACATCGTCCAGTTTTCCTCTACTAATACCGGCTCCAAAAAGTGCCTTCCCCCGCTTTGATGCGTCTGGTTCAAGTCTCGCGCACGCTTCATACGCCGCCGCCGCGTGCTTCCAATTTTTCATCGAGGCTCGCGTTTGCGCTAGCGCGTACCACAACGAAGGATGCCCTTGCGACGTATCGATGCGAACGCTAGTATTGCTTTGCCCACCACTGGCTGCTCCATCGTTATAATTATTATTTGCTGTTAATAACTTTTCTATTTGTCTGCACGCCTCCATCGCTTTTCCGGATGCTTTCAATTCAGCCGCGGTTATTAAACCTTCTTCCATATCCTTCGATAGCTTCGGCGAAGGTGAATCCAAAACACGCGCATCATTTTCCGACGACGCGAGAAGACTCCCATTATCAAGTGCTATCACGCTATCTACGCCTCGCCGCGATAATTTCTTCAAATCGAGCTCAAGCTCAGCCGTACCTAAAATCTTCGATCTCTTCCCAAACTCGCTCCGAATCGCACTCGATTGGAGATACGAATACGTGCTTCCTGCGAGCCAGTAGCAATGAACCGCTTGCGGTAACTGCATACCTACAATCAATATTGGGACGCACATCCACTCGAGTAGCAGTTTGATAGATGCCTGTATTCCTCTCGGGTTTGCAGTCGCTATTTTACTAAAATTCAAATCTATGTTTGCAAACACCATCGCCGCGGTGAGCGAAGGTAGTATTACGCCATACATGCCCATGGGCGCGTACAAATTCGTTAAATCTAATCCACTCAGCGTCAAGTCTCTAAACCAAAACATACCACCGTTGGAAAGGTCCGCATACAACGCACTCTGATGACCAGAAGCGACATCGTTCGACGCTTTCGATATTAAACTTCGAACGCCTGAAATAGCACAAACAAACGTTGGGAGCTGAATCATTGGAGCCGCAAGGAGCCAGTACGGATGCGGCGCGGTTGAATTGTCTGGCAATCGCTGACGAATAGCGTTAGCTATTCGTAACGTTTCTGAAACGTCGTTGAAAATTGCTGCTTTTTCGGGAACGTCGTTGATGGAAGCCGCGTCCTTGTCGGCAAGTCTTTTTTCCGCCTCGCGTTTCTTTTTGGCCTGCAAAACGGACGTTGCGTGTGCAATTAAAACGCTCGCCTTCATTTGCTTTGATAAGATAGGGAGCATAGAAATGCGAATAATACACGCAGTGGCGCCTAGTGTTGCCCACCACGGTAAACCCGAGTGCAATTGAACGTGTTGTAACGCAGTCGCGACGGTTGAAGAGACGACATCGAAAGAGCTCTCCGATGCTACTGCTACTGCAGCTGGTACCGGCGCTGACGATGCAGCGTATCCGCGTTGCCAAGAAATGGGTCGAGAATTGCACTTTGCTAGTATCTTTCTATCTCGTAGCATATCCGGAATTCTCAAGGTCGATGACGTTGAGCATCTGCGTCGCTGCTTTTGTTGCTCTTCGTTTTGCTGAAAGTTCTTGGGTGACGACGACACAAATGTTTCCATCAACGCAGAAAGCTCTCTGCCGCTGGAGGAGGCACGACGAGATCCCAAAGCGCGGTAAGTGGATAAACTCATGCTTCCGTCTTCTCTTTCGATGTTCTCTCCGATTGTATTCTTATCTGCCTCTCTCTGTGTGCATAATAAATAAATAAGTACCGAGCGCGTTTAGTACCAAAAACGGATTGAGATTTAGGGGTGTGTCTTTCTGCCGCCAAGTTGACTGTTTTTGTTCGTTGAACAAACCGAGTGAAAAGAAACTCGTCTCGTCACTTCATGGTTGCAGAAAAACACGCATTCAAACAAACGCGTTGTACGAGTTAAGAAGAGAGCATAAGAAAAGATGTATCCGACGCTCCCCGATCGGTACACCGAGCAGCAGAATCAGCAACACCATCCGCCATCTCATCATCATCATCATCAACAACAACAACAACAACAACAACAACCAAATCTTCAACAATTCATTCACACACAGCAAGGTGCCTTTCCTCAAGGAGGAGGAGGAGGAGGAGGAAGAGCACAAAAACCGAACGAAGTTACCGGCGCGCCAGATGGAAACCAACGATATAAGGCGACGTTATTTCCTTTGAGCGATGAACACGACGTGCAATCGGTAATCGTACAAGTTGGAATCGATGGTGTTGTTTTATTCAACGAAGCGCAAACGGAGGAAATTCTTACCTCTCCTATGAATAAAATCTCTTCGTGGCAACAAATCGACGACAGCATGTTTCGAATCGTCTGCGACGATAACAAAAACGTTCCCAGTCGAGAGCTAGTCATTACTGCAGATAATGCCACGACCGGCGCAATGATTGATTCATTATTATCTGGGGCATTTCAATGGTGCGAGTTGAACAGTCACGAAGGAACGTCGACGATTGTGTGCGACGATTCGAACGAATGGACGAACTTAAGCTCAGACTTTAACGTAGCGAAAAGGAGAAGAGAAATATCGACGGAATATAACAGCGCGACCGCAACAACGACAACTAACGGTGCGAGCGCGATGAGTAGCGGTGGAGGTATTGCGTATTGGGAGAAACCGCACGAGCATTCCGGTTGGCTTTGGAAGAAAGGAGAGACAGTTAGAATGTGGCGCCGGCGATTTTTTCTTTTAAAAGATAACCACATATTTTGGTTCAAAACAGCTGATGTTACGGCAAAGACGCAGCCTCGAGGTACTATTCCATTATCTCGCGTTGATTCCATTTCACCAGCGGCGGCGCGTGATGCGGGAAAAAGTCATTCGCTTACGTTGGAAGGTGCGTTTTCCGAACGAATCGGGGCGAGGCATTTGGCCGCAGATAGCGATCGCGAACGCGATGAATGGATTTCTGCACTCCGAACAAGCAACATAGCTTTAACATCGCAACATCAACGCCAACCGTCCGTTATGAAATCTCCGCCACCGGCGACAACCTCAGCGTTGGGGAACAAATTGAAGAGCGCGTACGGCGTCATGACTTCATCAGCTTCTCCCACCAACCAACCTTCGCCAAGTTCTTATAGACAGCAACCAACAACGTCTACAACGTCGCCGACTCCAGCGAGATCACCGCCCACGATTTCAGTATCGACATATTCCGGAGGACAACAACAAGCAGCTCAACCTGAACTCCCGCCGTTGCCTTTTCAACATCCAGGAGTCGTCGCCAGTCACTCTCGAAACCCAGGACCACCGCAGCAGCAAGTTTTCTACACGCCGCAAGGCAGAGCGTACATTGTCGATCCATTGACTGGCCAATCCAAGTGGTGTTAAAGTTGTCGTGTAAATTAGTATCGTTGTATTGTAAAATTCGACTTGTACTATGGATAGATATAAAGAAACCTAAACTACCGAGTGCTAAAAAAGACAAACCCCTAATTCCAACATCAAGGTGACTTTATTCCCGCCTTTGCCTCTAAAGCTTTAATTCTATTGTCCTGCTCTTTTAACGCGTTCACGAGCATGTAAACTAAAGCCGTTGGATCCGTCGCGTGAGAGCCGTCCGCGTTCTTCACGAGCATTTCTGGTGCGATTTTTTCCACGTCGCTCGACGCTATCCCAAACAGAGTCCTCGACCCATCCGCGCTGACGTAAGATTTCGGCGCGATGTTACGTATTACTTCCGTACCTTTCGTATACAAGGAGCGTTTCCGGTCCTGCACAACTTTCTCGTCAAATACAAACATACCACCACCTGTTTTACGAACATCGTCGTGTTGCATTACTACTTGATTTGCATTCGTGCTCCGCGCTGAGCTGAGCGACGCGTCGCCAAATACTACCGAACCTTTGTGCAAAGCGCTGGACAACCTTCCCGATAAAACGGAAGAAAACTGACCGCTCGCCTTGTTGTTTTCACCACCCGCAACGTGCGATCCACCACCCGATGCTTCGTTATTGGAGCCACCTACAATTGTTGCGTCGCTCGCCTTGACGGTATTGTTGTAGCCTCCAACGATTACGCCGTACGTCTCCTCCACCTTGTTATAGCCTCCTCCTACTATAACGGTAAAATTCGACGTCGCAGAGTTTGCCAATCCACCAACAATTGCACCGTGATCATATGAAACGGAGTTTAACGCACCGCCCATGACTGACGAGTGTACCCCGTTCGCATTGTTGTACTCGCCGCCGCCGACGCAGGATCCGTCCCCAATTGCTTTGTTAAACACACCTCCGTTTACGACGGAATCAACACCCCCGGCAACATTATTCGCACCACCATTTGCGACCGAGCCTGCTTTTAAAGCCATGTTCAATTCACCTCCGTTCACCGTAGATGCAACTTCAAAGGCGCGATTTTGACCGCCGCCGTTGACGGTGGAATCATCTTTTGCGCCTTCGTTGTCGTAACCACCGTTTATAGTCGCGTACGCGCCTTTCGCTCTGTTATTCAAGCCTCCATTCACAGTAGGATGACCGTCGTTTTCGTTCCAAGCAATGTTATACGCGCCTCCGTTAATAGTACATCCAACACCTTTCGCGAAATGTCCGCCGGTTGCATTTGTGCAAACGCCGCAACCGGCGATGCCGCGCGAGCGCGTCATTGGAACTAAAAGCGCCGGATGCGGGACCAGCGGTTTCGTCATTGCCCCTTGCGCAGCTTCCTCCCTTTTCGCTTTGTCGATGGCTAATATTTTCTCTTGCGCTTTCTTCTTCATTGATTCGGTTAAACTTTGTTGACTGTGCGTATCCAAACCAAATCTCCTAAGTAAGCGTTTCGTTTCCGGATCTTTGAATTTCTCTTTGTCGCGAGCAGCTTCGCGAGCGAGTTTCATGTATTCGGAATCTTTCATCTTCACCGCACTTTTCGCTCCATCTACTCTTCCCATGTTTTTTTCCGCGATTTTGATAACCTCTTCGTTTCCAGTGTCTACTTCGACCCACATGCCGCCGACGTTCTCGTACGTCTTCCCATTTTCAACTTTTCTGTTTTCATCGATCGCGCTTTCGTCGTCTTCGTCCTCGTCGTTTTCTTTAAATCCAGCTTCGGCTCGATTAAACTCGAGCGTTCCTTTCAAACGTTCGTCTCTTTCGTCCAAGTCTTCGAATTGCTTCTCGAGTTCTTGATGTCGTTTCTCCGCTTCGCGCAACTTATCCGATCCGAAACTCGCCGGTCGTTCAACTCTGGGAATCATTTTCGGTTCTATTTTGGGGCTTGCAGATTTAGGAACTTCCACATCGCCGTTAGTGTCGTTGACGTCGTCGTCATCCATTTCTGTGTCTTCGATGTCGTCCAAATCGTCGATGTCTTCGTTCTCCTCCTCGGCGGCTTTTTTCGTTGTTGTTACTTTCGGTGCCGAGGAGGAAGAAAAAGAGGATTTACTAGCTCCAACACCACCAGTACCGTGCGCATGCGTTGAAGAACTCGCTGAAGCTTTCACGTGCGCGTCGTGATGCGCATTCATAGAGTGTACGTTAATGGCGCCGCCTATAACGCACAGTGCCGCCGCGAGAAGCAGAATACACCGAGGTAAATCCAAGCCTAGAAATCCAAAGGATCGTCGTCGGTGTCGATTGTTCACGTGGAACAAACCGCCCCGTCGCAGTCCGTCTCGTCTGCCTCCACCGGCGTTGCGCATCATTTTCAAAGTGGTGGTGGTGGTGGTGGTGGTGCTGTGATAGTGTGATAGTGTGAAGGTTTGTATATCTCGTAACGTCTGAGAAAAACTTTTTCTGCTGCTGCTTTTGCTGATGCTCGTTGTGTTTGAAGGAGTGAAGACCGAATTCACTCGTCACAACAAAAACTTCAACGACAACATCATGGTTGAATAATAGTAATACTAATACATGTCTCTTCCTCCGGTGCAAGGAAGCAGCTTCCCGAGAACCATATCGACTCTATCCGCGACGAGAAGTACCATCGAAGCGGAGATAATTTACGACGACTTGTTGGCGTTGGAAAGAGCGCACGCGAAACGTTTACACATCGTCAGAACGTTACACTCGAGACGACCGATTATAGGAAAGACGAAGAACAGAAGAGGAAACAACGGAAGCATCGGAGGAGAAGGCGGAGCAGGGAGCGACAATAACATCACAAATCAAGCGGAATCAGATTTAGAAGATAACGACGTCGCCGAAGGTGGCAATGCTATGGAAGAAGACGAACAAGGCGTGAGCGAAGAAGAGGAAGAAGAAGAAGAATAGACAAGGAGTGCTCACATATGAGTTTTTTAAAGGTCATCGATGATCTCGCAAGGGACAAGCCTATGCGCAAGACGAAAGAGCGACAAATTAGGAAGCAAGAAGAAGAAGAGAAAGATGGCGATGATGAGTATACAGAGACTGTGAAGCCCGATGTAAAACTTCCTAAACAAAAAGCGTTTCGTGTCGACGCGACGCCGACGACGGTGGGAAACAATAGCATAA